>Ga0208964_1001561_pt1 | contig 10062 bp, 2 predicted proteins | sample AOAMet1_08_M0_20_2_FD_188227 | JGI IMG/M metagenome (GOLD analysis project Ga0208964, IMG submission 188227) | Ammonia-oxidizing marine microbial communities from Monterey Bay, California, USA - CAN11_08_M0_20 (SPAdes) | ecosystem: Environmental > Aquatic > Marine > Intertidal zone | place... | reverse complement strand
AACCGTTTTCGTAATCTCCCAGTTTCCCGACTTTTCTTCAAAATTTACGAGGATTGTAGTCAGTCCTTCCGCTCCGCTTCCGGGGGAAACCAGCGGAGTCTGGTGTCCTTTGAGTTTTTCAGTACGACGTTTAGGGCTGGTCCTGTGAGCGTGTCCGGAAATAATCAGGTCGAATTCCGGAAAGAAATCGGCTATCATACCGGCGGCATTTGGATGAGGTAATTCCCTGGTTGAGGCAACATCACGATCGTACAGCGTATTGTCTCCACTATGAAACAAGCCGATCAAATAATCTACTTTCTCCTGCTCACGTAGAACTCTAACCCATTTTTTTGCCGTTCCGAGCATTTCTTTAAAGTTAAGTCCTTTCCTCTGTTCCGGATCTATCCAGAGCGGAACACCGGGCGTGATCAGTCCTAGGATCCCGACACGCACTCCATGACGTTCAATTATTTTGTAAGGCGGGAAAAGCGGCTGTTTTACGTTACGAAAGCTGACATTCGCGGCCAGCCAGCTGAATTGAGCTTGTGCGATGTTCTGTTTTAAAATATTCGTCGGCGGTTCAAAATCGTGGTTTCCTAAAGCAAGTGCATCATATTTCAACCAGTTCATCATTTCAATCACAGGCAGAGGTCTCGTCGTTTCAGGTGCAACGTGGCTGAAATAAAAACTGGAGGGATCACCCTGAATTGTATCTCCTGCATCCAGCAAAATAAGTTCCGGATATTTTTCACGTAATTTTTTCAGAGGCATTACCAAATGGAGCAAACCTCTAGAACGTTTTCGTAGCAGCAAACGTGTTGAAGTCAGCGAACCGTGTAGATCAGAAGTCGCAGCAATCAGCAGGGACGTTTTTGTGCCGCTGGGGATTTTTGTTTTTGGACGTTCTCGGATTTTGAAATTTGCGGATTTTCCGGAAGGACGCCATTTTTCCCAGCCGGATTCCTCCTCTGCTTCTGAATTAGGGGCAAACATCAATAACGCAGGCAGGATCAGCATTAAAAGCAAGTACGGTTGGAATTGCCTTAGCTTTGACATATTTTCCTTAATCGCCTATTTTATAATTTTGGTTTTGAGGCAGTCAAAAGAAGAGCTTCTCTTAACAGCAAAAATCATTGCACTCTGTGTCCTTTGATTAGTCAAGCTGAGGATGTTTTAGGAACACATGTCTACCCTAAATTTACTTAGAGAATTTTAATCGACACTTTGGATTTCAAGCAAATGAAATAATACATGGATTATGCTACATAAGCGGCAGAGGTAGTGTCATAGGTCATGCCCTGGGATTTGGATGAAAACTCAGTGAAGGTGCGGCGGCGCTTGTGCTTGATATTCGGGAGCCTTATGAGTTTGACTGCATGCACATTGACGGTTCACATAATGTACCGTGCTCAGGGCACCAGGAGAGGGCACGGTTTAGAGTTTCCCTTAATTCAAAGCTTTTTGTTTAATTCTGCGATTGTACAACTGAGTTGCCACAATGCCGATTATGTGCAGTTTATAGTATTGTTAAATGAGGAAGCAATATACAGGTGGAATTTCTCTTATGGGCAGAGCTAATATACTTTACGAGCTGAATAATATCGTTGGAGGATGCCGGTCAAAGCACAAGCTACATTTGAGGTATGTGGGAGGCGGAATATCAGTAACCCTTTGCCAATGCTGGCTCCCCAAGCCGGACTCGAACCAGCGACCCATTGATTAACAGTCAATTGCTCTACCAACTGAGCTATTGGGGAACTAATCAGCAAAGATTGATGTTTTAAAATTAAACGTATTCGTAAAGAATTTCAAGATATTTTTTATTTTTTGCAAAATTTATCAGCTTGGAATACGGAAGAACTTGCAACATGGGTCATATAACTATATTATTAGGGGCTGACGTAATTTAGGAGTCTTTTTTCGGCATGAAGCTTGAACGTGTAAATATAATTTTGCGTCAAATCTCCCTACTATATATCACATCCTGGGGCAAAATAATCTCTGCTGCCACTAAATCCGCAAATTACTAAAAAGAGGACAGCTCTGAAAAAAGCATGACCACAAAATCCACCCGACATACTGAATCAGAAAGCATGTTGAACGCCCGTATGTGCAACCGTCCAATCGCGATTGTAGGCATGTCAGCATTGTTTCCTGATGCCCCGAACTTACATCAATACTGGGATAACATAGTCAACAAGATTGACAGCATCGTCGATGTCCCGGAATCACGCTGGAACATTGAAGACTACTACGATTTGGATGCTGAAACTGCCGACAAAACATATTGCAAACGCGGCGGCTTTCTTCCGGATATTGATTTTAATCCGTTGGAGTTTGGAATTCCACCCAACATTCTTGAGGTGACGGACGTTACTCAATTGCTGGGCTTGATGGTCGCCAAATCCGCAATGGAAGATGCCGGTTACGGCGAAACAAACGAAAAAGTCCTAGACGCAACCGGAGTTATTCTTGGAGTTACCGCGGGGATGAAGCTTCTGGGATCAATGGTTTCCCGGCTGCAGTATCCTGTCTGGGAAAAAGTTTTGCGGCGTAGTGGACTATCCGGAAGTGATACAGAGAAAATTATTGAAAAGATGAAAAAAGCCTATGTACGCTGGGAAGAAAATTCCTTTCCGGGTCTGCTGGGCAACGTCATTGCCGGACGAATTGCCAACCGTTTGAATCTCGGGGGCACAAACTGTACTGTTGATGCGGCCTGCGCCAGTTCCTTAAGCGCAATGAAAATGGCGATCAGCGATTTGCTGGAGTATCGTTCAGACATGATGATCACCGGTGGAGTGGATGCTGACAATTCCCCCTTGATGTACATGTGTTTCAGTAAAACACCGGCTTTCACAAAGGGGGATAACCCGCGTCCTTTCGACGAAAATTCCGGCGGAATCATGATTGGTGAAGGCATGGGGATGGTTGTCCTCAAACGTCTGGAAGACGCTGAACGTGACGGTGACAGTATTTATGCGGTTATCAAAGGTATAGGAACTTCAAGTGACGGAAAATTCAAAAGTATTTATGCGCCGCGTTCCGGCGGACAAGCCAATGCATTGCGCAAGGCTTATGCCGACGCAGATATTGACCGATTGAGTATTGGTTTGCTCGAAGCGCACGGAACAGGCACCGCCGCTGGAGATGTTGCGGAATTTGATGGTTTAAAAGAAGTTTTTACAGAAGATACTCCGGCAAAATCGGGCTATCCGGATTTTCAGCACATTGCTCTCGGCAGTATAAAATCCCAAATTGGACACACAAAAGCAGCAGCCGGAATTGCAGGTTTGATCAAAACCACACTCGCACTGCACCACAAGATTCTTCCTCCTACAATCAACATCGAACGTCCGAGTGAAAAACTTGGTATCGAAAAAACGCCTTTTTACCTCAATACAGAAGCGCGTCCATGGATCACTGATGGAGAACAGAGACGTGCCGGTGTGAGCGCTTTTGGTTTTGGCGGCACAAATTTTCATTTCGTTTTAGAAGAATTTCAGGCAACTCATTCCGGTGCATTCCGCATGCATAAAACTCCTGCAACAGTATTTTTGTCAGCAGCTACACCGAAAGAGCTGGACAAAGTCTGCAGCGGACTGCTCGCGGAACTGGAAACAGTAGGTGCCGACGAGCGGCATCGTAAACTACTTGAAAGTTCACGTGAAAATTCGATTCCGAAAAAACACGCGCGTTTGGGATTTGTTACGGATTCGCTAGCAAACACGGTGGAAATGCTCGGACAGGCGGTTTCGACCTTGGAAAGTAAAAACGACAAAACGGAATGGAACGTCAAAGGTATCTCCTACCGTCAGCAGGCGCTGGAAACCAAAGGCAAAGTGGTCGCCCTCTTTTCCGGACAGGGTTCACAATACATGAACATGGGCAAAGAGCTGTTTCTCAACTTTCCTTCCATGACAGGGCCTTATAGCACACTGGACAAACTTTTTACAGAAAAGTCCACATCTAGTTCAAAGCCTTTATCGGATTTAGTATTTCCAATTGCGGTATTTAATGATGAAGAGCAAGAAGCTCAGCTGGGCCAACTTCAACGCACTGAAATTGCACAACCCGCAATTGGCGGGATCAGCGCCGGATTATTCCGGATTATGCGTGATGCAGGATTACAAACGGACTTTTCCGCTGGCCACAGTTTTGGCGAATTGACCGCTCTTTGGGCTGCAGGAGTGATTGCGGAAGAGGATTATTACAAGTTGGCCTACGCCAGAGGACAGGCCATGGCCGCTCCGGATGATCCGAATTTTGATGCCGGAAGCATGTTGGCCGTGATGGGGAAAGTGGAAAAACTCGAAGCGGATGTTGCGGAGTTTCCGGACGTTGTGATGGCAAACCTCAATTCAAAAAAACAGGTTGTACTTGCAGGTCCGACTGACTCGATTTTAAAAGCACATGATGCCCTCAAAGAAAAAAAATACACGGTTGTCAAACTTCCTGTGTCTGCGGCGTTTCACACTCCATTAGTAGGACACGCGCAAAAACCATTTGCAAAAGCAATCCGCGAAGTTAAATTTCACAAACCGCAAATTCCGGTTTATTCAAACGCTACCTCAAAAGCATATCCTTCTGCTGCAAAAACAATTCAAAAACAACTTGAATCACACATTCTCAATTCCGTACGTTTCAGTGAAGAAATTGAAAATATTTACCAGGACGGCGGACGTATCTTTATCGAATTCGGCCCAAAAAATGTCTTAACTAAACTTGTTGATAATATCCTTGCCGATAAAGAATACACCGCGGTAGCGCTTAATGAAAATCCAAAAAAAGACAGTGACCTGCTGCTCAGAGAAGCATTAGTTAAACTCTGTGTGGTTGGTATGCCTTTACAAAAATTTGACCCTTATGCCATGCCTGCACCTCTGCCGCCAGCTAAAAAGTCAGCAATGAGTGTGAGCTTAAACGGTGCAAATTATGTAAGTGATGCAACGAAAAATGATTTTGAAAAAGCATTGAATGACGGATTTCAGGTGAGTAACGGAACACCTTCGGTCTCAGGTCCCGGCTCGATTCCTACTACCGGAAAAACTTTGCCACCGCCTGTTATTTCAGCCGCACCGACCGTTACAAATAGTTTGCAGACAGAAAAACCTGTGCCACAAATTGAAACAGAAACTGATAAACAAAGACCAGCAAATATTTCTACCATGAGCAAGCAACAACCTCCTTCTCAGCAAACTTTCGCACCTGCCCAAATGCAAACTTTGGAGCGCAGTTTGTCAGGTTTCTATCAACACCAAAACGAAACCTTACAGGTTCACCGACAATACCTGGATCAGCAGTCTGAATATTCACGTACTGTTTATCAGTTGATGCAGCAGCAAATCGAACTTGCTTCTCAAGGCACGCAAATCCCTGCCGCGGTTGACCAGCAGATGCAAATGTTTCACGCGCATCAGGGCGAAACCCTGCGTGTTCACGAACAATATCTGCATCAGCAGTCTGAACAGACACAGTCCGCGTTAAGCATCACCCATCAGCAGTTGGGTAATTCCGGCTCAGCTCCGGAAACTGTTCAAACATCTGCACCAGTCGTACAAATCTCAGCTCCCGCCACGGCGCCGACCCCTGCAGTTGTAAAACCGGTTCCTGCACCAACTCCTGTGCAGACAGTTCAGGTTCCAGTTGTTCCAGCGTCTACTGTTTCAACACCGGATCCTGTAGTGCAGGCTCCTACTGTTTCTCAAGGAACTGCGTCAACAGTTTCAGCAGAAAGAATTACACAAGTAACTCTGGCGGTTGTCAGTGAAAAAACGGGTTATCCGCAGGAAATGCTTGAACTCAGCATGGACATGGAATCTGATCTCGGTATCGATTCTATTAAACGAGTAGAAATATTGGGTTCGGTTCAGGATCAAATTCCGCAATTGCCGGAAGTTCCAGGTGATGAACTCGCGGAAATGCGCACCCTCGGTCAAATCGTTGAACATTTAAAAAGTAAAATGGGTGATGACGTCAGCACAGTAGAAAGTCCGGTAGCTGAAGTTGTTGCGACACCGAAAAGTTCAGGTACAATTGGCGTTGATCCAGCTCCTGTTTTTATGTCAATTATAAGTGAAAAAACAGGTTATCCTTCAGAAATGCTTGAACTCAGCATGGACATGGAAGCAGATCTCGGCATAGATTCGATCAAACGTGTTGAAATAATGTGGGCACTACAGGAACAGTATCAGAATTTACCACAAATTGGTGCTAACGATATTGCGGAACTCAGGACAGTCGGGCAAATAATCGAACATGTAAAAACGATCTTACCTGCTGTTGGTGAAGTTGCCATTCCAAAGCTTGATTTGGTAGAAAATTCCGCCTCGACTCCAACTTCTGCCGATTCTTCCGGTAACGGAAACGGCAGCGCGGCTGCCGATCTGGGTTCAGCTCCAGGAGAAATTGCGCCTGCGCTTTTGAGCATCATCGGTGAAAAAACAGGCTATCCCGTAGAGATGCTTGAACTTAGCATGGACATGGAAGCTGATCTGGGTATTGACTCGATTAAACGTGTAGAAATCATGTGGTCCCTTCAGGAACAACTGCCCCACTTACCTCAGGTTAGCGGTAGTGAAATTGGTGAATTACGCACCCTCAAGGAAATTGTCGATCATTTAGGTTCGCTTGCTCCAGCAGAAACCAGCGGTGTTGCTATTATTCCAGCTCCGGTTTCAGATTCTACTGAGCCTGTAAAAAAAAACTCCTGAACTCAAAGCCTGAATTCGAGGTAGCAGAACATCCGGTCACGCTCGGCCTAGCAGAGGCCGTCCCGCTCGCATCTCCGGGATTTCTGTGCAAGGAACTGCCGGAAAATCCACTCTGTCTGCTTACAGATGACGGTTCTGTTCTCGCGCCGGCAATGGCCAAGGCCTTACACGGACAAGGCTGGATTCCCGTTATTTTACGTTACGCCGGCATTTCCGCATTTGAAAACAGCAAACGTAAAGCGTTCAGCAAAGAAACAGTCGTCATCGAGTTGACTTCTTCTGCAGAAACTGAATTACAATCCTCACTCAAATCTTTCTCCGAAAAACACGGCAGTTTCGGAGGTTTCATTCACCTTCATCCTACAGAAAAATCTTCGACTGAGACAAAGTTGGAAGACGGTGCGAACTCGTTTCTCAAGCAAGCTTTACTTTCTGCAAAAAACATTTATCCTGCTTTACGCCAATCCGCACAATCCGGAAACAGACGCAGTCTTTTCCTGGCAGTGGCGCGTCTTGATGGAAAACTCGGAATGGGTTCCGGAGCATTCAACGCGCCGAGTAGCGGGCTCTCCGGCTTGATTAAAACCGCCGGAGTGGAATGGCCGGATGTCTTTTGTCGTTTCCTGGATTTGCAGCCTGAGTTAAAAGCTGAAACCGCGGCAAACTGTATTTTACAGGAACTCCACGATCCAGATTTGCGAATCAGCGAAGTCGGCTATTCCGCCAACGGAAAGGCTGGAACAGCCCGGATGACAGTTAAACCAAAAATTGTAAGAGATTTAACAACCGCAATAACCGGAAAGTCATTAAGTGAAAAATCTGTTTTTCTGGTAAGCGGCGGTGCGAGAGGCGTAACCGCGGAATGTGTGGTGAAACTTGCAGAAACACAACCCTGTAATTTTATTTTGCTGGGTCGCTCCCCGCTGGAAGATGAACCGGAATGGGCTAAATCGGTCGGCGATGATAAGATAAAATTAAAACAGGCCGCAATGCAGGTGTTCGTTGAAAAAGGTGAAAAACCTACTCCTCAAAAAGTAAATCAACTGGTTGGAAAAGTTGAAGCAGGACGTGCCATCCGAAAAAATATGGAACGTATCCAAAACGCGGGAGGACAAGCTGAATACGTCAGCGCGGACGTAACTGACGCAAAAAAAATGAAAGCCGCAATTGCTCCCGCAGTCAAAAAATACGGTGCTGTGACAGGTGTGATTCATGGGGCGGGAGTCCTTGCGGACAAGCTCATTGAGAAAAAAACGGCGGAAGATTATGATGCAGTCTGTTCCACTAAAATAGACGGAATTAACGCACTCTTGAAAAGTGTTAACCCTAATAATTTAACGCATCTGTTGTTGTTTTCATCAGCCGCGGGGTTTTACGGAAATGCGGGACAGTCTGATTACGCCATGGGGAATGAAGCCCTGAACCGCATTGCGCTTTTGTTCAAGCAAAATCATCCTGAATGCCACGTTACTTCATTCAACTGGGGACCGTGGGAAGGCGGAATGGTCAGTCCGGAATTGAAAAATTTGTTTGAGGAACGTAACGTTGAGGTAATTTCAGTTGAAGCCGGAACCCGTGTCTTTGTAGAAGAAGTTACCTCCGCGGGACAAGAGAATCCGCTTGTGCTGATTGGAAATTCAATGGTTGTTCCAAATGAAGCGGATACAGAATTACGCAAGTGGGAAATTACGCGGGAAATTAATTTGCCGGCGAATCCAGTTTTTAAGGATCATGCAATCAGCGATAATCCGGTTTTGCCTGCAGTCCACGCCATGTCCTGGATGGCAGATGCATGTGAACAGGGGCTTCCCGGTTTTAAGCTTTCACGCTGCAGTAATTTTAAGGTGCTCAACGGTGTTATATTTGATAAAAGTATTGCTGAAAAATATACTCTTGATCTGCAGGAAATTGAGCGCGAACATGGAAAATACGCGGAGATTGAGGTTAAGATTTCAAGTGAATCCGGAGCCGCAAGTTCCGGAAATAATCGCACCCGCTTTCATTACAGCACACAGGTGCGTTTAGAACAACAGCTTCCAAAAGCTCCTCTGCATGACCGTATTGATTTAAGCAACACACACAATTTGCCCGGAGCAGCATTTTATCAGGACGGTACTTTATTTCACGGACCGAAATTTCAGGGCATTGATCAAGTGCTCAATATCAATGAACAGGGTCTAACGCTTGAATGCAGCTTGCCGGAAAATTCTGGTACGGAAGAAGGTCAGTTTGCTTCACAGGATTTTAATCCTTTTGCGCTGGATCTTGCTTTTCAGGCAATGCTGATTTGGGCCTGGCGTTTTCACCAATCCGGAAGTCTACCATTGAAAACGGAGACGTTTGAGCATTTCCGCAAAGTACCCTTTGATACACGGTTTTATCTGAGCATGTCCGTTAACAAGAATTCTGCAACCGCTCTCAGCGCAAACCTGTTTCTGCATGATGAGGAGGGTTTAATGTATGCCCGGATGACAGGTGCGGAAGTGACTTTGAGCAAATCTTTAAATGCTTTGTTTGGGAAGAAGTAAAAAGAAGCACTGTGCTTTTAGCCACGGATAAACACGGATAAAAGAAAATTGCTCTGAGTAAAAAGTAAAAGAAGTTTAAGAGTTGGTAGCCCCGAACTCCGTTTCGGGGAATAATCAGGTACGCACCGTGCCTGCACAAAAATGGCATCTCCACTAACAAAATTCGAGATAAAAATATAAATGCAAGCTATTGCCGTTATCGGCCTTTCCTGTCTCTTTCCTGAGGCAAATACACCCGCAGAATATTGGCAAAATTTACTGCAGGAGAAAAATTCATGTACTACTGCGACTGAATTAAATTTGGATACGGAACCGTCCCGTTTTTTCACGGACAAAAAAGGGGTGGCCGACAAATATTACTGCGCTCGTGGTGGTTACATCCGTGATTTTACATTGGATGTGGATGGTTTTCTACTACCACAGGAACGTATCGAAGAACTTGGTGAAACTTTTCAATGGCCCCTGCATGTCGCCCGGGAAGCCTTGCGTGACAGTGGTTATTATGAAAATTCAAAAATCCTGAAAGAATGTGGCGTAGTGCTGGGAAATCTTTCATTTCCGACAAAAGCATCAAATCATTTACTTTTGTCTTTATATCAGCAAGCGCTGGATCCGCTGTTGAAAAAAGCGTTGAACCGTCCGGATTTCAACCTTGAATCATTTGCTCACCAAAAAAATTACTCCCCGGAAAATTCGCGAATTTCTGGACTTCCCGCCTCGATAGTAGCTCAGGCATTAGGTTTGTCTGCTCACAGTTTAGCGCTGGACGCAGCCTGTGCCTCATCTTTGTATGCGGTGGCGCTGGCCTGCCATTATTTACAATGCGGAAAAACAGATTT
>Ga0208964_1001558_pt1 | contig 10068 bp, 9 predicted proteins | sample AOAMet1_08_M0_20_2_FD_188227 | JGI IMG/M metagenome (GOLD analysis project Ga0208964, IMG submission 188227) | Ammonia-oxidizing marine microbial communities from Monterey Bay, California, USA - CAN11_08_M0_20 (SPAdes) | ecosystem: Environmental > Aquatic > Marine > Intertidal zone | place... | reverse complement strand
AGGAAAAATAATTTACTTTTTATTAATTAGGTAGGCAATCTTATCAGCACGATATGAAGACCTAACCATAGGTCCTGAAGCTACCTCTAAGAATCCCATGTCCAAAGCTATTTCTTTGTACGTATTAAATTCTTTAGGTGAATACCACCTCTCAATAGGCAGGTGATTGATTGTAGGTCTTAAATATTGACCTAAAGTTAACACATCAACCCGGTTATCTCTTATATCTTGAAGCGTATCGATAATTTCTTCATGGGTCTCACCCAAACCTAACATTAGGCTTGTTTTGGTAATAATATTTTTACGGTATCCTTTTGCATGTCTTAGGACTCTTAGCGTCTGCTCGTATCCCGCGCGAGGGTCTCTTACTCTGGAAGTTAAACGCCTAACAGTCTCGATATTTTGAGCAAACACTTCCACGCCTGAATCTAGCAGCCTTTCTATAGAAGATTCTATTCCTAAGAAATCTGGAACCAGAGCTTCTACAATCACTTCTGGAGTCCTCTTTTTGGTTGCCTCCACCGTCATGGCATAATGCGCTGCACCTCCATCACTCAAATCATCTCTATTAACCGAGGTAAGTACAGCATATTTCAGACCCATGATGCTTATTGATGATGCAACTTTCTCAGGCTCATTCAGATCAACCTTCCCTTTAGGATTGCCCGTATCCACCGCACAGAACTTACAGGCTCTGGTACAAACCGAGCCTAGTAACATAAAAGTTGCCGTACCGTGACTCCAGCATTCGCTTATGTTCGGACACATAGCTTCTTCGCATACCGTGTGCAGATTTCTTTTGTGAACTATGTCCTTAACTTCCTGAAATTTAACTGAACCTGTTGGTCTGGCCCTTAGCCAAGCCGGTTTTCTTTCTATGGGAATTATTTTATTAGCATTTGGCTTTATACCGTTCTTAATGGCTATTGTTCCATCTTCTTTAATTATCTTTGTAGGAATAAGATTGTTCATTTATATACTATCAAAATGGTCTTCTATGGCCTCAGCAAAATTATTTCTTACATCGTCCATAGAAACATCCGTTAAATCTTTCATCTGTATTAACTGTAAAGAAGAAATCCCACAAGGGTTAATCTGCTTAAAAGGAGACATGTCCATATCAACATTCAGACTTATGCCGTGGTAGCTAAAGCCTCTATTTATTTTTAAGCCAATGGAAGCAATCTTTTTTTCTTCAACGTAGATACCTGGAAAGCCCGTTTTTCTATCTGCTTCAATCGAATACTGTTTTAATAAATTAATTATTAATTCTTCTAGTTCTTGTACCAACCTCTTTGGGCCCCAACCCAACCGCCTTAGATTAATTATAAAATAAACGACCAGTTGGCCTGGGCCATGAAAAGTTATCTCCCCTCCTCTGTCGCTTCTTACAACTGGAATAGAACTGGATTCCAAAAGATTGTCCTTTGACCCTGCTTGCCCAATTGTAAAAACTGGAGGGTGCTCCAAAAGCCAAACTTCATCTCCGTCCTCTTGAGTTTTTCCTGAAATTGTTGCCCGCATAGAATCCCACGAATCTTGATAATCTTGGCGTCCAAGATGTTTTATCTGCAATTGATGGTTCAATCTAACTCCCTTGTATCAATATAGGCTTTTTCAGATATTCTGTGATAATTTATAACTTGATCTTTAAATGCTACATACGAGTTATAGACCCTTGTGGCCATTTCATCTCCTTCTATAAAATCTATCATTACGTCTTCTGAAATATCCCTCAAAGCAATCAAGACTTCATCGGGTAGCTTTCTGAGTTTAACGTTATGTTTTTCTGTAAGCTCCGTCAGAGCTTGGTTATTCCTGGCTGTATATTCATCCAACATCTCTTGGTTAGCAGCCTTAGCAGCATATTTCATAATTGCTTGAAGGTCTTTTGGTAAAGACATCAATGCATCTTTATTTATAATAATTTCAAGCGTTGATCCTGGTTCATGCCAACCAGGGTAGTAGTAGTATTTTGCTACCTGATGGAAGCCAAAAGTTAAGTCGTTATAGGGCCCCACCCACTCGGCAGCATCAACCACTCCCTGTTGTAATGCCAAGAAAATTTCATTACCAGGTAACTGAACTGTTTCTCCTCCTGCCCGGGTAAATATTTCTCCAGCAAGTCCAGGTATACGCATCTTTATTCCTTTAAGATCTTCCATAGAATTAATTTCTTTATTAAACCAACCTGCCATTTGGACTCCCGTATTGCCTCCAGCTAAAGGAACTAAATTAAAAGGTTGGTAGGCTTCTTGCCATAATTCCAGCCCACCTCCGTAGTGCAGCCAACCGTTCATTTCTTGGGCCGTTAGGCCAAAAGGAATTGCTGTAAAAAATTGAGATGATTTAACTTTGCCCGTCCAGTAATAAGAAGCGCCATGACCCAACTGCACATTTCCTTGAGAAACGGCATCAAAGACACCCATAGCAGGAACCAGCTCTCCTGCTCCATAAACTTTTATTTTCATTTGGCCACAACTCATCTCATCAACATACTGGGAAAAATTCTCTCCTGCCATTCCTAATCCAGGAAAGTTCTTTGGCCAAGTGGTGACCATGTTCCACTTATAACTTTTTCCTCCGTTAGATAAACACGTGTCATCTGACGCAGCCTTTTCTGCCTCAGAACAGGACACCATAACAACAAGAACTCCTATTAAAATTGCATATATTTTCATTAAATTTCCTTTTTCTACATTGATCTAAGTTTAGCGTATGAAACCATTAGCCACTTAGTTTTACCTTTATTAAAACTCACTTCAACTCTTGCATTTGCTCCTTGCCCTTCGTAATTTAAAATTACTCCCTCTCCAAAGACTTCATGGGAGACAGTCTGTCCGAGTTTAAAATCTGTATCAGGCACTTCCCCAGAAACGGGAGATTTTGATCTCGGTTGTTGCCGAGGTATGTTTCCACCAGTACGGACCTCCATGGTTAACTCGGCGGGGATCTCTCTTAAAAACCTTGATGGTGGGTTAAAATTTTCTGTTCCATAAAGATTTCTCATTTCCGCATGAACAATAAATAATTTCTCCATTGCTCGGGTCATTCCTACATAACAGAGTCTTCTTTCTTCCTGCAATTGTCCGGGCTCTTCAATCGATAGCTTGTGAGGGAAGAGTCCTTCTTCAAAACCTGTTATAAAAACTAAAGGAAATTCGAGACCTTTAGCCGAATGAAGAGTCATGAGCTGAATTGCCGCCTCATGCTCTGCTGCCTGAGTATCACCTGCATCCAATGCAGCATGGTCAATAAAAAGCTTCAATTCAGTAGTCTCTTCTTCGCCTTGTGGAGATTCAAAATCAGCAGCTGCTGTTACAAGTTCTCCTAAATTTTCTACTCTTGTTCTTCCCTTCTCTCCGGCTTCTTTTTTATGGTATTCAATGAGGCCGCTTCTTTGAATGACGTGGTCCACCATATCTTTAAATAATAAGTCTTCGGTTTCTTCTTCTAGCTTGTCAAAATCAGACATGAAGCCCTGAACAGACTGAGCAGCTCTCGGAGTGAGTCCTTCAGTTTCTAAAAGATCCTCTGCTGCCTTCCAAAGAGAAGATTCATTTTTAAGTGCTCTGGCTCTTATGACATCAATTGTTTTGGCTCCTATTCCTCTTGGAGGTATATTTATAACTCTTTCAAAAGCAGCATCGTCTTCTCTACCAAAGACCAGTCGCAAGTAGCCCATGGCATTCTTTATTTCCGCTCTTTCGTAGAACCTTAACCCGCCGTATATTTTGTAGGGCAGCCCTTCTCTTAAAATGGCCTCTTCTAGAACTCTTGATTGAGCATTTGATCTGTAAAGTATGGCAACTTCATCAAGATTTCTTCCCTGACCCATCCAGGTTTGAATACTTCCCACCACATACCTGGCTTCATCATCTTCGTTATAAGCAGAGTAGATAGAAATTTGCTCCCCTTCTTTTTGTTCAGTCCAAAGGTCTTTCCCCATTCGCCCTTGGTTATTCTTGATAACTGAATTTGCTGCACTCAGAATAATTTCAGTTGACCTATAATTTTGTTCAAGCTTAACCACCTCTGTGCCGGCGTAATCTTTAGTAAATCTATTAATATTTTCACTCTTTGCTCCCCTCCATCCATAGATAGATTGGTCATCATCCCCTACGGACATAATATGACTACCGGCATTGGTTAATAGTCTTAAAAACTGATATTGAACTTCATTTGTATCTTGAAATTCATCAACAAGAATATGTTGGAACCTTCTTTGGTAATGCTCAAGTATCTGTTCATTGTGACGAAGCAACATATAGGACCTTAATAAGAGTTCTCCAAAATCAACCAGACTCTCTCTTTCGCACAATTCTTCATAGGCCGTATAAACTTGATTCATCTTTTCAGCAAAATAATCATCACCTACTTCAACATCTTTAGAGCGCCTGCATTCATCTTTTTGCTTGTTTATAAACCACTGTATTTGTCTGGGTGGCCACTTGGCATCATCCAGACCCAAGGATTTACTTACTCTTTTGATGACTCTAAACTGATCTTCACTGTCCAATATTGCAAACTCTCTCCTTAATCCAGCTTCTTCCCAATGGCTTCTCAGTAATCTGTGAGATATGCCATGAAAAGTACCGCACCAAAAATTGCCCATCTCTTCTTCAACGATATTTTCTATTCTGCCACGCATTTCACTTGCTGCTTTGTTTGTAAAAGTCACGGTTAAAAGAGAATGTGGGTTTACACCCAAGCCTTTTATGAGCCAAGCTACTCTGTGAGCTATCACTCTGGTTTTGCCTGAACCGGCACCGGCAAGAACTAATAAATTCTTTGATTCAGATGTAACCGCCTGCCTTTGGGGTTCGTTTAAGTTTTGAAAAATATCTGATACATCCACGTGCGTATTCTATATAAGAAAAAGGATTTTTAATTAAGTAACTTAATATTTATTAACCTAATTTCTGAACCAAAGAACATGAGAAAAAAACTATCATAGGTTATGATTATTAAATTATGACAGACGTAAAAAATTTCTTTTCTACCTATAGTGATTTTGTAACTAAAGTCACTAGTGAACCGAGCCTTGACTTAGAATCTCTTAAATCTTCCTTAGACTCTATTCAAAATAATTCAGATATTGATATTCCCCGATTGCTTACTGGAGCTCTTGGCCTAGGAAGTGAAACAGGCGAGTTTGTTGAAATTGTCAAGAAAATGATCCTGCAAGGAAAGCCTGCTGATGAGGCAAATATCTTTCATATGAAAAGAGAGCTAGGAGATATTATGTGGTATTGGGCTACTGCATGTATGGCTTTAGATCTGGATCCAGTAGAAGTTATAAGCGAAAATCAAAAAAAACTAGAAGCTAGATACGGAGAGCAGTTTACTATCAATCAGAGTGAAGTAAGAGAAAAAGGAGATTTATAGACTCTTAGTTCGTTGACCTCTTTTTATAGTGCCAAAAAATTAGGGGCACTAAAATAAAACCAATTAAAGAATGAGAAAGGCTAATGGTTTGTTTGGCATCGGCCTCTAAATAAAACAATAAAAATCCAGACAACACTAAAAAAAACATAATTGCACTTAAAGATATGCCTGAAATTTTTCTTCTCTCTGGCTTCCATCCTTCTGGCATATGAGAAACTATTAGAACCCCTAAGCTTATCAAAGCAGGAATTACTAAAGACCCATGAAAAACCAGCACCTGCGTCTGAGTTAGACGACCAAAACTAAAGTCATCTAGTGCAAACCATAAAATTCCTGTAACCCATAAAGCAAGTAAAGAAATAGTAAAAAATTTTAATTGCCAGCCTGGCATTTCTATCTTGTTGGACTTCTCTAACTCATATTCTTCTCTTAACTCTTCATAAAGGCGTTTTGCTTTTCTCTCTGCTTCAAGAACATTCTTATCGTTACTAGGCTCATAAGAAACACCTATCTTTCTGCAAGTTCTTTTGTTGGTGTCCAGCGTTATATCAACGAACCATTCAGGCCCTTCAGGCTCTCTCAAGCCTATTTTTAATCCCGTTCCTATCTTTCTAGTTTTATATAACTTTGGCATGCAAAAAATGGGTATAAAAATGTCTCAAAATGTCTCAAAAAATTATCTATTTACCTTTAAAATTACTTTTTTTTCTTTATAATGCGCTGGTCTTAACACTAACCACCCTTATTTTAACAAAATTTTTATGAATAAACTAAAAATAGCTATTATTTCTACTTTACTAGCTCTGCCTCTTATCTCTTACGCTGAGGATGAAGATGTCCAAGAAGAGTTAATTGTTATAGCCGCAAGAATACCAACAGTTGCCTCTGATGTTATAGGTTCTGTAGATTCAATAAGCTCAGAAGATATTAGCGCTCAAATGATTGATGGGTTGGAACAGTTGGTTAGATTTATACCTGGTATTTCTGCACATAAAGAAAGTCAATATGGAAGATCTCTAACAAAAGGCCTTCATATACGAGGTATTCATGGTGGTGAAATCTATTTAATTGATGGGGTGAGAATTTCTGATTCTTATATAGGTTATGGACGCGATATTGTAGATACAGATCTGCTAAAAAAAGTTGAAATTACAAAAGGTCCAACCTCTGTTGAATATGGTTCAGATGCCTTGGCCGGGACAGTTGCTTATTACACCAAAGCTCCTTCAGATCTTGCCAATTTAGACGAAAGATATCTGTCCATAAATACTTCTTTTGATAGTTCAAGCCAACAACAAAAAATTAATCTTTTGGCTGCATATGTAGGAAATAAGACAGAAGGCCTTATTCAGGTTGTTGACAGAAGCTTAGAAGAAACAGAACTTCATCAAGACTTCACATTAAAAGCAAACCCATTGGAAGGAGACCAAAAAAGCTTGTTAGCTAAATTAGTTGTGGCACCTTCTAGCGATAGTAAAATAACTTTTGTGGCAGATTTTCAAAAATGGGAAAGTGTATGGTCAATCAATTCTGATTACGGTTTTATATACTTTCCATCTCCTAGAGCAATTACCTCTTCTGCGGGTGATGATGAAGGTTCAAGAGAAAGACTGAACTTAGAATTTGATTGGTCTAATACCAACACCCTTTACGACGAATCTAGTTTAAAAATTTATTCCCAAGAAACTGAGCAAAGCCAAATAACTATACAAAATCAAGTTTCCTTCTTTGGGGGGATGCAAGCAGCACCAACCCCCACTATGAGAATAAGAGATTTTGATTTTAACCAAACTGTAAGAGGGTTTACTTTTCAAGCATTTAAAACTCAAGAAATTCATCAGATGGTCTATGGATTAGATGTTGAAACAACCGAAACTGATCGACCTAGAATGTTAACTGAAATTAATCTCTTAACACAAGTACCTTCCTTTGCAGTAGACGGAGAAACTTATCCTAACAAGACTTTCCCCGACACTGAAACTAAAAGAAAGGCAGTCTTTTTTAATGACAGAATTAGTTTATCTGATACTGGAGTTTTAAACCTTGGATTTAGATACGACGATTACGAACTAAACCCTAAACCAGACATGTTGCTTCAAAACGCTAATATTCTAAATTATCAAATAAGAACAACAGAGGATAATGCCCTTTCAATGAAAATAGGTTATTTGAATGATATAAGAGAAGGTCTAACAGTATTTGCTCAATATGCTGAAGGCTTTAAAGCACCAAACTATGAAAACTCTAATACTGTTTTTACAAACTATCTTTTCCAGTACACAGTTCAACCTAACCCCAATCTTGAAGCCGAGGAAAGTCAAAGTTACGAAGTTGGGCTAAGAGGGTTTAGAGATTTTGATTCTTGGGAGCTTGCTCTGTACAACAATAAAGTTGATGGTTTTATTCGTTATGCCGTAGTGGGATTCTCACAAGGCTTGGGAGTATACCAATACCAAAATGCTGAAAACGTAGATATAAAAGGACTCGAGTTCAATTATGACAGAGTAATAAAAGAAGGACTGGCTCTAAAAGTTGCTTTGGCTTTAAGCTCAGGTGATGAAACTAGCACTACGGGAGGATCCAGCCCTATGATTGAAATAGACCCTAAAGAATTAATAGTTGGTCTAAAATGGAATTCTCTAGACGAGAGATGGGGTTTGCAAGGGCTGCTAACTTTGGTAGATAAAAGTAAAAATAATCTTGAGCCTGTTTGCCTAAACAACTCTTGTGACCCTAGGTTTGTCTCTGCTGGATATGGATTGTTTGATGTTTTTGCATCCTATAGCCCGAAAGATAAAATAGAATTTAGGTTAGCTTTTGAGAATATAACAGATAAGAAATATCACAGATGGGCATCCGTGGCTCAGCTGCCTGCAAATGATAAAGAATTAGATTTATATGGGCAAAGCGGTAGATCAATATCCGCTTCATTTAAATACGTTTTTTAATTCAGCCTTAGGATCGAAATTAAGCCCCTTGCATGAAACATAGTTCAGCAAATGAAGACCAGAATATACACTTAGCTGAAGAGTCAAGTAATCCAGTTATCAGAATATTATGGGTTGTGTTGGGCTCTTTCTTTGTTGGAATAGGCGGGATTGGTGTGGTTATCCCAGGACTGCCTACAACTCTCTTTTTAATCCTTGCTGCAGCTTGTTATATTAGATCTTCTCAGAAACTCTATGATTGGCTTATTAGCAATAAAACCTTTGGTCCATATTTAAAAGATTACAGAGAAGGTAAAGGTATTCCTAAAAAAGCTAAAATATTAGCCGTTAGTATGATTATATTGTTCGTGGGCTATTCGGTAATTTTTGGAATTGAAGATCTAAATCTAAGAATAGCAGTTGGAGCCTTAGGCCTAACAGGCTTGCTTTACGTTATTTTTAAGGTCCCTGTTGCGAAAGATTAAATATCTCTCCAGGTTTTAAAGTCACGAAATATTCTTCATCAAGATTTTTTTCTTCCAATGCTTTCTTAAGCAAGGCTGGCGGCTCCAAAATCTCTTCATCTGTTAATTGAAAAGTCCCCCAATGCATCCCAAAATTCTTCTCAGACTCAAGATCGATAGCAATTTGAATAGCCTCAGATGGATTAACATGATGGGTTTTCATAAACCATCTAGGTGCATAAGCTCCTACAGGGATTAAACCTATAGAAGGTGAACCTAGTCGGTTTTTTGTTTCAATAAAATCTTTGGAATAGCCCGTATCACCTGCGTGATAGACGGTCTCGGTTTTAAGATTCATGAACCAACCCCCCCAAAGACTTTTATTTCTGTCAGCAATTCCTCTTGCCGACCAATGCTGTACGGGGGTAAAAGTAAATTTTGATCCTTTAATTTCAATATCGTCCCACCATAGAAATTCTTTTACATTCTTAATCCCTTTTCTCTCAAGCCTACGTCTATCGCCCATAGGAACTAAAAAGATTGCTTCTGGATTTGCCTTATATATTTTCTTAAGGCTTCGAATATCCAGATGATCATAATGATTGTGACTAACCGTGACGACATCAATGGGAGGAAGTCTATCTATAGGAATTGCTGGAGGTATAAGTCGCTTTGGTCCAGCAAATCGAACTGGCGAAGCCCTTTTAGAAAAAACCGGATCGGTAAGAATGGTTAGATTATCTTTATTTATAAGATATGTTGCATGCCCAATCCAAACCATATAATCAGTAGATCCAGTATCTAATTCCTTCCACTCATCAGAAGAATCGATCGCTACAAGTTCAGGTTTTTTATTGGTAAATGTCCATTTTAAAAAATCTCTAAAAGACTTTTCTTCAGCCTCTTCATTAGTATTCTTAAATCTCTCGTTTGGCATTATTAAGGTTGAGAATAGCAATAATGGAAGAATAAATCTTTTCATTAAGTTTATTCTATTTAGATAGAGCCTTATCTATTTCAGTGATTTGTTGCTGTGTGAGTGGTCCCGCTGATTCGGCATCTAAACAGTCTAAAAGTTCATCTCTATTTTTGACTCCTAAAATCACTGAAGAAACTTTTTCTGCACTCAGAGCATATCTATGAGCAAGGACCGAAGGGTTGATTTCCCAATCAGAAGCCAACCCCCTGAAGGGTTTTGCTCTATCGTAATCTTCAAAATCTTTTATATCAAAACCAGAAGGATGTGGATCTCTGTCCATTTCTAAGGTTAATGCTCCCGCCTGTACAGC
>Ga0208964_1001550_pt1 | contig 10110 bp, 8 predicted proteins | sample AOAMet1_08_M0_20_2_FD_188227 | JGI IMG/M metagenome (GOLD analysis project Ga0208964, IMG submission 188227) | Ammonia-oxidizing marine microbial communities from Monterey Bay, California, USA - CAN11_08_M0_20 (SPAdes) | ecosystem: Environmental > Aquatic > Marine > Intertidal zone | place... | reverse complement strand
TTTAGTCATAAAGAGGGATTCATCAAGAGTAGACATAGACACACCGCGTATCCAGGTTCCTCCGACTATTAGGTTCTCGCAAGTATTCCCTTTCCGGGGCTCGTCCTCTAAATGTTATCCGTATCGTTGTCCGTATCGTTGTCTGAATCGTTACTCGTATCGTTATTCGTATAGTTAATTAAAGCAAGAGCGATGCCAACTATAAATTCGATAAATATCAATAGGTTATGGCGTCATCGCTGTCGTCTTGATGGTCACTACCGCTAATTGGTGGCGAAAAAACCTTAATTCGCGAGGCAATTACACAATCGCACCACCCACGACGTCAATGCGACTGGGTACGCACAATTTATCGAATCGAAAATGAAATTCAGGATTAAAGATAAGTCTATACTAAAAGGCAATTGCGTATTCGTCAGTGACCAAATTCATTACCGTGATTACACCTATGGCCCTTGATATAGGCCAGTTATTGTTCGCTAACCTTAGTTCAGGCTTTAAGTTCGACTCAATCGTTGCTTGCCGGGTGCCGTGAATCTCTAATATGCGCAACTACTTACTTTGTTGAAATCACATACGTCATTCATGGGCTGTGTCGTGAGGCAGAAATTGTCGCCTCACCTTCTGGCCACCCGTTGCCGTCGCGAGAGGTGATTGATGACATCATTATTGGCTGGAGCTATGTCCACGGGTATGCTCGCGTGTTGCTGGAACAGCAGTTGGCAATGCAAAATGATCGGTAGGAAGTGGAAGATTAAGACAGAACTATTAAGCATATTTTACCCAACAAGGTTGTTGGGCATCCCTGGAACCCACTTTTTATGCCCTCAACGCGGATACAGAGTTAACAACCCAGCACCTTGCGACCTCTAAGTTACTGATTAATTGAATTATTTCCATAACTAGGCTATCGTGCGCGGCGTCTCGCAGCGGTAAATAATTTTCAGGACATGTCGTTTGAAGACTGGTACCCAGGGTTCACGTCACCTGGGCCGGAGCCAAAGATAGTTCGCAGAGATATCATGCACGAGAGATAGCTACAACAGTGTGTCAAATGGAGAGGTGTCCGAGTGGCTTAAGGAGCACGCTTGGAAAGCGTGTGTACGGTCAAACGTACCGAGGGTTCGAATCCCTCCCTCTCCGCCAATCATTTTGGGTTTGATCAGTTAAATCAAGGTATTGCGTTGCAGTGCTTGCGAATACCCATTCTGGTACCCGCACTGGTACCCAAAATAGCTTTCGCTAATCGCTACTTTTCTTCAAAGATTTTTCAGAAAGCCTCTACCACCTATTTCCAAAATACCCAACACCTACCCCCGGGGGGTACCCCCCCCCACTCGCCCTTGGGACTCCTACGACCCATGTATTAATAATATGGACGAGTGATTAGTAGATTAAAAAAGATATTTTTCAAAATTCGGATTGGGTTCTGTAAGAAGCCAGTTACTCCTTTGAGCATAGCGGCGCTTAGATTAAATGACGGCAACTATGGTGCGCGATGTGAATGCTTAATTCAGGTATGGCACCACAATGGTCAGCTTATGGTTGAGGTCACGTCTGTTGATGGCAAGAAGAAAGGCTTGGGTCAGTGGTGGCACGAGAACGGCAAGCTGAGGTATGAGGAGTGCTCTCGCGCTGGGGAAGAGACAGGCATGTCCTATTGCACGAAGGAGAAACAACAATGAAGAAGCTAATAACAGAGGCTCTACTAAGCCCTGCAAGCCCCTGTTTATAAGGGTATTGGCACGTTACTTTAAAGTGCCACGCCTGTGATCTGGTTCCGAGATCACCCAACCAGATTGATATACACCATAAGGAACCAATCGCCGAAGGTAAAAGAGAGACAACCATAGACGACCTTGTGCCGCTGTGCGCTAACTGCCATAGGTTGGCGCATTCAGAAACACCACCGCTAACGGTAGACTTCCTCAGGGAGTTAGTTTGAGTTACGTCGTAAAACTCAGGGACTCACCAGAGGCCCATCACGGCGAACCTAGGAAAATCGTCCGCGATAAGTTAAGAAGCTATGGCGTCGCTCATCGTGAATTGATTCCCGAGGCTATCCACAGTACTAAACAGTATGAGAATAATCGGGTGGAGCAGTCTCATGAGACGACCAGGGTGCGAGAGCAAGGGATGCGGAAGTTTAAGTCAACCAAGCAGGCTCGGCGGTTCTTGAGTACTCATGCTGTGGTTTCAAATTTATTTAACCTTGGTAGGCACCTGATTAAGGCTGATCACTATCGAAGTCTTAGGACCGGTGCGTTCAGCGAATGGAGTAGGGCAGTTGCTTGAGCAGTTAGGCTCGATTCCTCTGATCTCAAAAGGTTAACTTGTCGATACCCTTATTTGTCCTGCTCCTGATGATTGGTTCATGTGGTCCCTGCTTCTGCAATGTCCACGGTCTTCATGTCCTCCTCGACTGTCGCCGCCGCTCGAAAGAAAAAGAAGGCCGATAGGCCTAAGAACAAACCAACACCGATGAGTGCGTTGCGCAGGGAATCTTCACCGAACCCTGGCTGGAACAAATCACTCAGTACACCAATGATTGTCGGGCCAAGCCCGAGTCCGACTAAGTTAACTGACAACATGGTGATTGATGCTGCAACCGCTCGCATGCGGACTCTCGACAGGTTTTGTATCAGAGCGGCAGTAGGCCCGGCGAAGAAAGCTGAACACATGGCCGGAATGACCAGGAACGTAATCGCCAACACGAGATTGTCGGTTGTATAGAGCAATAGTGAAGCTGGATAGGCGATCAATTGACTCCATGCCATAACTTTTACGGCCATTGAAACGGAAGTCATGGCAAGTCTGTCAAAGACTATTCCGCCGACGATCGCGCCGATCATTCCACTCAATGCGCCCCCCAGGCCCAAAATGATACCGGCCTGTTCGATGGATAACCCATGCGTTCGCATAAAGAATGCAGGAAACCAGGCATTTGCCCCAAACCCTGGAATTGTTGCAACGGTGATGGCAAGAACAAGATATCTCAGCGTTTTTGTATGCCACATGTAGCGGAAGGTTACGATAAGTGACGGTGCATCGCGCATCGAACTTTCGCGATTATCAGAGCTGCCTCTCTCAGGCTCACGAACAGTGAACCAGAAGATGATGGCGAGAATCACCCCCGGAAGTCCAACCACCAGGAAGGCGGCTCGCCAGCCCCAGGTGGCAGCAACGAGACTGCCGCCGATGAGGCCGGTCAACATGCCAAACGGCGCTCCCGCGGTAACAAAGGCCATAGGGGTTGAGCGTTTTTCCTTTGGATACAGGTCAGCGATGATAGATGAACTGGCGGGGTTGACGCCTGCTTCACCGATGCCGACGCCTATTCGAGCCAGGGCAAGCGTTGCGAAGCTGCCCGCCGCGCCACAAAAAGCTGTCGTGATGGAGAATATGGCAAGGGAAGCGGTGATGATCCCTTTTCTGCCACGCCTGTCTGCAAGCATGGCAAGCGGGACTCCCAGGACTGAATAGGTGAGTGCGAAAGCAATGCCTCCCAGAAAGCCAAGCTGTGTATCGCTGAGATCAAACTCGGCCTTAATCGGCTCAAACATGATTGACAGAATCTGTCGATCGACAAAGCTGAATGCGGCGGCCAGGAAAAGCAGAAAGACGACGTAGCGTGGCCCGAATCGGTTTAGCTGGTCAGAGTTCTTGGTGTGTAGGTTCACTTAAGTCGATCGGATCAGATCGATAATGACGCTCGCGACCTGGTCTGGTGCGTTCTCCTGGACGAAATGTCCCCCGCCCTTGATCGTCGTGTGCGGTAACCCTTTCGTGCCGGGTATACGGTTAAGGAACTCCTCCTGCTGACCTGCTGTTACTGGATCGTTATCAGTAAACGCACAAAGAAATGGTTTCTCAAACGCCTCGAAAAACGCCCATGCTTTTTCCTGCTGTGGCAGCGAGGGCGAAGTCGGCAGTGTCGGTACCTGGCTTGGCATCGCCCGCGGCCCCATCTTGAAACTGGGATCGGGGAAGGGCGCGTCATAGGCTCTGGCAAGCGGCGTTGGAAATGGCGAGTGTACGCCAAGACCGTGCAGGAAAAACTTCAATGCACTGACCATACCTGATTGCTCTCCCATCGTCATGCTCATCATGAAGCCGATGGGCATATCCTCGTTTTCCCAGCAGAACTTCTGCCAATAAGCGAATTGGGTCGCGAAATGTCCACTATCCCCCATAGCACTGAGGGCCTTCTGCATGGCCATGAGACTGGGCGTGGGTGCATTGGCACGAAAATTCTCCACCTGCCTGATGATATCGTCAGGCACATCGGGGTTATGAGGCAGGCCGGTATTGGAGATGATTACACGTTCAAACCGGTCAGGGTGATTGACGATCAGACGTAACCCGATCAATCCGCCCCAGTCCTGGCCGAAGAATGTGATTCCCGTAAAGTCGTTCGTCTCAAGCCAGGCGCCCATCCAAGTCACCTGACGCTCATAACTGTAGTCTTCTCTCGCAGCCGGTTTGTCGGATTTACCGTAGCCCACCAGGTCCGGTACAATCACGCGCATTCCAGCCTTATTCAGGTAAGGAATCATTTTGCGATACAGATAACTCCACACGGGTTGGCCATGCATGCAGAGGACAATTGGGCCATCAGTGGGGCCTTCGTCGATGTGGTGTATGCGCAGTTCGTCACCGTCTTCAGTTGTGATGTTGGTGTAGTGGGGCGCAAACGGATAATCCTGAAGGTCTTCAAAACAGGCATCCGGGGTTCGCAGAATTTTCATCGCAGTATTTCCTCACAGCCGGTATCAGTCAAAATGTGATCAACCTGGGCTGTATCTCTGGTGCCCAGCTTCTGGTATTCGTCCCTGATCCAACCAAGACAACGCCCCTGATAAGGAAAGGTCGGCTGCTCCCAGGGCTTGCCGTCAATCGTTGTCTCCATGTGCTTGTTTCCTGCACGCAGGGCAATTTCATTGGCGATCAGGGCAGGGGCGTAGACTCGACCTATTTCCGATAGCAGTGGTCCAAGCACGTCACGCACGACCTCGACCGACACCCAGCCATCTCCCTCACAAACCTGACCGCTCAGGTCGTCGACCACGTCAACCCAGGCGTATACACGAGGTGCATCTCTGAGACAGATTGACATTGGCGTCGGGTCAAACTTTGCGAGCTGCGTCATCTGGGCGTAGATACCAAAGTCTGCCGACGATGGGCGGGCCCCCAAGACAAAAGTCTGGTGGGCAATGAGTTCATCCATGATCTCAAGAAAGCGACGGTAACTGGCCTCAATGACGGGTGCAGTTACATCGTTTGAACCTACTACGTAAAGGCGCGATATCTGTCTGTCAGCGACAGAAGATGAAAACCTCTGATGCTGTTCTGTGTCCATCTGCAGGCCATGCCAGAGGGGCAGAATGCTGCCGGCTTTCTTGATGTCAGCATCGTAGTACCAGCGATAATGAAACATGGACTTGGTCAGCCATTCGTCAGCGTAGTCTTCGATCAGGTAGTTGATGAAAGCAAGGACGGGATTTGTAGGAACCGCCTCTCGTCCTGGGAACGTTTGCTCAAATCGTCGTATCAAAGGCGTCGAATCAACAACCGCTTCGATCTCTCCCTCATCATTGGGCAGGTAGAAGGTGGGCAGCAGCTCAACCTTTGGTTTGGGTAAATCCAGGTCGGTTGACCTGTCGCCTAACATGAATTCATAGCTGATACGCCGGTAGCGCAGGTAAGCCAGCATTTTGCGGGTATAAGGTGAGCCTGGTGCGCCCATTAGGCGTAGGGGTTGTGTGAGTTTCATACCGTTTTTCCTAAAGGGATTATTATTCTTACAGCCGGGCGCTAGAATGCATGGCTGCGGTCCGGTGACGTTTTTGCGTGCTCAGGTAGCTTGCAGATGCGCTTCATTTTGACTGTACCGTTTCCAGGGTATTCCCACTGGTACACGCCATCTTTGATGTAACGTTTCACTACAGTCGGGCCGCCAAAAAGCTTCTGGTTCAGCTGATTGTTTTTCCACACTGCGGTTGCCTGTGACATGCGCAGGCAAAACAGCAAAGGACCGATCTGTCTTGGCGCAACATCGTTCGATAGCATGTCGGGCGAATGGTCATGGATGAGACCGTGAGCTGTGACGACAACACGGTCACCACACTGTTCAATACGCTCGACATGATTCGGCAAGTGCGGCGAGACGCTCTGCCATAAACCGCGAATATCCTGTGCTCCTTCGGGCAGGGGTTCGGTACAGCCCTGTAGAATAGGTTTCGGGAAGATCGTGTAGCCGCAACCCGGGGTAAATGCTTGTGGAATGTCCTTTGACGTCAGGTTTGTGCCGTCAAGGTCCGGCAGCTCGCAGTAGTCGATTTCCGTGCCGTCACCATCAAATACCCAGACGGGTGTCGTATCGACCGGTCTGGGATAGAGCCATGCCAGCAAGAACAGCATTACTGGCAATGAGAGTAGAACCGCAACTACAATCAGAAGCTTGCGCATGGTTCAGTTCCTGGTCCAGTGATGGTTTTAGAAGTCGTAGCGCAATGTTGCGCCATAAGTCCTTGGAGGCGCAAGGAAATAGGCGCTCGTGAAACCAATGGGATTCGTCTCTGGCGTAAAGCTCGCATATTCATCGTCCGTCAGGTTCTTACCCCATATGGAGACGTTCCAGTTGTTGTTCCTCCAGCCGACGCGAACGTTCAACAGCTCACGATCGTCGATGTCCTTGTCCGGTACAGAATTCGTTGCCGAGCCGGTGAGGTGGTCATCCATGAAGATGTAGTCAGCCCGTAAATAGACGTTGCCGTCTGCCAGCGGAACTACCAGGGTAGCACCGAGGTTACCGCTTAAATCTGCGGTGTATGGCAGGTCCTCGCCTTTTCTTGGTCCCTCTGTGATCTCATATTCGCTCATGTAGAGCAGGCCGGCGGTCAGTGTCAGGTTATCCGATGGCACTGCTTCCAGCTGAAGGTCCACGCCGGATACTTCTATCTTGCCGTCGTTGCTGACAAAAGTGCCAATAACGGGATTCTGTGCCTGGAACTGGTAGTCCTCGATCTCGGAATAGAAGGCGGCAATATTCAGTCGCAGGGTTGAATCCAGCAGGCTGGATTTCAGGCCCAGTTCGTAGCTGATGGTTTCTTCATCATCGAACTCACGCTGGCTGGGCGGGCCGCCGACACCATTAAAGTTGCCGGATTTTTGAGCTGTCGCGACACTCGCATAAATCATGTTGCTGTCGTTCAGATCGAAAGCGAGCTTCAGGAGCCAGTCCAAATTGTCAGTGCTGCGGTCGAGTGTCGCATTGATCGGTGTGGCAGCACCGCTAAGGAAGGCAGCATTCATGCCAATGATCCTTGCCTGGTCCGGCGGGATGCCTGCCATAATCGCCTGGGCAGTGGTTAACTGTACCAGCGGCGCTGTAGAAATTGTTTCGCTGAAAAGCTCTGCCTCTCTTTCCTCATCAGTCCAGCGTAACCCGCCCGTCAGGTGCCAGCGCTCACTTAGGTGCCAGGTAGCCTGACCGAAAACTGCGAGGGTGTCGTTGTCCCAGCTGTTCTGGTAAGCAGCATAGTCACCGGGCTGAGCGATGAACCCAATGCTCGGCAAGGGCGCGCCCATCGCTTGCAGAATCGGTAACAATGTGAGGTCTGCAACCGTGACGAAATCGGTACCGATGAAAACGGATGGGGTGCCATCGCTACGTTGAGTTGTCTGCTCGTAGTAGAACAATCCCAGCAGGTAGTCGACGCTGTCTGCGAATGAACCATCCAGGCGTAGTTCCTGCGAGAAGCTGTCGCCTTCATAGTACTCATCAACAATACTCAGGATGTCGAGCTGAGAACGATCAGGGTCGGTGCTGGTAGTGTATTCGTAGTCGTTCCAGGCGGTGATCGACGTTAAGTTCGCCCACCCGAGATCATATTCGATATGTAAGGACACCAGATCAGATTCCTGGCTGAAGGAATCCTGAAAGTTAGTCGCTACATCATAGTCGTAGGGGTCGTTTTCATCCGGCGCTAGACCCTGTAACCCGAGTACCAATTGGGTAATCGGGCTCTGGGTGGAATCAGCGCCACAACAGGTTGTATCGCGTTCAACCCGTGCAGCGCTTAACAGGAAGCTGAGGTCGTCGGATGCCTGCCAAAGCAGTTTAGCCTGCAGGTTCCAATCATCGGCGTCACTCTGATCATCGACGCCCGCATTATCATAATAGCCATCGCGCTCGTGAATGTTCCCGGACAGTCGAAAAGCGACGTTGTCAGAGAGTGGCCCTGAAATGGCTGCCGTAAGTTTGTTCATGCTGTAATCACCAGCAGATGCTTCAACAAATCCCTCGTATTGCTCCAGATTGGGGCGCCTGGTAATGATGCTGACTGCGCCAGCGTTGGCGTTCTTGCCATAGAGTGTCCCCTGAGGGCCCTGCAGTACTTCGATGCGTTCGATATCCGTGAGGTCGGCTGTACCCAGCCCAGTGCGCCCCATGAAAACGCCGTCGATAAAGAGCCCGACGGACGGCTCCAGAGCCGGATCGTTCTGCGTTGTACCAACGCCGCGGATCATGAGCCGTGTGGCAAATGGATTCAGATTGGATGTGATATTCATACTGGGCGTCATGTTCGCCAGATCGGTTACATCGCCAATGCCGGCCTCTTCAATCATTGTCGATGTAAAAGCGTTAATCGCGACGGGTACTTTCTGCAAGCTTTCTGCCCGTTTCTGAGCGGTGACAACAATTTCTTCGATAACCCGAGATTCCGTTTCTGCCGCTACGAGAGCGGTGATGCATGAGCTGGCGCCAAATAGAACGAATGTCGCAACGCCCTTCAAGGTTTTCATGGTCAATCCCTCTCCTTATAGATGATTGTTTGTTCGGTGTTGCTTTATAGTACGAACAGACTAATAATAGTCCGTACGTACTAATTACGTCAACAACGATCTTTTTACAGAGTTTCAGTAAGGATGCATACTTAGATGATCAGACTTTTACTTGCAGTTTGGGAGAACAATCCATGCACAACCGCCTGACGACGCGCGAGCGGATTCTTGAAGCCAGCCTGAGGCTGTTTAACGAGAAAAGCTATGCCGCGACTTCGCTTACCGACATTGCGAAAGAAGTGGGTATCGCTAAGGGGAACCTCACCTATTACTTTTCGACGAAGAAGGACCTTGCCCTTGAACTCGAACAACGAGCACGTGCCCAGGCATTGGACAGGCGAAGTGGGGGTGTACGGGATAACCCGTTTGTTGACGCCTATGTCGAGAACATATGGTTTGGACTCAGCGACTGGTGGCTGTACCGATTTCTTTACCGAGATCATACGCAGTACCAGGAGCAGGCCACCGGTCCACAGCCAAATCAGCCAATGAATGCTGACATAGAGAAGATCCATGCCAGTCTACTGAAGATGAAACGGAACGGCATGATCCGAACGGGGTTTGTGCCCGACCTGCGGGTTCTGGCTCGTACTTTATTCATGGTCACCCGCTTCTGGTTGGACCACCTGCGGGAAGCAGAAGGACACAGTGAATTTTCGGCGGAAGATCAAAGGCGTGGGCTTGAACACCACTTCGCCATCCTTCTGCCGAATCTGACCGCCCCCGCACGGCGGCAGTTAGAGGTTGCACTTGAACGCCTCTCCGTTGGCGTTGAGGTTGGTGAAAGCAAACGGATTACTAATCAAAGTATCAGCTAGTGTTTTAGGGGTTATCAGTAACTTGCAAGATAAACACCGCAACAGGAGATCAAAATGGAAGTAACCAACCAGATATACCCGACCGAGCCAGGTCAAATGGAGAAAATGGCGGGGCCAGGTCCGGACGGGCCCATCGTGATGGTTAACCTGTTGAAGTTCAAAGACAAGGCAGTTTACAGAGACGGTCGGTAAACTGACATGACCGGGCGGGAAGCGTATGACATCTACAGCAAAGCCGTCATTGAACTGATCCAGGAATTTGGTGGACGCATTTTTTTCTCGGTCGATGTTACTGGGATTGCCGTAGGGCTGGTGGAGGACCTTTGGGACGAGGTCGCTCTGGCAGAGTATCCGGATAGAGCCGCCATGTCTGCGATGACATCGTCCCCTGTCTGGCGGGACATCGCGGTGCATCGTGAAGCCGGACTTGAAGGACAGATCAATT
>Ga0208964_1001544_pt1 | contig 10128 bp, 8 predicted proteins | sample AOAMet1_08_M0_20_2_FD_188227 | JGI IMG/M metagenome (GOLD analysis project Ga0208964, IMG submission 188227) | Ammonia-oxidizing marine microbial communities from Monterey Bay, California, USA - CAN11_08_M0_20 (SPAdes) | ecosystem: Environmental > Aquatic > Marine > Intertidal zone | place... | reverse complement strand
CCTCTCTCGAGAATTTGAGCTTCTTGAACGTGCTCCTGGTGGCTAAGGAGCGGACCTTTGATCCGTCGGCACTCCTGGACCCTGGGGAGCGGTCGGGATGACCGGCCGATTCCGTGTGTTGGCTCTGCTCCTGACCGCAGCCGTGCTCCAGGCGACGTTGTTCGATGAGATCCGGCTCGACGGCGTATCCGTCGAATGCCTCCTGCTGGTGTCGGTGCTGGCCGGCTTCCACGGAGGCCCGGAGCGGGGCGCCACCGTGGCTTTTCTGGCCGGCCTGCTCCACGACTCTGTGGGTTCCACGCCACTCGGGGTGCATGCGCTGGTCTATGCGCCGATGGCCGCTATGGCCGGGCACCTATCGGTCCGTCTGGTTGAGGGGGCCCGGACGTTGGCCATGGCGGGCCTGGTTGCTGCGGTCATGGTGGGTGTGGCCGCAGCAGCGGGCGTCGGTGCGTTGTTTGGTCTGCACCCGGTCAGTGGGGTCGACCTGATAACCACGGCGGTCATTGCTGCGCTGTCCACCCTGGTGATTGCCGGTCCGACGAGCAGAGTCGTGCGATGGGCTGTCACCGGCGGTCTTCCGGTTGACATCTCCCTGACTGAGGGGCCCGCTGTGGACGGATCGTCGGGCAGGTGAACTCGGGCAGGTGAATGACGTCAGCCGCTACCGGATGCGGGTTCTGGCCATCATCGGCCTCTCGATGTTGGCCGTCCTCGCGGCCCGGCTCTGGTACCTGCAGGTGATGGTGAGCGAGGAGGCCGTGGCCACTGCGCGTAGCAACATCACCAGGGTCATTTCGGTACCCGCGCCCCGTGGCCGGATCCTCGACGTGGATGGTCGGGTGATGGTCGGAAATCGGACGACCACCGTGCTGACCATGAACCGCCACGAGCTCGCCGAGGCCGGGTTCGACGCGGACCAGATTCGAGCGATGCTCACCGAGGTAGCCGTTGAGATCAACCGGTCCGGTCAGCTCGTGAAGGTCTCCGACGTGGAGCGGGCGCTACGCGACCCGTCCTACGGCCGATACGACGATGTGCCCATCGCCCACGACGTGGGCGGTGAACTCCTGGTGTTCTTCGGTGAGAGGCCCGATCGGTTCCCCGGCGTCAGCGTGGCCGAGAGCACGGTGCGTTCCTATCTCTACGGTGACCTGGCCAGCCACGTCTTGGGGTGGGTTGGCCCAGTCAACGATGTAGAGCTTCGAGAGCGTCAGCCGCCGGCGGGAAAGGGGTACCGCCTGCGGGACCAGATTGGGAAGGCCGGCGTGGAGCTCATGTTCGAAAACGACCTCCGGGGCGTGGCCGGCCGCAAGGTCGTCGAGGTGGATCGCCTCGGCGAGATCGTGCGTCAGCGCGAAGACCTCTTTGTTTCGCCGATTCCCGGGGACGACATCGTCCTCTCGCTTGACGTCGACGTCCAGTACCTCGTCGAGCGCGAGTTGGAGCGATCAATCCACCTCGCTCGGAGCCGTGAACCCGATCAGGATCCGAACGATTCGAACCGCCTCCTACCCACCTTCGACGCCCCTGGGGGCGCCGTGGTGCTGCTGGATCCGATGGTCGGATCGGTGGTGGCAATGGCCTCCTACCCGTCTTATGACCCCAACGAGTCGATCGGTGGCTTCTCGTTCGAACAGTGGACCGTCCTGAACGATCCGGCCAACGACCTTCCAATGTTCAACCGGGCCATCCAGGGCGAGTACGCGCCGGGATCCACCTTCAAGCTTTTCACGGCCCACGCCGCCTGGCACGAAGAGGTCTTCGGGGTGGGTGCCGTGCCGAGGGCCGACGACCCGTGGGACGACCCCGGCGCCTACGTGCTGCGGGCCTGTGGCGATGTGGATCCGACCGATCCACCACCCGGTTGTCGGTATCGCAACGCCGGAGAGAAGCAGTACGAACGCGTGGACCTGACTCGCAGCCTGACGGTGTCCAGCGACGTCTACTACTACCGGATCGGTGAATCGATTTACACCAACCCCGGACACCCGGACACTGCCATCCAGGATGCGGCGACCGAGTACGGCCTGGGCCTCGAGTCGGGCATCACCCTGCCGTTCGAGCAGGACGGCTACCTCCCCACGCCTACCAACCGGCGGCTCCGCCACGAGGGAAATCCGGTGGCCTTCCCCGAGTGGGGTTGGTCGACCGGCGACAACGTGATCACGGCCATTGGCCAGGGAGAGGTACTGGTCACTCCATTGCAGCTGACCAACGCCTTCGCTACGTTCGCCAACGGAGGGGTTCGCTTCGCCCCGAACGTGGTCGACCGAGTGGTGGATCGTGACGGTTCCACGGTGCGGACCTTCGGACCCCGCGCGTTGTCCACTGTGGACATCCAGCCGGGTTTCCGTCTCCGCGTCCTCGAGGGCCTGAGCGGGGTGACCGCTGACGAGGAGGGAACGGCCTACTGGGCGTTCAACTCGGAGGCCACCGACGGCGTGTACTTCCCGCTGGACGAGTTCCCGATCGCGGCCAAGACGGGCACGGCTGAGGTACGGGGCAAGGCCGACACGTCGATATTTGCCGCCTTCGGGCCGGCCAATTCACCGACCCACACCATGGTGGCCGTCCTCGAGGAGTCCGGGTTCGGATCCAGCGTGGCCGCCCCGCTGGTGGCCCGTGTCCTGAAGCAGGTGCTAGAGGACACGGTGCCCGAGGCGCCACTGGCCGCCGAGCGGTACGCCCGGTCGGCGGCCCTCCCGTTGTGCGTGGCCTGGCACCGTTGGCGAACCGGGGACACGCTTGACCGCCTGGAGGCGGCGGACCCCTCGTCGGGGGAGGCCGGGGGACCGGTCCTGGACGCGTCGGGACGGGTGGTGGTCCGGGGCATCCGGGTCGACTGCGAGGACCTCATCGAGGACGTATTGGACGTCTTCGACGGTGACGTGGCGACCGGTGGCTCCGGTGGAGGTTCGGGCTGATGGTCGACCTGCGCCGCCCTGACTACGAGACCCCGCGGGTTCTTCGTCACGTAGACCTGGTGCTCCCTGTACTCGCGTTGGCCACCGGAGCCATCGGTGTGCTCATGGTCTATTCCGCGACTCGCGGACCAGCCACGGACCTTCGTCCGGCCGAAACGTTTTTCTTGGGTCGGCAGGCCCGGCTGGTTGGCGTGGGGGCGGGCGCCATGGTCCTGGCGGCCTGGTTCGGCCACCGACGACTCCAACGGATGTTGTGGTTGATCCACGGCGTGATGCTGGGCGTCCTGGTCGCTGTTCTGGCAGTGGGTAACGAGGTGAAGGGATCCCGTTCGTGGTTCCAGATCGGCAGTACCCAGTTGCAGCCTTCGGAACTAGGCAAGGTGGCTCTCATCGTGGTGCTCGCCGCCTGGCTGGGCCGTACCGAGGCCCCGTCGGGTCCTCGGGTGCTGGTGGCCGTGCTTCTGGTCGCCGGGCCGGTGGGTCTGATCGTGCTCCAGCCCGACCTGGGGACGGTGCTGGTCTATGGCGCCATCGCGGCGGGCATGGTCTTCGCGGCCGGAGTGAAGGGTCGACACCTGTTAATCCTGGGCCTCTTGCTGGTCAGCGGGGTGGTCGCCGTCCTCCAATCCGAGGTGCTGGAGGACTATCAGATTCGTCGCCTACTGGTGTTCGTCGACGAGGAGACCGACACGGCAGCCAGCTACAACCTCGAACAGGCCGAGGTGGCCATCGGCAACGGGGGATTGACCGGGCGGGGCCTCTTCCAGGGGACGCAGAACAACTCTGCGCTGGTGCCCGAGCAGCAGACGGACTTCATCTTCACCGTGGTAGCCGAGGAGACAGGTTTCGTGGGCGGTGCCCTCCTCCTCGGTCTGGTCGGACTACTGCTCCTACGGGTCCTCCGCATCGGGCAGATGGCCGACGACCGATTCGGCATGTTGTTGTCGGCCGGCGTGTTTTCGATGCTGGCCTTCCAGGTGTTCCAGAGCGTGGGGATGTCCACCGGGATCATGCCCATCACCGGAATCCCGTTCCCTCTGGTCAGCTACGGCGGATCCTCGATGCTGACCACCTGTCTGGCCCTCGGTTTCGTTCAAAGCGTGCACATGCGACGCCACCAGGTCCTCAGCCGTCGTACCGAGTCCGCGAGGCGGGGCCAGCCCGCCTGATCGGTACGATAGTGAATCATGAGTTCGCTCTGGCCTGAACTCGAGCGTGTCCTCGGCGAGGTCCAGAAACCGGCCCGCTACATCGGCTGCGAGGACGGTATGACCGTCCCCGATCACCATCCCGACGTAGTGGCTTGGCTCCTGCTCTACCCGGACACCTACGAAGTCGGCCTTCCCAACCAGGGTCTTCAGATCCTGTACGAAATCCTCAACGAACGGTCCGATGCGGTGGCCGAGCGTAGCTACGCCCCGTGGACCGACCTGGCCGAGGTGCTCCGTCGTGAGGGCCTGCCGTTGTTCTCGGTCGATACCCACCGGGCGGCCCGCGACTTCGACATCCTGGCCTTCAACTTGTCGGCTGAGCTGGTGTTCACCAACGTGTTGGAGTGCGTGGACCTGGCTGGCATCCCGGTCCGGACCGCCGATCGCACCGACGACGACCCGTTGGTGCTGGTGGGCGGGCACTGCGCCTACAACCCCGAGCCGCTGGCCGACTACGTAGATGCAGCGGTGCTGGGCGACGGCGAAGAGGTGGTCGGTGAAATCACCGAGGTGGTGGCCGCCTGGAAGGCCGCCGGTGGTGGCCCCCGAGCCGACCTGCACCGACGTCTGGCCACGGTGGCCGGCGCGTATGTCCCGTCGCTGTATGAGGCGACCTTCGCCGACGGACGCCTTCAAAGCGTTCGGCCGAGGCCTGAGGCAACAGAGGCCATCGAGGTGGTCGAGAAGCGAACGGTGGCTGATCTAGCCGATTGGCCGTACCCGAAGAATCAACTGGTGCCAGTGACCGAGGTGGTCCATGACCGTCTCAACGTAGAGGTATTCCGGGGCTGTACCCGGGGTTGCCGCTTCTGCCAGGCGGGCATGATCACCCGGCCGGTCCGCGAGCGGCCTGCCGACCAGGTTCGGACCATGGTGTCGGAGGGCCTGAAGCGAACGGGGTATGACGAGGTGGCCCTCACCTCACTTTCTACGGCTGACTTCAGCGGGATCGAACAGGTTGTGGCTGAGACGGTCGCCGACGATGCCTGCGGGCAGGTCTCGGTGTCGCTGCCCAGCCTGCGGGTCGACGCCTTCACGGTAGGTATCGCCGCCGAGATCCAGAAGGCTCGACGGACCGGATTGACCTTTGCCCCCGAGGCGGGTTCCTGGCGCATGCGACAGGTCATCAACAAGCTGATTCGCGAAGAGGACCTCTACGCTGCGGTCGAGGCGGCCTACTCGCAGGGCTGGCGCCGGATGAAGCTCTACTTCCTAACCGGTCTCCCGACAGAGACCGACGAGGACACGCTGGGCATCCTCCACATGGCTCGTCGATGCGTAGAGGTCGGGCGCCAGCACATCCGGAACCCCTCGGTGACGGTGTCGGTGGGCGGGTTCGTGCCTAAGCCGTTCACACCATTCCAGTGGTTCGGTCAGAACACGGAGACCGAATTGCGTCGGAAGGTGGGCGTGCTTCGCGATGAACTGAAGCGCGACACCAAGGGCTACCGGGGAGTGCAACTCAAGTGGCACGATCCGCGGGCCACGGCCATCGAAGGCCTGCTAAGTCGCGGTGACCGCCGTCTTGGCCCCGTAGTGGAGGACGTCTGGCGATCCGGTGGCGTGTTCCAGGAGTGGAGCGAGCACTTCAACCTTGAACTCTGGACCGATGCCCTCGAACGGCAAGGCCTAACCCTCGAAGAGATGGTCTACCGCCATCGCACCGAGGACGAAGCCTTTGCCTGGGACCACCTTTCGGCGGGTCTCCACCGGGACTTCTTGTGGCAGGACTGGCGTGATGCCCTGGAGGCCGTGGGCCTCGAGGACTGCCGGTGGACACCGTGCTACGACTGCGGGGCCTGCACCGGCTACGGCATCGAGCACGTGGTGGCCTCCGCGGTACCGCCGGCTGGGGGAAGCCAGGGAACCGGACAGGATCTGGCCGGCGGCGGGGAGGTACCGGTGCTTCTCACCACTCGACCCGATACCAGCCGGACCGATAGGGGTGCGCCGGCCCCGGTGGGGAGTGCGTGATGCGCATCCGGATCCGGTTCCACAAGAAGGGGAAGGTTCGCTTCACCAGCCACCGGGACGTCGCCCGGATCTGGGAACGGGCCTTTCGCCGTGCCGGAATCGCCGTGGCCTACAGCCAGGGTTTCTCTCCGAGGCAGAAGTTGTCGTTCGGACTGGCCCTGTCGACAGGCCACGAGTCCGAAGCGGAGTTCCTGGACGTGGACGTGGTCGAGGACCGTTTCTGCGACGGAGAGGCCTGGGCAGACGGCCGGGGCGTTGCACTGGGAGCCGAGTTGGTCGAGACGTTGAGCGCCGCACTGCCGGTCGGGATCGACGTGGTGGCCGTGGCGCCCATCGAGAAGGGCGATTCGCTGCAACAGGCCGTCGTGGCCTGTACGTGGTTGATGGATGTCGATGACATCGACCTGGCGGATGCTGAAGCGTGGGTGGCCGACGTACTGTCCCGCGCCGAGATCGTCGTCGAACGCGAACGTAAGGGGAAGCCGGTTATCGAAGACCTGCGACCCCATGTACACGCTCTCGACGTCACCGGGATCACGGAGAACGGGGTTCGGCTGTCGGCCGACCTCGGGACCCAGCCCCGCGCACTCAGGCCGTCAGAGTTGCTGACTGCGGTGGATCCGCCGTTGGTGGCCCGGACTGTGTGCAGGATGAACCAATGGACGTCGCAGGGAGCCGACCGCGAAGAGCCGTTGACGGCCCCGGTCATCCCTGCCCCGTCGGCACGATTGCCGGCGTGATGAGAAGGGAATACTGCAATGAGCGAGAACGAAGAAGGGACCCGGACCAACGGGTCCAGAGACACCGGATCAACTGATCCCGGTGAGCGGGGCGACGACAGTCGCTCCGTGGCCACGTCCCGTCCGGATACCGATGGCGGGGAAACAAGACCGAAGGTCGGCGACAGCCGCCCCGCACCGGCCGGTGGCGACGGCGGCCGCAGGCCCCAGATCGGTGACAGCCGTCCGGCGCCCGATGCCCGCCCGTCTGGCGATGGCGCCAATGGCAACAAGGAGCGAAACCAGAGCGGTGACGGTGATGCGGGCTCTGGCGCGGGACGTGGTCGACGTCGCCGTCGCGGCGGCCGTGGCCGCGGCCAGGGCGGAGAACGCCAGAACCAGCAGAGAGGCGAGCAGCAGGGCGGTGGCGGCCGCGGTCGCCAGCGTGGTGGCAACCGTCCGGTGGAAGCGGTCACCGATGATGCGCCGGTAGAGCTCGACGAGGAAACCCTCCGGAGCCGTCGTGGTCGGGAGCGTCGAGGCAAGCCCATTGGCCGCTACACCATGTGTGTGAGCGTGAGTGGTGGGATCACCCAGATCGCCGTGTTCGAGGGCCGCCAACTCATCGAGCACTACCTGTCCCGTCCGGCCGACGATGTGACCGAGATCCACGGCAACGTGTACCTCGCCAAGGTCCAGAATGTGCTGCCCGGCATGGAGGCGGCCTTTGTCGACATTGGAACCCCGAAGAACGCGGTGATCTACCGGGGCGACCTCCAGTACGACGACAAGGATTTCGAGAGCAAGGGTCGCCCCCGTATCGAACAGGTGCTCAGAGCTCGTCAGACGATCCTGGCCCAGGTCACCAAGAACCCGATCGCCCACAAGGGAGCCCGCCTAACACAGGAGGTCTCGCTTCCCGGGCGGTTCGTGGTGCTGGTGCCCAACAGCACCACCTACGGCATCTCCAAACGCCTGCCGGAATCCGAGCGCAAGCGCCTTCGCAACATCCTGGATCGGGTGAAGCCCAATCAGCACGGGATCATCGTCCGGACAGCGGCCGAGAACATCACTAAAGAGGAGATCGAACGCGACGTGCGTCGGCTCCTCAACCAGTGGGAGGAGATCGAGAAGCTCGCCGAACGCTCCCAGGCGCCGAGCCTGTTGTACCGCGAGCCAGAGATGGCGTTCCGATTTATCCGCGAGGAGTTCAACAAGGACTTCCGAGGTGTGATCATCGACGATCCCGACATGTTCGAGCGGGTACGGACCTACGTGGAGAGTGTGAACCCGGCATTGGTGGACCGCATCTCGTACCACGATCCCGAGACCGAGTCGTTACCCCTGTTCGAACGCCACCACGTGCACGAGCAGTTGCGAAAGGCGCTGGACCGCAAGGTCTGGCTGCCGTCGGGTGGGTCGCTCATCATCGAACACACCGAGGCGCTGACCGTCGTCGACGTGAACACTGGCAAGAACGTGGGACGCTCCAGCCTCGAGGAGACGGTGTTTCGCAACAACCTTGAAGCGGCTGAGGAACTGGCCCGCCAGCTGCGACTCCGAGACATCGGCGGCATCATCGTGATCGACTTCGTTGACATGGAGGTCCGATCCAACCGGGAGGCCGTGGCCACCACCCTCCGCGACGCCTTGGCGCGGGACAAGACCCGGACCCAGGTGTTCGACATCTCCGACCTCGGCCTGGTGGAGATGACCCGAAAGCGCATCGGCGAAGGGTTGCTGGAGTCGTTCGCCAACGCATGCGCCGACTGTGGCGGGCGTGGCGTGCACCTTGACGACGAGTTACTGGCCGGCTCTGGCCGGGCGGGCCGACGATGAATGCCCGGATGACGATCCGAACTGGGCGGCAACGGTCACACCGATCTCAGTCGGTGGCCGGTGGGGGCCCCGTCGGCCACCGGTAACCTGTGCCCACTATGTACGCAGTCATCGCCACGGGTGGAAAGCAGTACCGGGTCGAAGAGGGCCAGCGAGTCCTCGTCGAGCGACTGGGAGCGGTGGACAGCGAAGTCGAGTTGACGCCGGTAATGGTGGTTGACGGTGACGACGTGCTGGCCACCCCCGCAGCTCTCTCTGGTGCGAGCGTGTCCGCACGCATCATCGGTGATGCCAAGGGTCCGAAGATCCGGGGCTTCACCTACAAGAACAAGAGCAACCAGCGTCGCCGGTGGGGTCACCGCCAGCATCTGGCCGAAATCGAGATCACTGGGATTACGAGGGGCTGACGACATGTCAAAGACCAAGGGCGGCGGCTCAACCCGCAACGGCCGTGACTCCAACGCACAGCGACTGGGTGTGAAGGTCTACGACGGTGGCGAGGTCACTGCAGGAAGCATCATCATGCGGCAGCGGGGTACAAAGTTCCACGCCGGTGAAAACGTGGGCCGCGGAGGCGACGACACGCTGTTCGCCACTGCCGACGGTCGCGTCAAGTTCGGCCGCCGTGGTGGTCGCAAATTGGTCGACATCATCGTCGACTGATCGATTCGCATATGGGCCGTCTTCGGGCGGTCGCAGGATGACGCACCGTTTCGACGGTGCGTCATCCTCGTTTTCGGGTGGAGATCAGTCCAGACCCACTCCAACCGGCAGCTGGTCGTCGGGCCACCCCAGAAGACGCACGCCGGACCGGCAGGCGAACCGGTCGGTCATGCCTCCGACGTAACGCACCGCGGCGTGCACGACCGACGGGCGACCGGCGTCGTCGCCGGTCCCACTGTCGAGGGCGTCGACGGGAAGGTCGCCGGGGTGAGCGACTAGGTGGTCCACCAGGGCCTGAAGGAGACTTACCACCCGTCCGGCCTGTTCGACGGACGCGGGCCGCAGGTAGATCCGCTCATAGTCGAAGCTTCGAAAAGCGGCTAGAGCGTCGGCGGTGTCGGGGTCCATGCCGATGCGCCCCGAGGTGGCCGAGGCGGTGACGACGCCGTCGATGAAGGTCGCCAGCTGGTCTCTACGTGAGATCCCGCACTGTTCGACGACGCCGTCCGGCAGGTCGGTGGCCGAGACGATGCCGGTGTGAACGGCATCCTCGAAGTCATGGCAGACGTAGGCGATCCGGTCGGCCCAACTAACCACCTCACCCTCCGGGGTAGCCGGTGCCGGGCGGGACCAGGAATGATTTCGAATCCCGTCGAGGGTCTGGGTACACAGGTTCAGCGGAGCCAGGGTGACATCGGCGCCCCACTGGGCGTGGTCGTAGCCACCGTCCACGTAGGGCGAGAGCGCATCCTCGCTCGCATGGCCTCCCGGCCCGTGGCCGCAGTCGTGACCGAG
>Ga0208964_1001543_pt1 | contig 10128 bp, 8 predicted proteins | sample AOAMet1_08_M0_20_2_FD_188227 | JGI IMG/M metagenome (GOLD analysis project Ga0208964, IMG submission 188227) | Ammonia-oxidizing marine microbial communities from Monterey Bay, California, USA - CAN11_08_M0_20 (SPAdes) | ecosystem: Environmental > Aquatic > Marine > Intertidal zone | place... | reverse complement strand
CCAGAGTTTTCAGAATTCATTGTAAACGGGGGAGTAGACTTTTGTTAATGGCTGACTGAGAACACGTATCATCGTAACGGTCCTTTGATTTATTGTCACTAGCTTCGCAAATTCAGCCTTTGAACGATCGCGTGCTGTTCAATTACCAACAGATTTTTAGCTCACTCCCTCAAAAGAGTTCCGCCCAGCACAAATCGGCACAAACAGTTCGACAAACTAGGGTGCCGATTAACTCAATTTCATTCGGAGAAAGGACAGTCGATGAGACCACTCGCTACTTAGAACCGGCATCTTACCTGCAATCTATTCGAGATAGACTAACTGAAGTTTATGGCTGAGGGAAATAACTCTAACGATTGAAAGGCGTGGTTTCCCAAAGTTGTCTCTGAGATGTTTCTCATTGAGGGAAGCAGCCAGCGTTAAAGCGATCGGTCAAAGCGCACTAATGCGTTGGGTTTAAGAGTTCGCCATTGCCGCAAGTTGTGCTAGCAGTTTGTTGGGTAGTTGAGTGCGGTTCGGTCGACTGGAAACTCCGTAGAAACCACTAAATAGCAGGCTAATCGGTTCTCTGAGTAGTTGAGGAATCGAGCTTAAAGAGCAGTCGTGAAAGAGTACTTTGAATCGCGTTGACTTATTTTTGCTAATGTTTTAGCTTGCACGGTTCGGACAAGTCGGATGGATCCGCGGAGTCGAATATTTCAATCTACATCGCCAGTTGCACTAGCGCAAATTCGGCGAGAAAGACAACAGACAAACTGATGAAACAACCGCTATCAGTAATCGTTCCTTGCAAAAACGAGCAGTTGAACATTCGGGCGTGCATCGAAAGTTTTTACTCGATCGCAGATGAGATAATCATTGCTGATTCGGGGTCGACTGATGACACAATGAAAATTGCAAGCGAATATGACAAGGTTCGCATCATTGAGCGAGCCTATATCACATCGGGTGATTTCAAGAATTGGGCGATTCCTCAGGCCGCGCACGAGTGGGTGTTGATCGTCGATGCAGACGAAAGAATTAAGCCTGAGCTAGGTGATGAAATCGTGATGGAGTTGAGTCGGGGCCCGTCTTTCGACGGTTACTGGATTTATCGAGAGAATCACTTCATGGGTAAGCGTCTCCATTTTGGCGATGCAAAATCGGATGCTGTGATCAGGTTGTTTCGCCGTGACCGGGGACGTTACACGGGGCCTAGCGACCATGGCGAAGTGCAGATCTCGAGTAAGAAGGTTGGCAAACTGCGTGAAAAAATGACCCATTATTCAGTTTGGGATTACGATCAACTGTATGGCAAGATTCAGCGTTACACGACCCTTCAGGCCGAGCAGTGGAGCGAGCAAGGAAAAGACACAACGTATTTTAAATTGATGGTGCGCCCGATGCTTCGGTTCATCCGGGAGTATATTTTTCAGGGTTCAATTTTGGATGGTAAAGCGGGGGTTCAGACGGCTTGGATCGCTGCGTTCTATACGTTTAATAAGCAAGCGAGGTTGTGGGCCATCAATCACGGAGTGCCTCAATGGGATCCCGATGCTATTCACTATTCTGCCATCGAACGGGAATCGGAAGCGAATTCCGTAGACGACGACGTTGACCGCCGAGCTGCTTAGAATTTGGAAAATCCGTTTGAGTTAGCGTCTACTATTTTTCAATTAAAAATTGAATTAGCGGTACTCACGCAACGGATAACGTTTCAAATGGCTACTTGATTAATTCAACGCCCAAGCGGTAGGTTTCCTCGGTCTCGAGGGTTAAATCGTTGGTATGAAATAGATTTTTGATGGCCTGTTTGTGTATTTTCATTTTCAGGCCTCCGACTCCAATCGCGCCATAGCAAACGGTATTGTTTCGTTTTTCGCCCTGGTCGGCGACCGATACGCCGAATATTCCTGCAGGTGGGACGGCATTTAGATCGATCGCGACCGCCGGTGCCGGGGCGTTTGAGATCCAGCCCTCCGTCATCAATTCGATTCCTGCCGCTCCAGCGGCGAAGACAATATCGGCATCCTGACTGATTCGCGAGTCGATTCGTCCGAACTGGTTTCGGAGGGAGAGAATTTATATCCTGTGAGTTCAGCTAACGAGTCACAGACGCCTTCTGATTTTTTTAGCGATCGCGATCCAAGCCGGATGGCAGCGGGTGGGTTGGCTGCCGAGGCAACTCCGCCGATGAGTCGTGCGATCCGTTGCCCAACGGGGCCCGTGCCTCCGAGGATGGTGATGTTCTTGCCACCTAGATCCGTTTCATTTTGTGCACACAGAACGGCTGCCGCTGCAGTCGTATTACTGCCATTGGGATCTGAAAGAAGTGATACCCTTAGGTTTCCGAAAAAACACTTTTTGGTTGCTTGGACTAGTTCTTCCGTTGCCGCTACATTGTTGCCGCCAAAAAATAAAGCTGTATGGCAAAGGTCCTTAGAGCCGCGGGTAAACATCGCGCCATGAACGAGAGATTCGATGTCTTCCGGTTTAACATTTGCATGGGTCAGGAGGTGGTCAATTCCCGAATCAATGGCAACAACAGAATCAAACACACTTGCATGTCGATCTGAATCAAACTGGATTAGGATCTTTGATTTCTGACTCATGGTTTAACTGGCTGGGATTAAATTTGGAGGTAGATGTTTTGCGGTTTAACTTCCGCCAATCCATAAAAAAAGCCCGCACGAGATCATGCGGGCTCTGTTTCGGCAGTGCCGCTTAGAATCCGCGGTATGGATGAGCAGCTTCTTCTTTTTGAGCTACCATTTCGTCCGCTGAAGGCGAGTTATTCATGGCGTTTGCGATTGCCATTTTGGTGGCTTCGTAGTTGTAGTCATAAATCTTTTTATCGTCTTCAGCTTGCGGGTGGATGAATACGCCGCAAACACAGACAAGATCTTCGCACTGGTCTTTTGGAATGACGCCGTCGGCGACACTGTCGGCAACAGCCTTAGCGACAGCAGCTTGTGCAGGACCGAACATTTGGACTGCTTGCTTCATGCCTTTGATGGTGACTTTGGTGACCATAACGGTCGATGGCTTGACTGCCACGTTGGGTGTCAAAACTGCTAGAAGGTTATTATGACCTTCGCTTTGTGTTGACAGTGCGTTTGCAAACGCGATGCCTACGGGACCTGATTTGCTACCGATCATCAAATCGATATGTGCGATTTCGTTATCTGCTCCCGCGAGTGCTTCACCAATGTGCATCGACATGGGATTCTCCTGTTCAAATTTTGAGTTATTGTGATCTGATGTCCGAGCGTACCAAAGACGACGTCGATGAACGTTTCGAGTCCAATAAGTTATCAAACGGTGCGCCCGTTGCCAACTAGCCAACGAAAGACCTGTTAAAAATAGATAAGGTAATTTGCGAACCTTTTCCGTACGTAATGTAGCTAAAACTGATGGATAATCCCCAAAAATTTCGACTACTGATTGTCGCTGCGAGTGCACGTGCATGGATTCACAGCGCAGAAATCGCGGGATTCGACGTAACGGCGTTTGATTTTTTCAGTGATTGGGATTCCCGAGGTGTAGGGGAGTCGTGCGGTTGTTCATCTCAGGTAAGTTGGAGGGAGAATCCGACAAGGACTGTCGTTCGCCTAGAGTGTTTTGAAGATCTGCTACTGCAAAAAAATTTAGATTTAATGTCGGGCTGCGACTACGCGATTTTTGCGGGAGGGCTCGAGAATAACCCTTCCATTATCGAGGCCTTGGCCTCTCAGGTGTCTGTATTGGGGCCGGATGCAAGGCAGCACGCTCGGTTGAGTGACACAGTCAAAGTTCTTGCTTGGTTGAAGACGATGGGATACCAGGTTCCAGAGTCGAGCTGTCGATTAGGGGCGGAGGCCTCACCGAGAGAGTGGTTGAAAAAATCGTTCCGATCGTCAAGTGGTTTAGGCATCCAACGCGCCACTGAAGAGGATGCCGGTTCGGATAGCCGATTGCACTACTTTCAGAGAGAGGTTCAGGGCGAAAATTTTTCTGGGGTTTTCATTTCCATGCCTAAATTTGGAGAGGACGGAGGTACAGCACTTGTGGGCTGGACTCGCCAGCTGGTTAATGAGCAATGGTGTGGCGCTGGCGAGTTTCGGTATTGTGGTTCGATTGGTCCTGTGCCGATTCAGGAAAGTCTTAAAGAAAAAATAGAGACGATTGGCCGCGCGATCGCAGAGCAATACGGAATTGTCGGTGCCTGGGGAATAGATTTTCTAGTCGATGGCAGCAACGCCTGGCCAGTTGATTTAAATATTCGCTTAACCGCATCGATGGAAATTATTGAGGGTGGCAACCGAGACACCAGTACCCCGTACCGTAGTGTTGTCGATCTCCACGTTCTCGCCTGTCTTGGGAACTTGGATATGCAGCGACTGAGGCGTTCAACTGATTTGACTGGATTAGAAAGCGATGCTTGTTTTGGGAAGTCGATTGTGTTTTATGATGGAGAAGATCCGGTCCGAATCACGGAAGCTTTCCATCGGCAATTAGTTTTTCAATGGCGTCTAATTGGCGAGCTGGAGCCTGGTCAAATTGGGGTGGCTGATATTCCGAACGAAGGAGAGTTGATTAGACCGGGGCAACCGATCTGCACAATTCTCGTCAAACAAGACTCTCGCCGTGTGGTGGATATTCTCAAATCAGCAACGGGAAGGATTCGCCAAACGTTGTTGCAATTGGGGTCGAGACAATAAAAAAAGCTGTCCATTGGGACAGCTTTCGCAAGGTAATTTGATTCAGCGTTGCCTTAGCCAGCCATTCGTCGAATTCGATTGACAGGTTCGAGTGGCTGCGAAGTTTCGCTTTTGAAACGATATTGCATGACGTAGGCGTCTTCGACGGTGTCGTCATAATAATCTCGCAATAGCGAGATTGCTCGGAAGTCGAGGTTTTTGAAGAACATTTGGGCCGCGAGATTTGTTTCTCGGATCTCAAGAATGATTCGGTTTCTGCGCTGTTGGGATAGCTTTCCAACAAGTTTATTGACCATTTGCATGCCAACTCCTCGTCGCCGAATGTCGGGACGAACTGAAAAATTAAGCACGTGCAGTTGATCTTTGTGTAACTCGTAAATCATAAAGCCGACGACGCGTTCATCGTATTCGGCAACCATGCCGATGCAGTTTCGTTGTCGTAGGCAGCGGATGAAATCTTCTTCAGACCATGGGAATTCGAAGCTTGACTTCTCGATGCTTAGGACTTCTGGCATATCCCTTCGGATCATCCAGCGGATATGCACGTTTATCTCAAAATTATTATTCGAATCCATCAACTGACGTCCTTTGTCATAACTGAACAACTGCCCTGTTCTTCAGTTTGTGGTTGGCTTCCTATCCATTTCCTAGCGATTTGGTCGACCGCTACGCTCTTCAGGTAACCCAATAGAACAACCACGCACCGAAACCGTGTTTTAATCATCGGCTTCTTGGCACGTCTTTGTGCACTTCGGAACCCTGATCTTCAAAACGAATCAGGTACTCGCTTGTCGATCGCAGAACTAAAGAGTAGCAGATCGAAAAAATACTGCCTAGATTGATACTAATCGGTAAAAAGCGTGTTTTTAAGCAATGTGCTGCGATATTTAATATCGCTTTTTTGATTTCAGTTTGGTACTGGCAATGCAGTGTCCGCTAGCGAATTGGCCAATGTTTGGTAGCGGCCAAAAGGACCGATGAACTTGTTGGATTTATTCGGTAGGGGGAGTCGAGCGGTTCCGCGTGCTGCTGATGCCAGCCAGTTTCTGGTTGACGGGACAGCCGTCGGAAAAGGTAAATCGACAGGGTGGGAACGGGGCTGTTTTTCGAACTGGATAACTTCGTTTGTCAGCAGTTTGATGGACTTAGAGAAAATTCTCTTCCGACGTTTATTGACACGGGAAATATGAGAATGCCAGGGATTTGATGGCTTAGCCGGTGTGAGAAAAACACTAAATTGGTAAAACAGTTGGCGAGACGTCGGGGTATGAGTTGCTAGTAAATTAAAAAAATTGAAAAGTTCGTTAGGGCGTAATGATTAATAAGATAGACAGCTTTGCCAATTTGGCAAAAACGATGATCATTTTCTCGATGGTCTTGATGGTTAGTGGTTGTGGTGGTCCCGATGTCGTTGAAGGAGTACCACGGGGGAATTCCAATCCTGCGAAGTTCAATGTTGGCCCTAGCGACACAGAACCTCGTTCGGAAATAGGCAAGGAATTGGCTTTTATTCCGGCGAACTTTAGCGGTCTATTAAGGGTTAACGCAGCGGGGGTTCTGCTTGATCCAGCGTTGGCGGAGTTACCTTGGGATTCTGTGCAAAAGGAGCTTGGCTCGGTCGTTGGCGAGCAAAACGCAGACCTTAAGAATTTACGTTACCTTTGGGTTTTTCTCGACAAAGAGTTGCCGTTCCTTGGAGGCGATTCAGGCGGAGGCTTGCCCTTGGTTGTCGTTCTGGAATTTATCCAACCGCCGGAACTGTCTGCCATTCCAGACAAATTCGAGCTTGCGGTGGCGGAGCCGAATTTTTCTGAAACTGAAAATGGTAAAAAACCGCCTCGAGACGGTGCACCTGAAATTGTTGTCAAGGCGATCGATGCGAACCGGATTGCCATTGGTAGTTCAGCGCTCGTTGGCAAATTTAATGGAAAGCAAAATCGGTCTTTGATCGCGTCCGAGCTGGAGGCGATGGAATCCAGTAACGACATTCAGGGAATCGTGGATGTTACCGCTTACCGGAGCATGTTCGAAATGGTGACAGGGATGGCGAACGCGTTTGGCGCGCCAAGTCTTGGTCCGATAGCTCGTTTGCCAGAAGAGCTGCGGAAAATTGAATTGTCTGCCTCCATTTCCGGAGAAGAAATGGTGGAGCTTACCGCCGCTTTTGAGGATGAGGAATTTGTCCAGGAAATCGCAGTGATTCTTAATGATCAATTAGAGCAGATGCTTTCAGCCAACCAAGGAAACGGTTCTAAGGGTGTTTCGCCAATTGGGCGTTTGGGTGGCTTTCCGGGAAGAGATGGGGAGCCGATGCTCGTGCCGACAATGATGGAACCGTTGGCTACCGTTGCTGCGGAAATCAGCGACTCTAATTTGGTGTCGTTGGCGATGGCATCCGATCAGTTGACTTTAAAAATGAAACGACCAAAAAATCTAAATCAATTGATCAAAGCAATTGTCGAGGATGGTGTGAAGCAATCGGAACTTTCCAACCGTCAGCAGAGCCTCCAAGCAATTGCAGCAGCACTCAAAACTTATCATTCAGAGAATGGTTTTCTTCCACCAGCGGGTTGGGTTTCCGATCCAGAAAGCAAGGCGAGGCCGCAGTTTAATTGGCGAGTCGGTTTGCTGCCTGAGTTGGGTGAACAGGAGTTATATGACCAGTTCGATTTTTCACTCCCGTGGGATGCGCCGGAAAATCAAAAGGTCGCTCAGGAAATGCCGGCCGTCTTTGCAGGGACTTCATCGCTTGATGGTGATGACGGAGCGAAGGGGACGACTACCAACCTGAGGGTGATTGGTGGAAAGTTAGGCGTTTACAAAAGCGATGATCCGCCTGTCTTAGAGGATGTCTCTGACAAAGCCATATGGACCTCGGTCGTGATTGAATGTGCCGCTGGGGATGCTGTGCAATGGACGAAACCCGGCCCACTGACATTGGCTGAAATTAGCCCCAATCGGTTCGGTCGGTCCGGTGAAAATGGCGTGATGTTTATTGACGGCCGGTTTTCTGTAAGAGTCGTGCGAAAAGATGACGACTTGATTTCATCCGTGATCACAACTGACGGTGGTGAGAAGCTGAAATCGAAGGACTTTATCAAACTGAAGTAGGTCCGAAGAAAATAGCGCAAAGTGAATACTGCAAAGTGAATAGCACAAAGAGTAAGCTCAGGCTTGACGGGGGCGGCAACTGTGGCGAGCGCAGGCAGCCGAAAAAGCCTGATGCTTCATTTGATTTCAATTGCGATTGTTGACTTGGCGTTGGCCGAGCACGTGAATTCAGACTTTCTTATTCTCCGTGATTTACTGAGGTTTTTTACTGAGGTTTGAATATGCTCGAACGAACGCATGTTTTATTCCATTCAACGCCAAGCATCATGCAATTGATACCGGATCCGATGCCAAGCATGGCAACGCGCTGACCGGGGGTTATGAATTCTTTCTCGCAGGCGACGGCCATCGTAATCGGCAGAGCTGCAGCGCCAGTGTTCCCGAGCCACGGAAATGTGGAGTAATCGAGGTCTGGGTTGATTCCGAGAGATTGCAGCATCAGTTTCTGATGAGCCACGCCAACTTGATGACAGATGACGCGATCGATATCCGGAATACTCCATTGACTTTGTTCGAGGAAATCGGGCAGCGTCGCGACACCGGTCTCTACACCGTGATGCATTAATTTTTCAGAATCAGTTTTCATTAAGGGTTGCATTTCAACACCAGCCTGATCGTTGTGGCTTTGGCAAAGGTCGTGAAATTGCGTATTCGCATTGACGGCCGCCGCGACAAGGCGATTTTGAGTTTGGCTAATCGAAGCGTGGGTTAGAAGCACGGCACAGCTTGCCGATCCAATGGTGAGGCTGGCAACGGCAGATTTAATCGATTTACGTGTCAGCGAAGTGTCTCGATTTAAGGTATTGATCGTGGTTTCCACTAATTGACGGCCACCTTCAGAGCCGACCACGAGAGCGGCTTCGATCTGGCCGAGTTGGATCATGTTAGCCGCTTGCACAACGCCGGTGAGAATTCCAAGGCACGCATTTGAAACATCAAAAATCAGACATTTACGGGGAAGTCCGAGTTGGTTGTGAACAGTACACGCGGTAGCCGGTTCGAGAAAATCCCTGCAAACGGATCCGTGAATGAGGCTGCCGACCCGTGAGGGGTCGAAATCAGCGGCCTCAAGAGCCAAACGAGCACTGTTTTGACTCAATTCACTAGGTTTTGTTTCTGGGGGCCAGAATCGCCTCTCCTTGATTCCCGTCATTAATTCCAGCCGTCCTTCGGGAAGTCTTAGACGTTTGTAAATGGGCTCCAATTTCGCCTCTAAAGTGGCTGAATCCCAAATCTCTTCGGGAATTGTATAGCCAAATGACTCAATGCAGACGTCGGTGTATTGCATGTTTTTTGCGTGGTTGAGTTGAAACGTAGGAAAAACAGGGTTTTGGTGGGTGATATCACGATTTTTGCAGGTCGTGTCGCTGCGTCGAGTACCTCGTTAGTCAGTTGTGGTAAATCATACGCAATACCAGTTGTGCTAGCAAAGCCCTGTTGCTTGCACAATATCTTGGCGATTGCGGGCGGACAATCCCAAAATCCGGCGACTTGCTTGACCATTTTTTTGACCACCTCAGAATAGCACCCATGTCGCAGACGACCTGCGGCAGTTGGTTAAAACGGAAAGGAACTTCCGACGCAAGCTTAGGATGGGCAAGACGTCGGTGAAAACGAATTTGGGTAATGTAAAAGTTGCTGCTCCAGATTCAATTCGCCTCTACAGATGGTGCTCGACCCAGGACGGAACGCAAATTGGTCATTCTTGAACCATCATTTTTGATTTCTATCTCCTATCTCTTAAGCTAGTTTCGAAGTCTGACTCGCTGACGCTAACAGTTTCTGCTTAACCGGATTCAGTTGATCGACAACTTGGCTGGATCTGAACAGACCGAACTCATGACGAGTTCTTTACCTAACTTCAGGAGATAACAGGATGCAAGCAAAACCGTTAATTGGGATCAACGCGGACTTCAGAACCGCTCAGGGTAACCAGCCATCGTTTTCGGTAGTAACCGCAGGTTATTACGACAGTATTTTGCGAGCTGGAGGGGTGCCAGTCATCATCCCACCGATGGAAGAAGAAGATGATATCAATGCGGTTTTGGACAGTTTAGACGGATTTGTGTTCATTGGCGGAGCTGATTTAGATCCTCGACGGGATGGTTTTATGTTGCATCCGACGGTTCGCCCCATGGACCGACGGCGGGAAGCGTTTGATCGTAAGCTAATGCAGTTGATTGCTGATCGAAGAATGCCTGTATTTGGAATTGGCGTTGGTATGCAATTGATCAATGTCACCATGGGTGGAAATCTTTTCCTTCATATTCCTGAAGACTTGCCAACAGCGATCCCTCACCGTGACCCACAGGATCCTGGTCACCGCCACAGCCTTGAA
>Ga0208964_1001539_pt1 | contig 10144 bp, 5 predicted proteins | sample AOAMet1_08_M0_20_2_FD_188227 | JGI IMG/M metagenome (GOLD analysis project Ga0208964, IMG submission 188227) | Ammonia-oxidizing marine microbial communities from Monterey Bay, California, USA - CAN11_08_M0_20 (SPAdes) | ecosystem: Environmental > Aquatic > Marine > Intertidal zone | place... | reverse complement strand
ACCGACAAGCCTGCTTCAGTCGATCGTAAACCACAGGCAATCGTGTTGACGGACATCAACGATCCGACAATCGCCTGGAGCAATTACTTCGGCGAGACATTCGCAAACCAAGCGGATGTTCGAGCGACTGCTAAGAAGCTTATGAAAGAACGAAATGCTGACCAAGCCGTGACCATGATCCTTGCTGCTATCCAGCACGATCAGTTCCAACCTTGGATGCACGAAGCTCTCGTACTGGCGATGCAAATCTCCGGTCGTCCGCAAGCTGATATCGAACGGGCACTTATGTCCGCCGTTGATATGTCAGAGGACGATAACGACATCTTGATCGCCGCTCAGTATATGGCTCGCAACGGCATGGAAAAACGAGCGATTCGCCTCCTCAAAGGTTATGCACTCAACAACCCTACTCGAACGGAACCGTTTGTGATTGGTCTTCGTGCTGCCCAAACCATTGGCGACGTTGAAGCGATCAAATGGGCGACAACTGGTGTTCTTAGTCAAGAATGGCCGGATCACCCAGAAATCGTTCGACAAGCTCAATTTGCAGCGACCGCAATCCTTAACAACTACCGTGAGAACGGGCAGGCTGAAGAGTTCGCCGCTTTCGAAACGAAGCTACAGGCAGCGAAAGAGCGAGATTGTCACATCGAAGTCAGTTGGACAGGCGATGCTGATCTTGATCTCTACGTTGTAGAGCCTGGTGGAACCACCTGCTCGCGACTTGCAAAGCGAACTCGTGGTGGCGGAATTTTGATGAGAGATAGTTTCTCACCAAAGGCAGGAGCATCGGGTGTGGTTTCCGAAAAGTACATTCTTCCTAAAGGTTTTGCTGGCGACTATCAACTAGTCATCAAGCGGGTCTGGGGAACTGTGACTTCGGGTAAAGCAACCGTCTCAATCCACAATCATTACAACTCGCCACGTGCAGCTTCAATGACGAAGCAAGTTGAGATCGATGACAAAGGAGCGATGGTTTTATTCGCCCTCGACCAAGGTCGTCGGACTGAATCTCTTGAAGATCACGAAATCGAAACGGTTGTTCGAAACCAAATGATTGCAAATCGAAATGTTCTCGCTCAAGAGCTATCGGAAGGCTATTCATCGGGTGCAGCAAGCGACTACTTCGGCGGTCTACTTTCTGGAGTCGATAATGGAAACCTTGCGGGGCCTCTTAACGGCCAACTCGATAACCGAGGCGTCGTAGGTTACCAGCCGATCATCACCCAGGTGCCTGAAGGAACGTTCTTCACTGTGAACCATGCCACAACGGCAGATCGTCTTCACGTGCTAATCAGCGTTTCACCTAACTTCAACGCAATTCAGTCGGTCACCACATTCAACATTCTTGGTGACGCAGACACAGCCTCAGGCCTTTCCAACAGTGGTGGTGGGCAAGGTGGTGGTGGGCAAGGTGGCGGTGGCCAAGGCGGTGGCGGATTCGGTGGTGGTGGCGGTGGCGGTTTCCAGTAAACCTCCTCTGCTCAGTCATACGAATGAAAAAACAAAAGCCGCTCTAATTTTTAGAGCGGCTTTTTTTGTCTTCGTGTTTTAAATTCTTGTTGCAAGTCGACGAAGACGCGTGGAAACCAAAGCCCTAAACGTCCAGCAGAGCTTGGACAGGCTTTCCTTCGCAGATTTTCATTGGACGCCCGATGGGAGTGTCTAGCTCGGTTTCAAATTCGATTCCCATCGCTGAGAACACCGTCGCGTGCACATCCTCAATCGGATGCGGCTGTTTGAGTGAAGCTTTGGGTGCTGATTCCCGTTTAGGATTAGGATCCGTTTCGCCAATAACACGTCCACCCTGAATCCCGCCTCCAGCCAAAGCAATGCTAAAACCATGAGGCCAATGGTCGCGACCACCAAGCGGATTAATCCAAGGTGTCCTTCCAAACTCTCCGCCACAGACAACCATCGTCGAATCCAACAAATCTCTCTTTTTTAACTCCTTGATCAAAGAAGCGTAGGCTGGGTCAAGAATATTGATGCGCCCCGCCTGGGTCTCGTGATTATTTACATGCGAATCCCAACCAGTTAACGTCACCTCGACGCACCTTACTCCAGTCTCAATCAGCCTTAGTGCTGCGAGACAACTTCTCCCAAACGGAGTATCTCCAAATTGTGCTCTTTCCGATTCTGAAACTTGGCTGACATCGAAAGCATTTAACTGATCGGAAGACATCAGCCGAATCGCGGCATCAAGATTGGAACTCTTAAGTGATTCTCCAATAATCGAATTGTTGCCGCGATTTTTTAAAAACTGCTGGTCAGCAAATTTCAATTTCTCCAGTCGGCTTAACTGACGCTTTGTTTCAACTCGCGCTGCCACATCGGGAATTGGCTGGACTGGATCAAACACCTTGAAGGCGTCGAACTGATCCCCAAGATAACCACCACGTCCCGGCGTCTTGCTGGGCAAAATCGAAATGTGACGGGGGATATCAACCAATCGATCTTGCTCTTGATTCATCTGGTGGCAGATAACACTTCCAATGGATGGGTGAATCAATGTCGGATCCGGCCGAAAACCAGTCTTAGCATTGTAGATCGCTCGTTCGTGATCGCCTTCTTTACTGGTCACTGACCGAATCAGCGAGATATGCTCCATTTGCTCAGCAACCTGCTGCATCCCGTCTCCCAGACTGATGCCATTCACATTGGTTTTTCGAGCCTTACTGCCGCCAGCTATCGTTGTGCCTTCGTGCGGATCGAAAGTTTCAAGCTGACTCGGGGCGCCTTCAAGCCATAAAACAATTAGCGATTTTGCCTTTCCCCTTTGGTCGGCCTCGGCACTCCTCGCAAGACGCGTAGCCAGTGGGGTCAACCACGACAAACCACTTAGTCCCGCCATCTTCAATAAAGAACGGCGGTGAAAATGGGTTTGTTGCTTTTGAATAAAATCTGTTGGATTCACCATCATAGCACCTAGCGGTCCGTCTTTTAAAAGTCACGGCAGTCAAACACAACAATCCTCTTGGCAACCCTCCGGGTTGCGCTACAGAATCCCAACTAATGATTCCATCGAAACTCAGCACAATTCAATAGCGACCAGTATAAATCAATAACTTCCTCACCACGCCGTTCGCGGTCTTGCCCACTCAGCCCACTCACTGCTTGTCTTCTTTCCTCCTCATTCGGATGCCTCGTCAGCGTTGTCAAATAGATAACATCGACAACCGTGTCGAGATCCGGTGACAGGCTGGCCAGGTGGGAAGGGGCGTTTAAAATATTCTCTAACCGTTCGCCAACCATCTCACCATTCAGCATTAACAACCGCTGGGTCACAGTTTCTCCCCGATCACTGAACTCATCTTCTCCGGGGTCGCCAAAACGACTAACAAACTCGTTCTGTTGGCCAAATTTCATCAGTCGCGTCGTGATGTGCGCTCCCGAGTTGATTGTCGTTAAACTCGTAGATTGCGCGATAGCGCCAGCCACCTGCTCGGGACGCAGTCGAATCGTTGGGAAAACAGCGACTAAATTTTCATGACTCGGCGTGACCGTGAAATCAGCTGCACTGTTTAATCTCAAGGCTTGCGTCGAGCCGATCACCCGAATTAAACGATGCAAATCATAACCGTGACTGACAAAATCATCCGTCAAAATCTCCAACACCTTTGGAAACGGTCCGCCTAGAGGAATCTCATCGACGGGGTTGATCAACCCGCGTCCGAACATAATTGCCCACATTCGATTAACAGCCGCTCGAGCGAAAGGCCGGTTTTCTTGATGAGTTACCCAATTAGCAAGTCTCGTCCGTTGATTACTTTCTTTCCCATCTAACTCCGCATGAAAAGGAACCATCGGAACAACCACGGAAGCCTTGTCCTCGTCCAGCAATTGATATTCATAGGGCTGGTGCTCCTTTACATCTCGGATGCCAAGCAGCGAACTCTCTACATCACTAAAAAATGCCGCCAGAGAATGAAAATCTTGCTGAGTCCCGCTTCGCAAGTCTTCCGCATTTCCTAATTCAACCGTATCTAAGAAATCATCATGACATTGCAAGCAGTCGATTCGCATTCCAAGAAAAGCGCGGGAAGTTCGCCCTGCCAAAAGCACCGGATCAGGCTTATTACTTTCCTCATTTTGCGCGATTGTTCGCGTGTAAAAATTGACCGCCGGAGCATCTGTCCAAAGGCCTTCCTCCGTCAATATCTCGGCAACTAATTCATCATAAGGTTTATTTAGAAACAACTTATCCGATAACCAACTGACGAACCGACGACGACGAAAAATCAAAAAAGGGCCTTCCTCGACACCGACTAAGGCTCGCGTCAACCGCTCGGCAAGGTAGTTACTAGTTCTTCGATCCTCCAACAATCGGGCAACCCACCAGTCGATTTGCTCCGACTCAGGCTGAGATTCAAATTCTCGAATTTCAGCTAACGAGGGTATCGTCCCAGCGATTCCAAGGGATATCCTCCGAGCTACCAGAAGGTTATTCACTTGATCTGCATGAGACAAATTCTGAGCCGACCAATCCTCGGCAAACGCGGAGTCAATCGCTTCGGCAACCAGGTCCACATCCGCTAAAACAAGATCATTGGCTTTGGCAAATTTGGGAGCAGCAATCTTCTCTACTCGCGTCAATGAAAATGCAAGCGCAGCAATCCCACCAAACGCCAAGCTCAAAAAAAATAGATCTTTCATGATCGTCAATGAACGCTCTCGCGCACCCTATCGGATTTAGATATTGACTCTAATTTCAAGATTAAAGGGTTCAGGTCGAAAACCAAAGTTAGCTTGAAATGAACCTGAAGATACGCTCCAGATTTCTATCTTATTCGAAACAAACTCCCCCAGCAGTGGGTTTGGTTATCTAGCAACCGTTATTTAGTTATACTCGACGTTGGGACCGCCAGTTTTATAACCTCAAGAAAATATCAAATCCGTTTCTTTAAATCGTTCATTTCAAATGACCAATTCAGGTGATTTTGATAATCAGATTACTCAACGCCAACCGCAAGGAGCAAGCCTACCGGTGCAGCCCGGTCAAATCGGTCACCATTCCCCAGACTCCTCTTCCCCCAGTGATTTGGAAAGCCTCTCCTATGACTCCAGCATAACACGCAGCGACTTTTTGCGCGGCTCAGCTCCCGCGTCACGGAAGAGCTGGCCTTTTCGATTGATGAATGCTTTATCAACCTTTGCATCTCACATATTTGGCGTTGTCAGCATTGTTATTTTACTTGCGATAACGGCAAGTATTCCAATCTTACAATTCATTAGTTTTGGGTATTTGATCGAAGTCTCTGGAAGACTTGCGCGACAGCGGACTTTTCGCGATGCCATGATTGGACTTTCAAAAGCCTCAAAACTTGGCAGCGTGATTGTAGGCTGCTGGCTGACCTGTTTGCCTGCAAGGCTTCTCTCCAGTATCTGGCAGGAAGCTTACTTGATCGACTCAAGCAGTTCCGAAACCTTGATTGCAAAAAACTGCCTGTTCTTAGTTATCATCTTGTCAGTCTGCCATATCTTCACTGCGCTCATTTGCGGTGCTCGCCTGCGGTATTTTTTTTGGCCACTCATCGCACCCGTCTCGCTTTCCGTCTGGGTGGCTCGCCGCCTTACAGGCATCAAGGCAATCCGCTTCGTCATCAAGTACACACTTGGAATACTCGCTCCCAACATTGAAAAAGATATCAGCAACGCAGAACCTATCGGGGACTGGTTTCCGCCATTGATCCTGCTTTCCAGATTGCGCACTGAAAACATCTACATTACCGCCAGAGACAATTCATGGAATTTCTTGGCGAGTCTAAATTTAAGATATTACATGCTGTTAGGCTTCAAAGGCTTCGTCGGGTCTTTTGCCTGGCTTCTGATCCCCACTTTGCTTTTGGTTGCTGCAAGCTATGAAGAAAGTGGGCTCTCGATTCTGTTTGGCATCCTCGGCGTTTTGTTTGCGATACCGATCTTTGGTACCCTTTTATTTTTACAAACCCATTTCTCGGTCGACGGCAAGTTAATTCGATTCGTCGAAGTTGGGCAAGTTTGGAGAAATTTTGGCCGTGCACCCATCGCTCATCTCTTCGCCTTAACAGTCAGTCTCGTTCTCGCCTTGCCATTGTTTTTATTAAAGATTGAAACTATCCCCAATGAACTTCTTTGGACACTGAGTCTCGTTTTTATTATTTTCTCTTGGCCAGCTCGACTTGCTCTCGGATGGGCCTATCGACGCGGGAAAACTGCCACCCGTTCACGTCGTTGGTGGCTCAGATATCCAATGTTGCTCGCCTCAGTTCCTGTCGCATTTGCTTTCGCAATTATTCTCACACTCACGCGGTACGTTAGTTGGAATGGTGCGTTGAGCCTGTTTGAAAACCATGTCTTCCTGTTGCCGGCGCCTTTTTGGCTGTAATACGACAACATCTATCTCCGCCGTTATTTCTTGGATTTTCGAATTGGCCAAGCGCAAAATGCTAGAGATGGATGAAACAAACTGAAAACTTCCGTCGTTACCGCAAATTTTGCTGGAGATGGTTGCGATTTAAATCCGACCGAAATAAAGAGCGTAACCGTTACATCTTACCTATGTGCTAGCGGTTATCGAATTGAACTCAGCGCCCAACGGAGCTGCTATGCCGGACTACATGACAAATCTAATCCTCGTATTTTCAGGTCTTCTGACTGGGTACCTGCTTTGGCACCGCGACAGACGCAATGACACCTTATTGCAGGAGTCGCTAAAGAAAGACAACCATGACCTCCATGCCAGCTTAACGCTCGCCCATGCAACCCACCGTCAACTAAACGACCGGTTCCAGCGTCAAACCTCTCAACTCAATGTCCTGCAACGACTTTGCGATGAGCTTAACGACACATCTCAGCACGCTTCACCTAGTTCCAGAGGGAGCACGGATGCATCGCTAAACGAAGAACGCCATCCGCAAACGTCGAGCCAACCGCTTCCAGAGAGAGAAGTGAACCAAGTCGACGATGAACGACTCGATTCAAAGGCTAACCTCGAACAAGCGATCGTAGAAAACATGGCGCTCAAGAAACGTCTTAAAAACCAGGAATCTACCATCCATGAAATCACCAAGCGAAACCAAGATACCCTTGGTAAACAAGAGGACGAACATTCTGAGCGCATAAGTCGCTTGGAACATCGAATCTGCAGCCAGGCAGAATCAATTTTGAAGACCGACAAGCACCTTGAAGACCTCACCGTTGAACTGGACATCTCTAAGAAAAATCTGGTGGTCGCTGAATCCGCGTTAATGGAATCAAATTCCCGAACCTCCAGACTCAACAAGAAAATTGAAAATCTGAAAGCTACCTGTTTGAGAATCTCTCAGTACGAATCTCATATGGAGGGTGTAGAAATTGAAAACAAGCAGCTTAAAGCAGAGAACCAAACTCTTCAAAACGAGCAACAAGAGGCCCTGTCAGCACAACAAGAATTGGCGAACGAACTTAATGACCTAAGGCGGGTTAACATTCAATCAAAAGAAGAAGCGAACGAAAGATTGACCGCGCAAAAAGAAAAAGATTTGGAATCATCTGAAACGATCGAGAATCTCAGACTCTCAAATGATCAATTACACCAAGAACGTGTGGAACTTTTAGCGCGTCTTGCCAACCAACAATCTGTTGCAGAATCAGACTCCGCAATTATTTCATTTGCAAAAGCGATGGAGCAGAGAAAAACCCAATCTCAGCAATTTGACACTGAGCATCAAGGGCATCTCGTAAAACACGCCCAGCGAGGTATGCTGTTCGCCTCACCTCCGAAAAAATCAGATAATCTAAAGTTCATTTCCGGAGTCACTGAAATACTCGAAGCCCGCTTGAACGACTGCGGCATTTACTCCTACAAACAGATTCTCAACTGGTCCGAAGAAGCAGTGGCAGAGTTTTCAAGTCAATTAGGAATCACTGAATCGCTTATCACGAATACCTGGAAGCAACAGGCTGAGTTCCTTGCCCAGCCCAAACCCGGCAAAGCAGCAGCTTAAAAGCACGCCCTCATTTGTAAACGCGATCATTCATTCTCGCGTGGCCTTTGGCCAACCAATTCGATCGCGTAGCTCTCCAACAAATCGTCTGCCCGATTCGCTGAAAACACGCGTGAATCATAATGAAGTGAAACCCGAAGCCGTTCACCATGGCGTGCGACCGTATAATTTAACGGAGTTCCCTCACGGACGGGTCCAACTAGATCAAATTGATCAAACGCATCACCACTCAACTGAGAATGGGTTTTAAGTAGCTTCCGAAAAGGCTCTCCGAGATTCGTAAAAACCACTGACCCACGCGATTTTCGATTTCCAGCTACTTTACGAAACAACGGCTCGAAGGTCGAAAGAAGCCGGATACATATCAGAAAAATCTTATCTAACTGCCAACCGCGGATGATTCGAATCTCTCGATCCAAGTTTTGATAAAACCCGTCCGAAGACAGTAGTTCATCAGCCCGGCGATCTAATTGAACGATCGTCGTTCGATTAGCCGCTGGCATCCGCCGGTCAGACATTCCTCGAATACTTATCGGTAAGATGACACGCAACCAGTCTCTTCGATGATCCTCCCCATCCCTCGCCAAAAATTTCGCTAACGAAACAAACAATCGCCCCAGCATGATCGAATTCAGCGTCACGCCCAAACGACCACTCTCTCGACTAAGACTGCGAACAGCATCTGCATCAACCCAACGTCCAACAATAGCCGGATATAACCTCGCTTCACCATCTGGAACATCTTTTTGAATAGTCAAGTCAACCGTTCTTCGGAAAATGAATTTGGTTGCGCCAAACAAGGCCACTGGTTGCTGAAAGATATGTCTCAAATAATTCCAGCGAATAAGCCCAAGGTGGTTACGTGCTCTCAGACGGTCGGCATCCAACCGCTGAAGTCCCGCCGTGGCAGACCTCCCAGAGTCGAGATTTGCATAAATAGCAAGCCATTCATTTACCACTAAAATTGCCCCAACACCGTCACTTATCGCATGATGGACGGCAAAGTAAACCAACGCTATTCGTTCCACTGGTTTTCCGTGAAGCTCTCCAGTTGGCCTCGCGCGATCGCCGGTTCGTATTTCCAAGTGGCTGGAAATCGTTAAGCGCAATTGATCATCTTCAAAGTTCCAAGGCTCCGGAGACGACTCGGACACATGATGATTAAAACTTCCCGTGGAACCGCTTTCATTCGTTTGGGATTTAGCAACCCAACGCCAACGCCGTTTAACCTTTTCTGGTTTGACACCTGCGAGCGGCTGACGGCTCAATGCAATCCTCCACGCTTCCTTAGCAAGAACCGGATCAATATGCGTTCTAAATTCTAGCCGACCAAATATAAAATTTGGGTGACACGGTGGACTGTCGTACCAATGAAATTTCTCGATACTCGACATGAGCAACGGAAATATTTCCTTAGTCAAATCTTTAGTTTTGTTTTCCATAAAAGACGAACGCCCGGCAGAAACCGGGCGTTTGTGTATTACATTCTGTTGAAGCGGAGCATGACCCAATCACCAGTGGCTTTGGTCAAAAAACCCTTAAGGCAAGTCCACCTTAAAGTTTGGCAGGTCCAGTTGGTTCGTTGCTACTCTTTTTTGAACTTGAGTTTTTTGAGTTACTCTGAGACGAACGATCAGTTGAACCTCGATTACTACCGCGAGCACTGCCACCGGTATCCAACGAGTTTTGCATCCCAGAGAACTTTGAGTTTCGAGGGCTAGTTCCAGAATTCCGATCCGATGTATTGCCACCCGAACCTCGTGTGCCGCCACGATTCATACTCGAAGGTCTTCCACTGGAATCAAATTCAGGCTCAGGCCGTCCACCACCGCCACGGGTATCACCCCGACCACCGCGATCGGCACCACCAGTGTCCAATGAGTTTTGCATCCCGGAGAACTTCGAGTTTCGAGGGCTAGTTCCACCACCGCCACGGGTATCGCCCCGACCACCGCGATCGGCACCACCAGTGTCCAATGAGTTTTGCATCCCGGAAAACTTTGAGTTTCGAGGGCTAGTTCCACCACCGCCACGCGTATCGCCACGACCACCGCGATCAGCACCACCAGTGTCCAATGAGTTTTGCATCCCGGAGAACTTTGAGTTTCGAGGGCTAGTTCCAGAATTCCGATCCGATGTATTGCCACCAGAACCTCGTGTGCCACCACGATTCATAC
>Ga0208964_1001537_pt1 | contig 10152 bp, 9 predicted proteins | sample AOAMet1_08_M0_20_2_FD_188227 | JGI IMG/M metagenome (GOLD analysis project Ga0208964, IMG submission 188227) | Ammonia-oxidizing marine microbial communities from Monterey Bay, California, USA - CAN11_08_M0_20 (SPAdes) | ecosystem: Environmental > Aquatic > Marine > Intertidal zone | place... | reverse complement strand
CATTGAATTGCTCGCAATAATTTCTGATTACTTTAAATTCAGCCTCTGTAGATCTACAACTAGATATTATCTCTCTGAAGATATTAACAACCTGTTCAATAGTTAAAGGTCCTGTATTTATTTCTTTTAATTTTGCGTAAATAGAAGATTCTCTATCGGGCTTATATTTAAAAGAATCGCCTTTAGCCTTTCCCGCCTGTATAGCTAATTCAGCCCTTTCATTAATTAATGAAAGGATTTTTTTATCGATAGAATCTATTTCATCTCTTATAGATTCTAAATTTTTGTCAACTCCCATAAAAATACTAAGCTTCTTTGTTAGAAAAATTAGCCATAAATTCTATTAAAGCATCTACGCCTTCCTCTGGCATCGCATTATAAATACTGGCCCTCATTCCTCCTACCGACCTATGTCCTTTAAGGGCTAATAAGCCTGCCTGTTCAGATTCTTCTAAAAATTTCTTATTTAAACCGTCGTCACCCAATAAAAATGGAATATTCATTATCGATCTGCATGATTCTTGAATATTGTTTGAATAAAAATTAGATTCATCAATAAAAGAATAAAGTTTCTTTGCTTTTTTATTGTTTATCTCACCCATTGCTTTAACACCTCCGACAGACTTAAGCCATTTAAATACTTTACCGGCAAAGTACCAAGCAAATGTTGGAGGGGTGTTATACATAGACTCGCCTTCTAACATCGTTGAATAGTTCAACATTGTCGGAGTAATATCCTGAGCTTGATCTAAAAGGTCTTTTTTGATTATTGTAAAACCTAATCCTGCAGGACCTATATTTTTTTGTGCACCACCATAAATCAAAGAGAAATTATTGATGTTTATTGGCTCGGATAGAATGCCAGAAGAATAATCTGCAACAACTGGAATTGCAGAAGGTTTCAATTCCTTCAAGCATAAACCACCAATAGTTTCATTAGGGGTTATGTGGACATAATTAGAATTCTCAGAAAGATTCCAGTTGTCTTGATCGGGGAAAAAAGTGAATTTTTTATCTTCAGAAGATGCAGCTATATTTACATTTGTGTATCGCTTGGCTTCTTTTATTGATCTTGCTGCCCAGTGACCAGAATGGATGTAATCAGCTGTACCTTTTGCATTTGATAGGTTCAGAGGGACCATTGAATTGTGAAGCGTTGCTCCACCGTGCATAAATAAAACTCCATAGGTATAAGGAATATTGAGAAGATCTCTAAAATCTGCTTCAGCTTCTCTTGCTATTTCTTGGAATTCATCGCTTCTATGGCTTATTTCCATAACAGACAGGCCGAGTCCTTTCCAGTCAAGCATTTCACTTTGCACTTCCTCTAAGACAGGAAGTGGCATGGTTGCAGGACCGGCACCAAAATTAAATTTCCTTCCCATGGTTTTAGTCTTCGGAATCTCCTGTGAATTCTTCACTGATTGGAGCAATGCTTATTAATTTCTCTTTGTCTTTTAATCTGATCACCGTTACGCCCTGGGTGTTTCTTCCTATGATATTAATTTCGGCTACTCTTGTTCTCACAAGCATACCTTTGTCAGTTATTAACATAACTTCATCGTCATTAGTAACCTGTGCAGCTCCAATGAGCATACCGTTACGATCGGAAGTTTGCATTGCAATGACGCCTTTTGCTCCGCGTCTGGTTTTTCTAAAGTCTAAAGAATTTGATCTTTTTCCAAAGCCGTTCTCGCTTACTGTAAATATGGAAGCTTCTTCATCAGGAATAATTAAAGAAATAACCGATTGCTTATCTTCAAGTTTAATTCCTCTTACTCCTTGAGCTGATCGTCCCATAGACCTAACCTCAGTTTCAGAAAAATGAGCTGCCTTTCCAGCATTAGAAACCAGCATTACAAACTTAGTGCCATCTGTAACTACGGTGCCAACTAACTCATCACCATCGGATAAGGTTATAGCTCTCTTTCCTCCTTTTCTTTGATTTGAAAACTCGGTCAGCGAGGTCTTCTTTACGGTACCTTTTTGTGTAGCCATTAAAATAAATTTATTTTCATCATAGTCTTCAATTGCAACCATGCTTGTAATACGTTCTCCATCGCTGAGCTGTATTAAATTAACTAATGGTCTGCCTTTGGCTGCTCTTCCTGCAGAAGGTATTTGATAGACTTTTAACCAATAAACTTGTCCTAAATTTGAAAAGCATAAAAGTGTGGTGTGAGTATTAGCTACTAGCATCTGCTCAACAAAATCTTCATCTTTTACCGAGGCTGCCGTTTTTCCTGTTCCACCTCTTCTTTGTGCTCTGTACTCTTCTAGCGGTTGTGTTTTCGCATAACCTTCATGAGAAATTGTTACCACTCTGTCTTCAGGAGCAATTAAATCTTCTACGCTCAGATCGGCCATGGATTCTTGAATCTCTGTTCTCCTGTCGTCGGCGTATTTTTCTTGAATTTCTAATAATTCATCTTTTACTACACCAACAAGCTTTTCCGGGTCAGTTAAAATCCCAAGTAAATAGGCAATGTGATCAATGATTTCTTCGTATTCTTGAATCAATCTGTCTTGTTCTAATCCCGTTAAACGCTGGAGTCTCATGTCAAGGATGGCTTGGGCTTGAATTTCAGAAAGTTGATAAGTTTTTCCTTTTAAACCAATACTGTCATCCATTCCTTCAGGCTTACAAGCATCAGGTCCGGCTTTTTTGAGCATTGCAGTAATGTTACCTGGATTCCATTTTTTACCGAGCAGTTTAGATCTTGCTTCAGCTCCATCTTTCGATTTTTTGATCATTTCTATCATTGCGTCTATGTTCGATAAAGCAATCGTTAGACCTTCTAAGATATGGCCTCTTTCTTTAGCCTTCTTTAGTTCAAAAAAGGTTCTTCTTGAAACAACTTCTTTCCTGTGATTGAAGAAAACAGAGAGCATTGTTTTTAAATTCAAAGTCTTCGGTTCTCCATCTACAAGAGCAACATTATTAATACCAAAAACAGTCTGCATCTGAGTTTGAGCAAATAAGTTATTTAATAAAACATCAGGAATGTGGCCTGACTTTAACTCTATTACTACGCGGATTCCGTCTTTATCTGATTCGTCTCTTATATCCCGGACCCCTTCTATCTTTTTATCTCTGGCTAGTTCAGCTATTTTCTCAATCAAGCGAGCTTTGTTAACCTGATAAGGCATCTCAGTGATAATTATCTTTGGTTTGTCTATGTCTTCATCTTCAAAGTGTGTCTTAGCTCTAATTTTTACTCTTCCTCTTCCCGTTTCGTAAGCACTAATAATTCCTGCCTTGCCATTTATAATTCCTCCTGTTGGGAAATCTGGACCAGGCATGACTTCTGCTAAATCAGCAACAGAAACTTCTGGATCTTCAATGAAAGATAAACAAGCAAGTAAAGTTTCATTAAGATTATGAGGTGGCATATTAGTGGCCATACCAACTGCAATTCCAGAAGAGCCGTTAATTAATAAATTTGGAAGTCTTGAAGGAAAGACTTCTGGCATAGTTTCAGTGCCATCATAATTTTCTACAAAATCTACGGTGTCTTTCTCTAAGTCAGCCAGCAACTCTTGGGTAATCTTTGCCATTCTAACTTCTGTGTAACGTTGAGCTGCAGCGCCATCTCCATCCATGGATCCAAAGTTACCTTGTCCGTCTACGAGGGGGTATCTTAAACTCCACCACTGAGCCATTCTTACTATTGTTTCGTAGGCTGCCGTGTCTCCATGAGGATGGTATTTACCTATAACGTCTCCAACAACCCTTGCTGATTTCTTATGCGCTTTGTTCCATTCATTGCCTAGAACTTGCATAGCGTAAAGACATCTCCTATGAACAGGTTTTAAGCCATCCCTGGCATCAGGTAAAGCCCTACCGACTATTACGCTCATGGCGTAGTCCAAATATGACTTCCTCAGCTCTTGCTCAATGTCAACTGGTACTATTTCTTTTGCTGCAATTTCACCCATTTCTTATCCAATTAGTAAGCTCTTCATAACTAATTTTAAGCAGTTATAAAGCCCTTGTATTAATGTTTTTTTAAATTTTTTTAGAGGTCTCAAGTTGAACTGAATTTTAGCATAATTCAGTGAGAAAAACCTGCGTAAAATTAAGAAAAAAAGAGAAATCTAAGCCTTAAATTCAGCAACAAGTTCCGAGACTGTTTCCTTTGCATCTCCAAATAACATTCTGCTGTTTTGTTTGAAAAATAAAGGGTTTTGAATGCCTGCAAAACCAGAAGCCATTGATCGTTTAAGAACAAAAACCGTCTTAGAATTATCAACCTCTATTATTGGCATACCGTAAATTGGACTGCCTTCATTATCCTTAGCATCAGGATTAACAACATCGTTAGCGCCTATAACCATGCAAACATCAACAGCCTCCATGATGGGGTTAACGTCATCCGGTTCCACCAAAACATCATAAGAAACATTTGCTTCAGCCAACAACACGTTCATATGACCTGGCATACGTCCTGCAACAGGATGAATTGCATATTTAACTTCAGCGCCGTTTGATTCGAGAAGTTCTCCTAACTCCCGTACGGCATGTTGAGCTTGGGCAACTGCCATCCCATAGCCGGGCACGATTAAAACAGAACTAGCAGCCTCTAATATGAGATAAGCATCCGAAGAGCTAATGGGTTTAACTTCTCCTTGTTCAACAGAACTTGAAGAAGTGTCTTCTGAAACTGATCCAAATCCGCTAAACAAAACATTGGCTAGAGATCTGTTCATCGCTTTGCACATGATATTTGTCAAAATAAGTCCACTGGCTCCGACCAAAGCTCCTGCAACTATCAATACGTTATTTTCAATAACAAAACCTGCAGCACAAGCAGCTAGGCCTGAGAAACTATTCAATAAAGCAATCACTACCGGCATATCAGCGCCACCGATAGGAATAACAAAAAGGATGCCTAAAACCATTGCTAACCCACAAAGAATCAATAACGTCTCGCTAGCAGTGAATATCTGTTGAAGAAAGATCATCTCGATACCAGTTGTAGCTATCAAAAGCAACAGAATGCTGTTAACTATTTGTTGGCCTTTATAGAGAGTGGGTCTTCCTCCAAGAATTTCGGACAACTTTCCGTATGCTACTAAACTTCCCGTAAATGTTACGCCACCGATTAAGACGGTTAAGAAGATAGGAAACAAATAATCTGATCCGCGAATAAACTCTGCAGAACCTACCAGTAGACTTGCAATACCACCAAAACCATTAAAAATAGCTACCATTTCAGGCATGGAGGTCATTTGCACTCTAGTAGCAGCAAGGTAACCTATGACCCCTCCTGAGATTAACCCAACCAATATCCAAGTGAAATCTATGATGCTTTGGTCTGCAAGAGTAACCAAAACGGCAAGGAGCATTCCTGTTGAAGACAAAAGGTTACCTCTTCTTGCAGTGTCTGGAGATCCAAGCATCTTAAGACCAACTATAAAAAGAATTGAAGCAGCAATATAAGCTACATTTACAAGAACAGCGGTGTCGAAATTATTGAATAAATCCATCGTTATTGTTTCTTCTTAAACATGGCAAGCATTCTGTTAGTTACGAGATAACCTCCAATAACGTTTATGGTGGCAAAAAAAACAGCCGCCGTTCCAAGAATTGTAGTAATAGTTTCACCAGAACCAGAAGACAATAACGCTCCTACAAGAGTTATACCTGAAATTGCATTCGCTCCTGACATTAACGGGGTATGCAATGTAGAAGGAACTTTAGTAATCAATTCAATCCCTAAAAAGATAGCTAATACCAATATAAACAATAATAAAATTTGTCCTTCCATGAGTTACATCCTCTCTTTAACCATTGAATTAATAACTTCTCCATCATTGGTAATGACACAACCTCTTAGAATTTCATCTGATAAATCAAAATTAAATTCTTTACTTTCAGCATCCCAATATTCTTCTATCATGTTAAAAACATTTGATCCATAGACTTGCGATGCGTCCATCGCTACTTCTCCAGGCAGGTTTGACATTCCTATGATGGTAACGCCTTCATGAAACACATACTCATCTTCTATGGAACCCTCAACGTTACCCCCAGTAGATACCGCCATGTCCACTATCACACTACCCGGCTTCATTGCTTCAACCATTTCAATGGAGACGATTCTTGGGGCGGGTCTACCAAAAACTTGTGCCGTAGTTACAACCACATCCGATTGACCGCAGATTTTTTTCATTCCTTCTTGTTGCATTTTAATTTGATCGGCAGACAGTTCTTTAGCGTAGCCCTGATCTGTCTCTTCAGTTTTACCGATATCAATTTGTACAAATTTTGCTCCCAAAGACTTTACCTGCTCTTCGACTACAGGCCTTGTATCAAAAGCTTCCACTCTGGCCCCAAGACGTTTAGCTGTTGCTATAGCTTGTAAGCCTGCCACCCCTACTCCTATGACAAACACTCTGCTTGGTGAAATGGTACCGGCCGCAGTCATCATCATGGGAAATGATTTATTGAGAGTCCTTGAGGCCTCTATAACAGCTGAATAACCTGCTAAATTGGCTTGTGAACTCAAAGCATCCATTTTCTGAGCACGAGTGATTCTAGGAACCAATTCCATACTGATGGCACTTACATGAGATTTAGCGAATTCATTTACCAATGCCTTTTCGTTAAAGGGATCAAGAAAACTAATATGAATAGCATTCCTCTTAAGAGAAGATATTTCTTCTAATCTAGGCTTATTTACGCGGCAAACTATATCGGCTTCCGACAATGACTTAATACGATCGACGGATATAGTTGCTCCTACTTGTTGGTAAGACTCATCAGGTAAGAATATGTTCGAACCAATTTCTGTCTCAACAACAACTTTGATACCTAAATCGGTAAACTTCTTTGCAACTTCAGGTAAAATGGTTGCGCGAATTTCTGTACCTTCTTCTTTTGGAAAGAATATTTGCATCTTTAATGATTATTTTGGAAATTTGGAATTAATAAGCGTAGTTTAAATTAAAATTACACAAAGAACATGAAAAATTTAGATCAAGAAGAAGTTAAAAAATTTAATGATATTGCTGAAAAATGGTGGGATGAAACTGGCGACTTTAAACCCCTTCATCAAATAAATCCTTTAAGGCTAGATTACATTAAAAATAAATGTGGCATTAAAGGCTTAAGAATACTTGATGTAGGTTGTGGCGGTGGTTTGCTATCAGAAGCTATGAGTAATTTAGGAGCAGAAGTCGTTGCTATTGACGCTTCAGAAAACACTATAGGAGTGGCCAGGTCACATGGCCTAAAAGTTAACAGCAATGTAAATTATATTCAAACCACAATAGAAGAATTAATGGACAAGGGGGAGCACAAAGATTTTGACGCAGTTACTTGTCTGGAAATGTTAGAACATGTACCTGAGCCCTCTCAGATTGTTGAGAATTGCTCGAATCTCTTAAAAGAATCTGGCCATGTTTTCTTTTCCACAATAAATAGAAACCCGAGGTCTTATCTTTTTGCAGTTATAGGAGCAGAGTATATTTTAAACCTACTCCCCAAGGGAACGCATGACTACTCAAAATTTATTAAACCCTCTGAACTAGCTTCTTGGATACGAGCGTCAAATCTTTCTTTAGAGAACACTGTAGGATTAAGTTATAACCCAATTTCTGATTATTATTGGTTAAGTAAAGATGTTCAGGTCAACTACATGATGCATACGGTTAAAGTTTCAAATGATTAAACTGGTTGCCTTTGACTTGGATGGTACCCTCTTAGATACCGCTCAAGATTTCTTTCTTGCAGTCAACACCCTTAGAGATAAATACGGGATAGAAGAGGCTGACTTTAATGAAGTAAGAAGCAGAGTATCCGAAGGTGCGATCAGTCTAGCGAGCTATGCCATGCGTATCGATGACAAAAGGGATTTAAAAGAAGAATTAATAGAAGATGGCCAACTTATAACAAATAAAGATTTAGAATTATTTAGACTGGAACTTTTAGATATATATAAGAAATGTTCCATTAAAAATACCTCTATTTTTGAAGGGATTGACCTAGTTTTAAACACCTTAAACGATCGAAAGGTGTGTTGGGGTATTGTTACAAACAAACCAAGGTTTTTTGCTGAAGATATAGTAGAAGCGACACTTGGAATCTATGAACCTGCTTTTTTAATATGCCCTGATGACACAGGTAAGAGAAAACCATCCCCTGATGGACTGAAATTGGCTTGTAAAAAAACCAACACTTTTCCTGAAGACAGTATCTATATAGGTGATCATTCTATTGATATTATTGCTGGGAAAGCTGCTGGGATGAAAACAATAGCCGCTGCTTATGGTTACGTTCCCATGGGAGAGAATGTTAAAGATTGGCAAGCAAATTTTGTGGCTAGATCTCCAAAAGAAATACTAAATTTTATTTAACGAAATAAAATGACCTTACCTAAAAATTATCAAGCTCAACAAGATGCTCTAAAAGAAAAGGTGATACTTATTTCAGGAGGAGGCTCCGGAATAGGTAAGTCAGCAGGATTAAATTTTGCTGAACACGGGGCTGACTTGATACTCTTAGGTAAAAATCCAACACATCTAGAATCTGCATACCAAGAATTTCTTGATAAAAATCTTAAACCACCTCTTTTGCATGTCATGGACCTAGAAAAATCAAATGAGAATGATTTTAAAGAGATCAACAATGTAATTGAAAAAGAGTTCGGTAAACTTGATGGTTTGTTAAATAATGCAGGCTTTTTGGGAGATAAAACACCTCTAGAAAATTACAACATTGATGTTTGGAAAAAAGTTTTTGATATAAATGTGCACGCGTCTTTTTTATTAACAAAATCTCTGCTGCCTGTTCTGAAAGCTGCAAAAAATTCTTCAATTATTTTTACTTCGTCGGGGGTTGGAAAGAAAGGTAAAGCATATTGGGGAGCGTATTCTCTAACTAAATTTGCGACTGAAAGTATGATGCAAATTTTTTCAGAGGAATTAGAGAACACAAGCAGTGTAAGAGTTAATTCTATTGATCCTGGTCCGGTAAGAACAAAAATGAGAGCCGCTGCCTACCCGGCAGAAGACCCATTATCTTTATTAGATGCGAAAGATATTATGAATGCCTATTTGTATCTTATGAGCAATGACAGTTTAAAAACTACGGGTCAATCTATAGCTGCTCAATAGCCTTAACTTCACTTTTAGAAAGCTCCTTCCAGGCTCCTTGACGCAGACTGGCTGGTAAAAAGAGGGTGCCGTATCGCACTCGTTTTAATCTAGAAACTTTCAAATCTTGGCTTTCCCATAAACGACGCACTTCTCTAGTTCTTCCTTCCATAATAACCATTGCAAACCATTGATTTGTTTTTCCTTTTCTTCCTTCCTGGACATCAGTGAAACGGGCCATTCCATCCTCTAAATCGACTCCTTCTACTAAATTATTTAGGATCATTTTGGATACTCTTCCTTGTATGCGAGCAACATATTCTCGTTCAATGGAAGAAGAAGGATGCATCAGTTTGTTTGCAAGCTCGCCATTATTTGTGAACATGAGGAGTCCAGAAGTATTGATGTCCAGTCTACCAACAGAAACCCATCTCCCTGACTTTATAGATGGCAGTCTATCGAATACAGTTGGCCTTCCTTCTGGATCATTTCTAGTTGAAATCTCACCGATTTTTTTGTTGTACATTAAGATGCGAGTATCATCTTGAGCTTTAGATGAGAAAGGTAGATCTTTACCGTCAATCTTAAAACGATCTTTTTCAGAAACTAATTGACCTATTTCAGCTTTAACGCCATTTACTTGAAGTCGACCTTCACGTATTAGAGTTTCAATGCCTCTCCTTGAACCAAAACCTCTTTGAGAAAGAATTTTATGTACCCTGACTTTCATTCTAGGGTTTTACAGAATTAATTTAATGACTGCACCGGCATTTCTTCTTTATCCGTTGAAGAGTTGTCAGCTTCTAAAGGTAATTCCATGTCTAAGGACTGAAGGTCAGGTAACTCAGGTAATTCTGGTAGCTCTCTTAGATGCTGAAGACCAAAATAATCAAGGAATTCTTTGGTGGTTGAGTAGAGTGATGGCCTACCAGGAACATCTCTTTGACCTACTATTTTCACCCACCCTCTTTCCATAAGACCTCTCATTAGCTGAGTACCAATAGTCACTCCTCTAATTTCTTCAATCTCACCTCTTGTAATTGGCTGCCTATA
>Ga0208964_1001531_pt1 | contig 10168 bp, 6 predicted proteins | sample AOAMet1_08_M0_20_2_FD_188227 | JGI IMG/M metagenome (GOLD analysis project Ga0208964, IMG submission 188227) | Ammonia-oxidizing marine microbial communities from Monterey Bay, California, USA - CAN11_08_M0_20 (SPAdes) | ecosystem: Environmental > Aquatic > Marine > Intertidal zone | place... | reverse complement strand
GCCGACTTTGCCAAGCATTTTTAAAAAATCGATTGAAATGAGAATTCCAAAATTCAGCGAGAGAAATTCAAAAGCAGATAGGATAAACGCCGCCCCGCTCAACCAACGCTTACTGCAGATGATCGAGGCCAGCTCGACTTCAACGAAGATGGGAGGCTTTGCATATACACAATTAATCTAGCCTCAACACCGAGTTAGCGGGACGCTCCAAGTAATCTCCTGTTCAATCCGACTTCTAATCAAGAGAAAAGCGCATGTGAAAAGGGTAAGCGGATCTCTCTAGCCACCCGATCCTTCTTAAGAATCGGTCAACAACGAAAAGTCAGTGATGACAGGGCAAGGGACCCCAAACCCCACGAGACAGACTTTTGCGGCTTGTTGCGTAAGAAAAGGTAGCGCATCTAAAAGGTAGCGCATCTCCATCTATCTTCGAACTGCCAGCGCCTCATCAACACTAACATCCCATTGAGGAAACGGGTCCTGAAATTGCTGCCACACTTGAATGCCCAAAGCCATTTCTTCATCAGTTAACAAACATGCCTGCAGAGAATCGTAAATCGCTAATTCATCCATTCCAATCCCGATAAAAACAAGTTCTTGCCGGCAATCCCCCACCTCGGAGTTCCATTTTTTCTCTAACTCAGATTGAAACACCTCAGAATCGGGCCAATGTTCTTTGGGGACTGCTGCCCACCAGAATCCGCCAAAATCTAAACGAGCCACGCGGCCAGCCTGCGACCAGATACCGATCTTATCAATTTTGCTCGCAAGCCAAAAAAAGCCCTTGCTTCGAAGTACACCATTCCAATCCTGATTGAGGCGATCAAAGAACCTCTGTGGGTGAAAAGGCCGTCTGGATCGATACACAAAACTGCTGACTCCGTACTCCTCAACCTCACTCGCCCCATCGTCGCGCAACGTTAGTTGCCAGCCTTTACTCTGCTTGGCAACCTCAAAATCAAATCGGCCAGTTCCCATGATTTTTGAAGAATCAATTTGGCCAAAAGAAGTTCTTAACTTTAGGGCAAAAGGATTGAGTTGATCGATATAGGCTTCCAAGGTGGCAAGCGTATCTTCGTTAACCAAATCTGTTTTATTCAGTACGATGACATTCGCAAATTCGACTTGTTCAGTCAAAAGATCTGCAACAGTGCGGGGGTCGTCCTCGGTTGCCGCTTGATCAATACTCTTGAGATCTTTGCCAATCCGGAGATCATCCAAGAAATTGACAGCATCAACCAAAGTAACCATCGTGTCCAACTCCGCAACTGCAGACAGAGGCGTGTCGTCGCCGATGGCAAAAGTGAAAGTATCAGCCACCGGTGCCGGTTCCGAAATACCAGTCGATTCAATCAACAAATAATCGAAACGCCCTTCCTTTGCCAGAGCTGCCACCTCCGCAAGTAAATCTTCACGCAAGGTACAACAAATGCAACCGTTGGTCATCTCGACTAGCTTCTCTTCAGTCCGACTGAGAGCTGCTTCACCGCCTGAAACCAACTGGGAATCTATATTCACCTCGCTCATATCATTAACAATGACAGCGACACGTAATCCAGCTCGATTGGACAATATGTGATTTAACAGAGTTGTTTTGCCCGCCCCCAAAAAACCACTGAGGACCGTTACGGGCAACTTTTTTGAAACGGTTTTGTTCGCCATAATCGATTCAAGCCAATTTGATTTGTTTGTATTGCCTAAAGTTTAACAGCCTGGCCTCATCTGCATTCTAATTGCAGGTACATGCTAATTGCAACACGGCGACACCAACGCTGAAAACGAGTCGCTCTTTAACTGCGCCCATTGCCGTCAGCTAATGTGGTTAAGTAACATCGCCAAAAATTCGAAACTAGCGCCGTGAGGGGATTGGCTGGAAAAGCAGTGTCCGGTCATTACCGCGTAAGGCTGGCTCAGCCGAAGCGACCTAAAAAAGCAGAATCGCTCCGACTTAGATCACGACTGACCAAGATCACAAATCAGATCCTACAGATCGCGATTTCAGCAAGCCTAGCGGATTTCTGACAGTCCTTCCTTAACGATTTCAGTACAATAATTGCGGCCTGAATACAGCGGACATCCACCGCTAACCAACTCTTTTCAGAGAACTGCCCGGCGGCATATTTTTGATAATGCTGCGTTTCATCAAAGATCCATTGACGTTTAGCATCAACGAGTTTTTTTAACGTTCAGCCTATGCCGAGATTCAGTTTCCCAGGCAGTCGGTTGAGTGTCGCATTGACCAGTTAGGTGTTGGCAACTTGTTGGTTTCAATATCCGGCCAGTCTGTTCTTCAGGAGTTATTTGCATTCTGATTTTTGGTGAACGTCTTTTCGATTGGAACTAGTTAAGCGAGTGTGCACATCTTAGTTTTTGAAGTTGCGTTCTTGTAAATAGATTTATCTTGGTCGAGAAACAATCTCTCGTTGCCCATTTTGTTGAAGCAGTTAAAAACGAAGGTGTTGCCGTTACTCCAGCAGTGTTCTTGGTTTTCCTCGAAGTTGCGATTCTCCCGTTCTGCGCAAATCCGGTAATTACCGGGTTTGCTACTTACAAAAACGAGTCTCATTGCCGACCATCGACAAGTCATCAAAGCGTTGATTAGAAAGTGCTTTTACGTGAAAAACACAAAGTGCGGCTGAGAAGATTCGAACTTCCACGGGATTATCTCCCACTAGGCCCTCAACCTAGCGCGTCTGCCAATTCCGCCACAGCCGCGGGGCAGTACACAGTTTACGAGCATTGATGTCGTTTGGTCAAGCGACGATGCCCCAGTTTCACCATCCAAAAGGCGATCTTAGAAAATTTGCAAGACCAGCCCCTATTATCAGCAGAGATTAATCTCGCTTCAAAACCAACAACGGCTGAGAGTTGCCTGTCGTTTGGCGAAAAAATGTCGCTAAGTCAGCCGCTTTATACAACTCAGCATTTGGTGAAAATCGCGGATGCTGGTCTTCCATCAAATTAACTTCTGATTTCCAAGGATCGCGAGTATCACCCGTTTTAACACCGACCTCAGCGAGCTGCTGGCAATTGGAATAATTGACGGTATTCAGTTCTCTCAACGCTCCATTGGTGGTCGCAACAATCGCTTCGTTCGCACCTAAGCTGCACCAGTTATCACCCGATTGAATTGGGTGAAGTGATTCTGTTCTCTCGTTCCAGAGATAAAAAAACGTGAAATCATCGCTCACTGGCGTTTGTACGTCCGACCTACCTAATCGATACTCTTGCGTCAGCGGATCGATCGTCAACGTCGCTTCGCAACCTGAATCCAATTCCGAATCAATTTCTCCAGCAACGAGCGAAATCCTTTCCAGTTCGTCCACCGTCCAGTCCAAATAATAGTTGCCGACAATTCCGGTGGCTCCTCCAAATGACCATCCAGCAAATGGCGGAGCAACCAGGGAAACCGCTGAATCGCTGACAAATTGCTCCACTTCAAAATCGTCGTCTGCGGGAGGATCTGATACATCGCTCGCCGAATTACAAAGCGGCTGATTCCTTTTCGATTCCTTAAGAAACTTGGGAACAAAACTGTCAATCAAGTTCTCATCATTAATTTCTGCCTCAGGATCAAAAGCCACCAACGCTGATTGAGCCCGTTTCAGATCCATTTGAGTCGTTTGAAGTTCACCGACTAATTGTTCCACTAAACTCACCAATTCATCGCATTTGCCTCGATGACAGGTCGCTTTTTTAGCCGGCCAATCCAGCGACATATCGGTGATTTCAAACCGACCTTCAATCGGTTCAGTTTTTGAGCTTGAGATTTCGCGACGGCGAAGACTCTGTTTTGATTCGATAAACTCTGCTTTCCAACCCGTAATTTCTTCGAAAAGCGTGAGGAATTTCCCGGTCTTGGCACAGGGAGCCGTAGCCGCTGGTAGGAGCGAGGGAGATTCCACTATTTTTAGAATTGGCTGAAATTCAAACATTTCAGCGACTGGGGGGCTTAAATCTAATTGCATGGCTGTTCTGCAGTTGGGGAGCTTTTTCAAATCCATCCAATGGACTCAGTTCGATTCGCAGCCTTGCACTAACGTTATCGGGCGTAAACCTTCACTGAATTACCTAACCGGATCGAAATTGCTGGGAAACTAATCCTCTAGGGCAATTCGTAAGGGATTTACCGGTTTTAGTGGCATTTTTCCTTCTTCGTGGTCGAATTTGCCTCGTCTCAGCGGCCTTTGCAATTAACCTGAGTGAAACCTCAGGCCCCGATTGGCCTTTTCGGAGCCTCCGGAAACGGGACGAAATTTGATTTTGTCGAGATTTTGGGGAACTCTAGCCAAGAATCTTAGGTTCGCGGGTCGATAGGAAAAGGTGCTCGAATCTATGAATCTGAGCTCAAGTTGACCCTTGTGGAAGATTGGTCAAAACGATAAAATCCGTGATTCCCGTCGGAGACCAATTGGCGGGATAGAAGACCCCGACCGTGTTTAAGGGTCATTCAAAATGCTTTTAATTGCTCTCAGTTAGTGACTGAGACCGGAGAAGAACTGTGCCCGGCACAAAATCATACAACGCTCAAACAGACACAATCGATCGCGGTTGGTTCATCGTCGACGGAGAAGATCAAATCGTCGGTCGTATTGCATCGGACATCGCTGTTGTCCTGATGGGGAAACATCGCCCAACTTACACGCCCAACGTAGACACTGGAGAATTTGTTGTTTTGACAAATTGTGACAAGGTCAAGTTTTCGGGCAACAAGTGGAACCAAAAAACTTACACATGGTACACCGGTTACACAGGTCTGCGTTCTGAATCAGCAGAAGCACGCCTCAATCGCAAACCGGAACAAATCATGCGAGACGCTGTGCGTCGCATGCTGCCCAAGAACAAGATTGGCAGACACATGCTGTCCAAGCTAAAGATTTATGCCGGAAGCGAACATCCGCATCAGGCTCAAAATCCTCGACCTCTCACAGGTGGCCGAACGCTTAAGTAGTAACCTGCTTTTGCCTCGCTTCACCCATTCAACTACACCATTCAAATTTAACGTAATTAAGTCATGGCCAAGACAGATCAAAAAACAGGGGAATCTCTCGGCACCGGACGACGTAAGTCATCGGTTGCTCGAGTACGTGTGAAAACTGGTTCGGGAACGATTGTCGTTAACGGCAAACCACTCAACGAGTATTTTCCCGTCGCTCAAGATCAACGTGCGATCATCGATACACTCAATGCTGTGGGTTCAAAGGATTCTTTAGACATCCGAATCACAGTTAGCGGTGGCGGCACAACTGGCCAATCAGGGGCATGCAAAATGGGCATCGCTCGTGCACTTGTTAATCTTGACGAAGAGAATTTCTCCGCACTCCGTGACGGTGGATTCTTAACACGTGACTCGCGAATGAAAGAACGTAAGAAGCCAGGTCTTCATGGTGCCCGCCGCGGTACTCAGTTCTCCAAGCGTTAATTCGTCGAGAACATTCTCAAACGATCAAAAGCGTTTCGGTCATCCGAAACGCTTTTTTCGTGTAATCAGGTTGGTCAGGCCAGTGGCAGACTAAGAAACCACGGTCAACGCACTGGTCGCTGCCGGATTTGCGGTCACCTCTCCAATAACGCACGTCTCTTCAAACCCTTCGTGACCTAGAAAGTCCACAACCTCAGGCAAACGACTCTCGGCAATCCCAAACAAGAGACCACCGCTCGTCTGCGGGTCAAACAGCGCCGCGTTGGCGGGCAATGCCGCATCACCAATGAACTGCACCTTGTCAGTCACCAGACGATTATCCGGTGCGAGGGTACTCTCGATCCCGGCATCGATCAATGCCTGACAACCGGGAAGCAGCCGAACCTCATCCATTCTGATCGTTGCCGACTTGCCACTAGCCTTCAACATCTCAGCCAGATGCCCCGCCATCCCAAACCCGGTGACATCGGTAATCGCCGATATCTGATAATCCTGAATTAATCGAATCGCAATGTAATTACTTAAAAGCATCGTGTTGACCAGCGGGAGATAACTCTTGCCCGGCAGCAACCCCTGCATCAAAGCCGCCAACAAAACGCCCGTCCCCAGCGGCTTTGTTGAAACTAAAAGATCTCCCTCCTCAAGCATTCCCTTCGTTTTAGGATCGGTCAGCTGCCGACCCAGGACTGTAAATCCAGCCGTCAATCGAGGTCCTTCAATCGAGTGGCCTCCCACAATAGTGGCATTCATCTTTTTCAACTCGGCAACGCTGCCCGCCATCAATTCACGCATGACCTGCAACTGAGCCCGAGGATGCCCCAATGGTAACTGAACGATCGCCAGCGCTGACGTCGGTTGAGCCCCCATCACACAGCAATCACTTGCCGAATTTAAAAGCGCGATTTGTCCGACGAGATAAGGGTCGTCCATTGGACTTGCAAAGAAATCAGTCGTGACGGTTACCTGACCACCATGCGTTCGAATAACCGCTGCATCATCTGGATTCTCTAAACCAATGATGACATCCTCGTGCGCAGGAACCTCTAACTCTTTGAGAACTTCACCCAATAACTTGCTTCCGATCTTCCCTCCACAACCGAGGCACCGCATCACGTCCTCTGGATCGGCTGACACTTCGGCCATCTCCATCGGTGAATAATCCTGGTACATCTTCATGAACTTCAAATCGATACGATTCTTTAAAGCCCAGCACCATCGCCCTTGGAAACTCCTGCTTTTGTATTCACCAATCGCGCTGCCATCAGCAGTGTTTATCAATTTCAAGAAGTTCGCCTGCGGCACATAATTGACTAACTTGCGATTCTCGAGCAACCTTCGAATGTTATCCCAAAGAAATGGTCCCTGACGCACCGCAAAGACCCCCGCCTTTACCAACGCCTGGTCCTGCATGGTTCCCGAATCGCCCACGGCAAAAATTTGATCACTTGAAGTGGACTGCAGCGTCGACTTGGTCAACACAAACCCACGCTCGTCGCTTTCAAGCGATAACGCTTTGAGGATCGGAGGGGCAATCGCACTGGTCGCCCAGATCACAACATCCGCTTCTTCTGTCGCCCCGTTTTTTAACACCAGACCTGAAGGCGTGATCTGGGCAACACGAGAGCCTGCAATGGCTTTGATTCCACGACGTTGAAAGTGAGATTCAACTTTATCGCGAGTTGATTCCAACAACCCGGCCCCAATCCGATCCCCGCCGGTAATGAGACTAATTTCGCATTGCTGACCCGATTCGAGTCCGAGACTCGTTGGATTGGTTTTCATTCGCTGGTCGAGACATAATGCGATCTCAATACTGCCAATGCCTCCCCCGACTACGGCGACGCGTGGATTCCCACCTCCGCCGCAGGCCTCCAACCGATCCCTCAATCGAGACAGAAAAGTCTGCATCGGCTTCACGCTGATCAACGGATTGTGATCCGAAATTTCAACATCGCCAAAAGTTGGAACCGATCCGACGCCAATGGAAAGTGCGTCGTATGCCAGGGAAGGACGGTTCCGAAATAACAGCCGTTGCTCCAACGGATCGACGCCTACCACTTCGTCGAGAATCAATCGCACCCCCGCGGACGCACACAACCGAACGAGGTCGATTTCCATTTTTTCAGAAGGATATTGCCCAGATAGGGCCCCCGGTAACATCCCGGAATAAGTCGAAATTGGAAAATTGGATACGCACACCAATTCTGCATTTTCCAATGGTTTCATTTTCCATTTTCGCAGAACGTGAGCATTGGTGTGCCCAATTCCGAGAAGTACGACTGTATTTCTACCTAGTTTTTTTTGCATTCAATTCAGCAGACAAACGACAGGGTTCAAAATTTCAGTAATTCAATCATAATCTTCTGTTACCGGAGCGGGGTCACGCTAAATTATAACAGTGGATCAGCCATATCGCTTCTACGCACCTGGCTGGTATCGCTCCTTACACATTTCATCGGCAATCGCTTTACCCGCAAACATCGAACCTTGATAAGATTCTCATATCCACAGATTAACCAAGGCATCGCCATTTCGACAGTAGAGCCATTGGACAAATCACTCAATCCGATGCGCAACGACAACATCGCCACCCCCGTTCAGTCCGTTGTTTTCCGAACTATCGAAGTCATTTTGATCTTCGGATGCCTGCTCATGTTTGCTGGTCAGATCCCGCCGGATGTGAACGAATCTCACTACCTACCCAAAGCAAAACACTTCTGGGACCCCGCCTGGTGCGCAAGCGACCTGTTTTTAGGCTCATCTTTTTCCCATTGGCTGTTTTATGTGACGACCGGTTGGCTTACGCGTTTTCTTTCCCTCGCAGCAACCGCCTGGGTCGGCAGGATCGCTACTTGGCTATTATTTGCCTACGCCTGGCAACGTCTAAGCTGGAGAGTCATCTCCATCCGATGGTTCTCAATTTTTTCCTCCATTTTATTTCTGCTATTAAACGATCGCTTCCACATGGCAGGAGAGTGGGTCGTTGGTGGATTTGAAGCTAAGGGAATCGCTTATGGGTTTGTCCTGATCGCCCTTGGAAACGTTGCCTGGAAAGACTGGCGTTGGGTCTGGCCCTGGCTTGGCGCTGCCGCAGCATTCCATGTGCTAGTGGGAGGGTGGGCGATGATCGCCTGTGGATTTGCATGGCTCCTGATTCAACTTACGACCACACAGAATTTCAGATCCATTCTTGCTGCCGCCCGGCAGCAGGCACCAGCACTCGCAGCTGGATTTTCACTTGCACTCGTTGGCGCATTGCCACCGCTTCTCTCTGATCAGTCAGCCCCCCCGGACGTAACGGTCGCAGCCAGAAGCATCTATGTGAATCATCGCATTGCTCATCACCTGACGTTTGATGCATTTCCAACATTACATATTGCGAGGTTTACATTCCTAGCAATTGTCTGCTGGCTCTTAAACAAATGGTTTGACTGCTGCCAGGATTCCTTCCAGCAAAAATTAAAACCGCTGTTCCTGTTTGCCGCCGGAAGCCTTTGGATCGCCTTCGGCGGCCTGCTGTTAAGCGGCCTTGCCGAGCAGGGCAGGGGAGCAAGTCCATTAAGCGAGAACCTACTGAGGTTTTACTGGTTCCGACTCGCAGACTTTGCCATTCCCGCGGTAGTAGCCATCGCCAGTTGTGCCGTGGTTGGAAATTGGTTTCTCAACAGCCGACAACGAAGTACGCAAATTAGCTGCATTGCTTTTGCCTGCCTAATTTTCACCGCCTACACCATCGCGGTTGTGGAAAACCATCAAGATATCCGACCGCGTGCCGACCAAAGGTCGCTTCCCAATTACGATGACATTGAGCGAACCGAAGGTACCTATCGCAACTGGCTACGTGTTTGCCAGTGGGTAAAAACTGAAACACCGCAAGATTCGGTGTTTATTACACCCGCCGAGCAACAAACTTTTAAATGGTACACCGGCCGTTCCGAAGTCGTCTCGTGGAAAGATATTCCGCAAGATGCAATCAACATCCTCGAATGGCAGCAACGACTCAATCAGCTCTACGAGCCACAACGCAGATACGAAACCGGCTTAATGTCGTACTCCGACGCGCAATTAAAAGAACTCGGACAGGTCTACGGAGCCGACTACCTGATCGTTCCCCAGCGTCAAGTCGATATCGCGGGCGTCCCCTCGAAGCTCAAACGTGTTTACCCGGAAAAAGAATCAGACAAATCGACTTACGTTGTTTTCCAGCTTTAATCTCGGCGGTCCAGAAAATTCTTCCAAAGCCGCCAAAAGATGCCTTAAATCGGCAGCCCCCAGGCAACCGCGTGGCCCGACTGGTTCACCTTAGGTTCATTCGCCTTAGGTTCGTTCGCCTTAGGTTGGTTCGCGGATACTGCGATCCATGTAGCGCAACAAGGGATAGAGAAAATACTCGATGACCTTTCGCCTACCGACTTTGATCTCAGCAGTCGCGGTCATACCGGGCATGAGCCGAAAATTATCAGGCAGATAATTCAACTGATTCTCATCGACAATTTCAATCAAGGCCTTGTAGGTCGTAACACCGGAAACGCCGCCGCCGGGCAGGCGTTTTTCAAAGGAGCCCTCACTGATGGTTCTGACAAAACCGTCCAGCGTTCCATGTTTTTGATATGGAAAAGAGGCAAGCTTGATCCGGGCATCACTTCCCGTGGGCAGCTTGCCTTCCAGCGACTCTCTAGCAGTGGCGACATTAATTAGAGCCACATCCTTACCTTGTACTTCCACCTCGACTTCCATTGGCACGCC
>Ga0208964_1001519_pt1 | contig 10220 bp, 7 predicted proteins | sample AOAMet1_08_M0_20_2_FD_188227 | JGI IMG/M metagenome (GOLD analysis project Ga0208964, IMG submission 188227) | Ammonia-oxidizing marine microbial communities from Monterey Bay, California, USA - CAN11_08_M0_20 (SPAdes) | ecosystem: Environmental > Aquatic > Marine > Intertidal zone | place... | reverse complement strand
TGAGATTATACAGATAGGTAAAAAAGCTACTATTGATCTTGGTATTCATGGCTTACATCCAGAATTAATCAAAATGGTTGGTCGTATGCGCTATAGATCATCTTATGGGCAGAACTTATTGCAACACTCCAGAGAAACTGCAAATATGTGTGCTACAATGGCAGCTGAACTTGGATTGAACACAAGATTTGCTAAAAGAGCTGGTTTACTACATGATATAGGTAAGGTATCTCCAGACGATGCTGAAACCCCACATGCTATTATTGGAATGAAACTAGCAGAAAAATATGGTGAAAAGCCTGAAGTATGTAATGCAATTGGAGCACATCATGATGAAGTTGAAATGACATCACTAATCGCTCCTTTAGTTCAAGTTTGTGATGGCATTTCTGGCGCTCGTCCGGGGGCTAGAAGAGCTATGGCAGACGAATATATCAAACGAATTAAAGAACTAGAAGATGTAGCTATTTCTTATCCAGGTGTATTACAATCTTATGCTATTCAAGCTGGAAGAGAATTGAGGGTTGTAGTTGAAAGTGAAAAAGTTACAGATGAAGATGCTTCTAAATTAGCCTTTAAGATATCAGATAAAATTCAAAATGAGATGACATATCCTGGGCAAGTAAGAGTAACTGTAATAAGAGAAACTAGGGCGGTTAGCTATGCTAAGTAATTTATTTAATTATATACCTCACTAATTTCTCCTTTGTAAATTGGAGTGATATTCCCATCTTTTTGAAAATATATTTGATCAATTAGCATTCCATTTGTCTTCATTATCTTTTTAATGCCTTTTACAATATTTTTTGAACCTCCTTGCGATTCAACATTAATAAATGTTTGCTTTATGATTGGATATCCTGCATTATTTGAAATCGTAACGAAACCTTCATCTCTATTAGTTTCAGTGAATTTATAAGTATATTTAATTTTGATATCTTTATTATTTTCTATTAGAATTTTTCTGTTCTTTAAAAGTGCAATTTCTTTTTTTAGATTTTCCGCTTCTTGTTCTAAAATTCTCTTTTTTTCATCAGCGACTTTATCTAGATTTAATTTTCTAGCCTTATCTTCTGCTAATTTATTCTTTTTTGCCTTTTCTTTGGCAAATCTTTTCTTTTCTGCTTTTTCTTTAGCAATTTTTTTCTTTTCTGCTTTTTCTTTAGCAAGTTTTTTCTTTTCTGCTTTTTCTTTAGCTATTTTTTCATTTTCTACTTTTTCTTTAGCTATTTTTTCATTTTCTGCCTTTTCTTTAGCTAGTCTTTCATTTTCTGTCTTTTCTTTAGCTAGTCTTTCATTTTCTGTCTTTTCTTTAGCTAGTCTTTCATTTTCTGCCTTTTCTTTAGCTAGTCTTTCATTTTCTGCCTTTTCTTTTTCTATTTTGATTTGAAAACTGCTTTTAATTGTTCTAATAATTGTTCCATCACTTATATTAATAATAGATATTTCTTTATCAATATTCTTAATCCATTGATTTGTTTCTTCATTTGTTTCGTATGGACCAATAAATACTTGATATTCTTTTCTTGAAATATTAGAATTTTCTGGTAAATAAATGTAATCTGCTTTGAAGCCTCTTGTAATAAGATTATTTACTTCTGCTTTTGCAGATGACTCTTCTAAAAATCTTGAAATAACTGCAATATTATTCCCTTTGTATTTTAAGCTATATATAACTTCTTTCTCAACAACCTCATCTACCCAATCTGTTTTTTCTATTATATCAGCTGTTTTAGTTTTTGTAAAATAGAAAAATGTACTTAAACCAATTAGTAAAAATAAAATGATATATAAAATTGGTTTTTTGTTTACTTTACTTGAATTTATTTCAACCGAATTTTCAATTGAATTATTAATATCTTTTTCAAGGTTTAGATCTCTTCTTTTACTTAAATTATTTTCACTATTACTCTTCTCTTGTATTTGAGCTAATCTATCTCTTAGAATTCTTAGCTTTTCATCATTTGTCTTATCAGTCATATTAACTTTGAAATTTAAGTTACAAATATATTATTTTAATTAATGTTGTTTAAACATAAGTTAAAAATCTCTTTTAAACTCATTTTTGCCGTTTCTATTTGTTGCGGTATAATACTTTTTTCCGATAAGCCCGGTATAGTATTAATTTCTATTATATATGCTTCTTTTTCTTTAATGATATAATCAATTCTACATAATCCTGAGAGTTGCATCTTTTTATATATTTTAATCGATTCATTTTGAATTTTCTGTGTTAATTTAATACTAATCTTAGCAGGAGTAATTTCTTTGGATGCACCTTCATATTTAGCTTCGTAATCAAAAAATAAATTATCAGGTATTATTTCTGTTATTGGTAAGGTTTTGATTTTATTTCCATCAAAGTAAATTCCACAGCTTAATTCTCTGCCTTTGATAAAGCTTTCAAGTATTACATTGTCACTATGTTCTCTAGCAATTGATATTGCTTTATTTAGTTGATTTTTTTCTGTTATTACAGTAATTCCATGACTCGATCCTGCACTATTTGGTTTTACTATGAAAGGAAGACCAACTTGCATTATAATATTTTCTTCGACTATTTTATCTTGCTTTGTTATCAGCAAAGACTTTGCACATTTAAAGCCTTTTTTTTGTAGAATTTCATTGCAATGAAACTTATTAAATGTTAATGCTGATATCTTAGCATTACATGAAGTATATGGCAAATTAATACTGTCAAAATAATCTTGTATTTGACCGTTTTCTGCTGGAGGCCCATGTAAAGCAATAAAAACTTTATCAATTTTATATTTTATATTAGAACTATAATATGAGAAATCTTTTAAATCGATAATTGCATCATCTGTTTTGTAAATACCATTTTTTAAATGAACTATAACGCATCTGAATTTTGATTTATCTATATTTTTTTGAACATTTAGTGCGCTCAATATTGAAATGTCATACTCTGACGAATCTCCCCCTGTTAAAATAGCAATATTTTCCATAAAATTATAAAAACAAATTTATACTATTTTTATTGTTTTCTTTAATTTCTTAATTTTTATATTTGTAAAAAGAAAAAAATAAATGCTAAATTTTTTTAGAACAAAACCTTTACTAAAACACTTTTTATATGCAGTGTTCTTTTTGTTTTTATTATTTTTAGGTTTATTTAAATTTTTAGATTATTACACTGATCATAATAGGTTTTTGAAAGTTCCAGACTTTAAGAATTTGCACATAAATGCACTAGACTCTATCTTTAAAAATAATGAATTAAGATATGAGGTTATAGATTCTGTATTTGACAAACAAAAATCAAAAGGAGTAGTTGTTAATCAATACCCTCCATTTAATACTGATGTTAAAAAGAATAGAAAAATATTTTTAACTATTAATTCTGTAAAAAATAAAATAGTCAGATTTCCTGATATTTTTGATTTAACTCTCCGTCAAGCAGTTACTTCCTTGAAAAAAAATGGTTTTGAAATAGGTAAGCTACAGTACAAATCTGACATAGCGATTAATAAAGTACTTGAGTGTAAGTTAAATGGAATAGCGCTTCAAATAGGGCAAGAGTTACAACATGGATCGATAATTGATCTAATAGTTGCTAAAGGATTAAGTAGTGAGACTGTACTTCTGCCAAATCTTGTTGGTCTTTCTAAGTTAGAAGCAAATATAATTCTTAAATCTAATTCTTTAAATCTTGGACTATTGTATTATGATGAAGAAGTTAAAGATTCAAGTTACGCAATAATATATAGTCAATATCCTAAATTTTCTGAAGAAATTGAAGTTAATTTAGGTTCTTCTGTTGATCTTTTTTTTAGAAATGAGATAATCGATTAATTAATGAAATATAAATTCCTTGTTTTCTTTAATTGTATAGTCTTTTCTTTATCTTCTCAAGAAGTGTGTACAGATTTAGTTGTTGATCCAATATATTCTTTAAATAATCCGAATCTATTTACTAAAGGATTTTCAAATGATTTACTTTTTTTTGATGATTTCTCAACTGAAAATATTTTTGTTAGTGACAACCTTTGGGATTTTAGTAGTGCTAAAGTAACTAGAAACTATGCTATTAACCCTCCATCTCTAGGTGTGGCTACTTTTGATGGCTTAGATGAGTTTGGGTTAGCTAGAGATTTTTCAGTAATTAACTCATCTGCACCTTCAGATACACTTTTGTCAAAGCCTATTGATTTGAGCGGTATGTCTACAGCATTTTTTATGTTTTATTTTCAGGGAAAAGGGTTGGGAGAGACTCCTGAAATTCAGGATAAATTAGTTTTAGAGTTCTTTAATGGTTCTTTCTGGGTAGAAAAATGGTCTTCATTAGGTATAGCTATGCAAGAATTTGAAAAAGAAGTAATTATTATTGATAGTGCTCAGTATCTTACAGGTGATTTTAAATTTAGATTTAGAAATTATGCTACTATTTCTGGAAATTTTGATCATTGGCATATTGATTATTTAGTTATTAATGAACTTTTAAATGTGTCAGATACAACTGAACTAAATGATGTTTCTTTTGTTTATTCATCACCATCTTTTCTAAATAGATATTATGAAATGCCTTGGACTCATTTTTTAAATAATGAAGCAAATGAACTGAAAGATTCAATTGATATAATCTTAAGAAATAATAGTGCAAGTGTTAATGTAGACTTTCAGTTCAACGTATATGAAAATAATTCACAGATTTATCACTATCCTGTTATAGGAGTAAGTCGTAACGTTACAATTTTAGACTATGATACAATTGGTAACTTTTCTTTTACAAATCCACCTATTGATATTCAAAGTAATATCTTTAATTCATTTGAGCCTGACAGTGCCTCTTTTTTAGTGCAATACATTATTAAAACTAGTAATTCTGATATAAAGATTAATGATACTTTGTATCATAATCAAAACTTTTTCTCTCATTTTGCCTATGATGATAAATCAGCCGAATCTGCATATGGAATTAATACTAATGGAGCGATGCTTGCTTATGAATTTCAATTAAATCGTCCTGATACTCTTAGAGCTATTCAAATGTATTTTCCGCAAATGTTAGATTCAGTAAGTAATATTCCATTTAAACTAACAATATGGAAAGATATTAATGGTCAGGGTGATGTATTATATCAACAAGATGTATTTCCTGTACATACTGAGAATGGTAATTATCACACCTATTATCTTGACTCTTTATTTCAATTAGTTGGAACGTTCTATGTAGGATGGGAACAAACTACAGATGATTTACTTAATATTGGCTTGGATAAGAACAATAATGCAAATGAATACATGTACTATAACGTAGGTTCAGGATGGTTAAATTCTTCATATCTTGGAAGTTGGATGATTCGTCCAATTTTAAGTATGAACCAGATTGTTTCAAATATCCCTAACAAAAATAACATTTTCAGTGTATATCCTAATCCTGCTAAGGATAACTTTTTTATTGAATCTTCAGCTAATAGTAATTTAATTTCCCTTTATACATTAAATGGTATCTTGATAAGAAAATTTAAATCTAACTTGAACCTAACACAAATAGACGTTGATGATTTGGAGAGAGGTGTTTATATATTAGAAATTTCAAATGATTCGGGTGTTAATTATCAGAAAATTCTTATACAATAATGAAAGATAATATTCAGTATGAGCACCATAAGTTTATTGCTGATAAAGGCCAGAATCCTTTACGAGTAGATAAGTTTTTATTGAATTTTATAGAGTTTGCAACAAGAAATAAGATACAACAATCTATTAAGTCAGGAAATGTTAGAGTAAATAATCTTGTTGTTAAGTCAAATTATAAAGTTAAAAGTAATGATGTTGTTACAGTAGTATTAAATTATCCAAAACTAAAAAATGAGTTAATTCCTCAAAATATCCCCCTCAATATAACTTATGAGGATGATGATTTCCTTATAGTTAATAAGAATGCTGGTATGGTTGTGCACCCAGGTTTTGGGAATCGTGATGGAACTCTAGTTAATGCATTGGCTTTTCATACAAAATATTTACCAAATATGGGGGAGGAAGATAGACCCGGATTAGTTCATAGAATTGATAAAAATACATCTGGAATTTTAGTTGTCGCTAAAAATGATATGTCTATGAATAATCTAGCAAAGAAATTTTCTGAAAGAAACTTAGATAGAAGATATATCGCTTTAGTTTGGGGTAATTTAAAAGATAATGATGGAACAATTACAGGCAATATAGGAAGGAATTTAAAAAATAGAAAAATAATGGATGTTTTTACTGATGGTGACTATGGTAAACATGCAGTTTCTCATTTCAAAGTGCTTGAAAGATTTGGCTATACTACTTTAATTGAATGTAAGTTAGAAACAGGAAGAACGCATCAAATTAGAGCACATTTTAAATATCTAGGTCATCCGATTTTTAATGATAGTGACTATGGCGGAGACATGATACTTAAAGGAACTACTTTTTCTAAGTATAAGCAATTTGTTCAAAATTGCTTTAAGATTTGCGATAGACAAGCCTTACATGCAAAATCCTTAGCCTTTAAACATCCCTCAAATAATAAGGAGATGTTTTTTGATTCTGACTTGCCTAAAGATATGAAAGAATTAATTGAAAAATGGCGAAAATATGCAATACATAAATCTCTTTAATACGTTTTGATTGTATTGTATAATGTATCTCTTTGAATCGGTTTTTTGTTTACGTCTTTAATCAATTTAACTATTTCTTTTACTGACATTGTTGGGTTTTGATCTTCAACCCCAGCCATCGAGTAGATTTTGGTAGTGTCATCAATTGTACCATCAATATCATCCACCCCAAATGCTAAAAGATTCTGAGTTGTCTTCTTTCCTATCATTGGCCAGTATGCCTTAATATGATTGAAATTGTCTAGAAAAATTCTTGAAAACGAATAAATTCTTAAATCGTATAAGACAGTTCCTTCTTTAATGTGTGACATTTGATTATTACCATTTCTATATTTTAATGGAATAAAGGTATTAAACCCTAATGTTTTGTCCTGTAAATCTCTTAGCTTGGATAAGTGATTAAGAATATGCTTTGGTTTCTCAATATGTCCGTAAAGTATTGTAGCATTTGAGGGCATTTTTAGAGAGTGAGCAGTTTCATGAATCTCAAGCCAAGTTTTACCATCACATTTATCGGCACAAATCTTATCTCTTATTTCCTTGTCAAAAATTTCAGCACCACCTCCAGGTAAGGAGTCTTGTCCTGCTTCTTTAAGCATCTCTAACCCTTTCCTGTAGCTGACTTTTGCTTTTCTACACATGTATTCAAGCTCAACTGCTGTAAATGCCTTAACATGTATTTGAGGACGAATTAACTTAATTTTTTGAATTAATTCAATAAAGTAATGTAGACCCATTTTTGGATGAACACCTCCCACTAAATGTACTTCGGTTATTTCAGAATCTTTGTAATCCTTAAGCTTATTAACCATTTCGTCAATTGTGAATTCCCAGGCTTCAATTTTTTTACTTAACTTTCTAGAATATGAACAGAATTTGCAATCAAAAACACAAATATTAGTTGGTTCAATATGTATATTCTTATTAAAATAAACTTTTGAATCATTTTTCTTTAGCCTGATTGCATTAGCTAAACTTCCTAATAGTGAGATGGATGCATTTGTAAATAATAGCAAACCCTCATCTTTAGAGATTCTCTCTTCATTAATTATTTTTAAAACAATTGATTGTATTTCAGGCTTAATACCACTAACATTTATTGATGTATTAAGCATTATTCTTTTATTAATTTCTTAGTGATATGACCGCTTTTAGTCTTAATGTTTAAGAAATATATTCCATTTTTCAGATTACTAATCTCAATAGTTCTGTTTTCTAAATCTCTTTTATGTATAACAATTTCACCTAAAATATTACTTAATGAAATAGATAGGATTTGCTCACCAGATTGAATGTAAATATGACTTTTAGCTGGATTTGGATACATAATTACATCGTTTTTTGAAGAAATATCTATGGATGATGAAATAATATTACTGCAGTTTGTAGAAACATCTGAATTTTTTAGTGCTGATCTCCCACCGTTTATTTCAGATGTATTTAATGTTGCAAGCATAACATCGACTTGCCCATTTGAAAACATCCAAGTATTTGAGGCATACGACATGTAATTTTCATCCATATCTAAAACATTTGATGTAAATATATTTGAGTAAGACAGATCGTTACATGTATTGTTATTTGTATTTGCCGATACCGATCCAAAATAAATATCTTTTGTAGCAGGCGTATCATCTACATAACCTCCAAAATTATTATTGTCATTATCACAGCAAATAGGATTACCTTGATTGTCATATTCCTCACAAAATGTGTGCATTAAACCAAGATAATGCCCAATTTCATGTGTTGGTGTTCTGCCATCTGAGGATATAGCTGCAACTCCAATAGTCCCAAAATATCTGTAATCAACAACAAGACCATCCTTGTAATCATCAGATGTATTAAATGGATTAGCGAGTAGGCCAGGTAAATAAGCGTACCCTAATGTCATTCCGTTGCTTTGAGAATTTGTTAGATCACATACCCAAATATTTAAGTATTTTTTTGGATCCCAACTATCTTTCCCTCCACATGAACTTCTTTTCATTCCGTTTGATTCATGACAAGGGTTAGAATTGTCATCATCATCTGCATCCCAATTTATTTTTGAGGTAGCTGTTCTGGTAATACCAGTTGTTGTATTACCATCTGGGTCAACAGTTGCAAGACAGAATTCAATATCAGGGTTGCCTGCATTATTTAAAAATGTGTTTCTTGGTGGATTAGGAAATTCAGGATTTGTTTTGCTATAGTCTTCATTCAATATACGTAATTGGTCTTCAATTTGAGCATCTGAAATATTTGTGCCTGATCCTATGTTAGAATGAGAATTTCTATGAATAATATGTATTACGATTGGAATTTTAATAGTATTTCTCACTTTAGATAAATCAAAATCTAATGTTAAATCTCTAGCCTTTGCATAATCAGTGTTATTGTCTATCTCATTATTTACTAAAAATGTTGTGTTACATTTTTTTAAATTTGTTTGTGATGAGATATAATTAGAGTGAAGTAATATTATAATAAATGTAATGATTTTTTTCATAACGCTTTCCTTTAAAAGTTTTGCAAATATACCTCTTTACCTTTTAAAAGAATTGAAAAAAATACTATTTAGTAATAAAATTTTCGTCAGATAATGTTTTTAAAAATGATACTAAATCTTGTTTTTCTTCATTCGTTAACTGCAGTCCAATTCCAATTTTTTTCATTAGAGGGTCTACTGTTGATGAATAATTACCACCAGAGTTGTAGTGGTTTACAACTTCTTCTAATGAAATAAATCGACCATCATGCATATATGGTGATGTATATTCAATATTTCTTAAAGAAGGAGTTCTAAATTTTCCGTTATCATTACTATTTCCTGAAACATATCCCAAACCTAAATCTGTAAAAGGTTCTATATCAAGACCGTTATTATGGAATCTATTATCCATAAACATTTGAGAGCCGTGACAATGAAAACAATCACCTTTTTCAGAATTAAAAATTGCATAGCCACTAAGTTCTGATGGAGTTAATTGTTCTTCTCCTCTAATATATCTATCAAATTTACTGTCGGAAGATATAAGTGTGCGTTCAAATTGAGCTATTGCCATAACTATGTGATTTGAATCTATGTAGTCAATGTTAAATGCATCTAAAAAAAGATCTTTATATTCTAAATTTGCATTTATTTTATTTTCAACGTTTTGCCACGTATCATGCATTTCAATAGGATTAGTTACAGGTTCAAACGCTTGTTCTTCTAGAGATTGAGCACTTCCGTCCCAATTAAAGCTTGAATTCCATCCTATATTAACTAGCGCAGAAGCATTTCTTGTTCCTTGGATATTGTCAATTCCAGTGCTATATTGATTTGGATCAGAAAATGATGATGATTTATCGTGACAGTTTATGCAAGCTAAAGAGTTATCAGCACTCAATATAGGATCATTAAATAATTTTTCACCTAAATTAACTCCTTCAACAGTCATTGGATTGTTCTGAGGGATAATCATGTTTGGGAAACCATAAGGAACTTCAATCGTATATGGAGTTGTGCTAAAATAAATACAATTACCATTGTCAGTAACTGCATTAGGATTAAAATTTGTTGCATTTTCGTCTGTGCAACCACTAATTGGTGCTAAGTCTTGCTCACATGCGAATGTAAGTAGT
>Ga0208964_1001509_pt1 | contig 10254 bp, 12 predicted proteins | sample AOAMet1_08_M0_20_2_FD_188227 | JGI IMG/M metagenome (GOLD analysis project Ga0208964, IMG submission 188227) | Ammonia-oxidizing marine microbial communities from Monterey Bay, California, USA - CAN11_08_M0_20 (SPAdes) | ecosystem: Environmental > Aquatic > Marine > Intertidal zone | place... | reverse complement strand
TAAGAAATTAGCTTTAGCCTTAAAAGTTAAAGGTTTCATGAATATTCAATTTGCAATTAAAAAGGATGAAATTTATGTAATTGAGGTAAATCCTCGAGCTAGTAGAACAGTTCCATTTGTATCTAAAGCAAAAGGTCTGCCTCTTGCTAAAATTGCATCACGGGTGATGGCTGGTGAAAAATTATCTAAGTTTAATTTAAGAGATAAATCCAAAGGAATGTATGCTGTAAAAGAAGCGGTATTTCCTTTCAATAAATTTCCAAACAGTGATTTGCTTTTAGGACCTGAAATGAAGTCAACTGGTGAAGTAATGGGATTTGATAAAGATTTTGGTATGGCATTTGCTAAAAGTCAAATTGGTGCTGCTAACTCATTACCAAAACAGGGGCTTGCTTTCGTTTCATTAAAAGATTCTCATAAAGATGAAGGAATTGACTTGGCAAAAGATCTTATTAAATTAAACTTCACATTGTGCGCAACTAAAGGAACCGCAAAATACATTCAAAAATATGGAATGAAATGTAGAATTATTAACAAAGTAAGTAGCGGATCTCCTCATATAGTAGATGTCTTAGATTCTAAAAAAATAGCCCTTGTGATTAATACAGGTGGGGGAAATACTGAGCATAGATTAAATGATGCAATAGCCCTTAGAAGAGCAACACTTAAAAATAAGGTTCCTTATTGTACCAACATGTCTACTGCTCAAGCATGTTTGCAAGCAATTAAATCTCTTAAGACTAAAAAATTAGAAGTAACTTCACTTCAAGATATTTAAATTTGATCAATTAATTCTTTTGATAATTTTTTAGACTGTCCAAAAAATCTTAATTTTTTTATCATATCCAAATTAGACTTATCATCACCAACAATGACAAACCCTATCATTCCTAAGCTCTTATGAGGAGTACACCAATAAGCATAAATTCCTGGAATAGTAAATTCATAACTTACATCTTCATTTAATTTAGATTTAAATTTTTCTACACCCTCAGGTACACCATTTTTAATAAATTCAACATTGTGTCCTTTGTCTGCTGCTTCCCAAAAAACTTTATCTCCAACATTAATATTTATAATTTTTTTTGAATAAACCATTGATTCCTTATCTAGTCTATTTAACATTTTAATATTTATATCTTCGCTCATTGCATAATTAGAAAATAATAAAAAAAATATTAATATATATTTTTTCATGATGTAAATGGTTTCCTCCTATATGTTTTTTTTAAATTCTTAATTTCTCTGTTTAGTATGTCGGTATTATCTTTATAGAACTCAATCTCTCTTTTAAGAACATTGATAGTTTGTACAAATTTTTGTGATTCTTCATCCATTTCATCTTTGAGATATTTATTTTCATTTTGTAATTTTGATATTTTTTCTAATGCTATACTTTCATTCAAGCTTTTATCGTATACATACATATTATTAATCTGCAATTCTTGTGGGCTCCATTAGTTGTTCCATTAAATCATTATTCCATTTACCTGTTACTTTCACTTCAGCTTTTGCACCCAAGATAAATGCTTCAATAAGATTGTGATTTAGATAAACATAAGTTCCTGGTTGTCTAAATTTATAAACCATTGCTCCCGCTGCACCCCCTGGTACAAACCAAGTTTCTAAATTAGTTCTAGGAGGATCATTAAACGACCCGTTTGGCCATACATAATCACCATGCCCACCAATTAAGTGAGGTCGTGTATCTCTATTTGCTTGTGCATGAATAAACATTACTGTTTCACCTACTTTTGCAGTTAAAGCGTTATCTCCCTCTAAAGCACCTTCTGATCCATTAAATACAACATGTGTAGGTGTTAATGTTTTCATCACTTCTAAAACTTCACTAAAACCATCTCCTGGATGAATAAATTCTTTGAAGTTTCCATTGGCATCTTTTGGAAGATAAAAATCCTGTTCACCAATGTAATATGCCTTGTCATATGTGATTGGATTTCCTTCTCTGTCTTTCAATCCATCTCTTGGTAAAACCATAACAGCACCGTTCATTCCTTTAACAACATGCCAAGGTACCATCGCACCACCAGGTGCACAGTGATAAACAAAAACTCCTGGTTTAGTTGCCTTCCATCTTAGTATTACTGCTTCACCTGGCAAAATATGCGTAAGACCTCCTCCACCTAAAGCACCTGTTGCTGCATGAAAATCTAAATTATGTTCAAAGTTATTTTTTTTAGGATTGACTAATGTTAACTCAATATAATCTCCAACATGGGCAACGATAAGTGGCCCTGGAACACTATCATTAAAAGCAAAAACTCTAAATTTTGTTCCTTGTTTATCAATAGTGATGACTTTTTCTGTAATACTCATTCTCACTTTAATTACTTTAGGTCCCCCTTTTGCAACTATGTTATGAGTTGGAACTAATGGTGCCGATACTAACTCCTGGATAACTACAGGAAGCTTGTCTGCCTCACCACTTTTTGCCTGTAATGTAATTAAAATTAATATTAATGAGATAAAAATAGAAATATAATTTTTTGTATTCATAAAAACTACATTAATATTTGAGTAAAATATTTATTTGATATCAATCAAAGTTTTTAGAATTTGATTTAAATCAATTAATTAAATTTTTAATAAAAAGTATATAAAAAAATAATGCTATTGTTGCAAATATTAAAGATAAAATTTTAAATAACTTTGCAGAGTTACCTTTAAGAATACATGAGAAAGCACTAAAGACCACAAAAGGTAAATAGGTAATTGCAATTATCATCGGTAACGACATTCTCAATAAATATAATAAAATAAAAATTAGATACTTGATTCAAATCAATTTTAAATATTTTTGTTCTAGATCAATAAACTTAATTAACTAAAAATCTATTTGTAGCTCATGATTATCATGAGACGTATTTCTTTAATTTTTATTTTTTTAGTATTATTTTTACCGTGTTTTTTTCTTTATATGACTACAAATCATCCAAATTATTACGGTCAATATGAAGAAAGTTCATACCTAAGCACAATGAAAAAGTTTTAGAATAAAATTTATTTTATTCATTGGTATTGCTGATGTTCATATATATTTTTTTTATCTAAAAAAACTTTAGTAGCAGGAAGCGTTGCAACCAAATGAATTCTATCCTCTTCCCCGCCATTAAAAAAATTATGATATCTTTTTGCATTTACTACCCAAACACTTCCATCTGCTGGTAGATGAAAAGATCTGTCTTCAATCACAAATCTGCAGCCAGGATTAGTAATTATTGGGATATGTAATCTGGGTTCAGGGTCTTTGTGCCAACTTAGAGTAGATCTAGGACCTTTTTTCAGTATTCGCGTTCTTCCTAGAACAAATCTTCGAGAGAGAAGGTCATAAACGTACTTAAAATAAGTATTTTTAAACTCTGACAGGAACTCCGTAAAATTATTTTCTTCAATATAATCTGCTCTAGCCACTTCTTGTCCTGAGCTATCTGGTTTTGTCCAATAAAGCCCCCAAGAGTATTTTCCTGAAGTACTATCATCATTGCCAGGAATTTTATTAAGAGAAATGCTATCTATATGTGATACCGAACCATCCCCTTGATCAAATTTTTTGTTTCTTAGGATTTCTTTATAAGTTTTGGTTAATCTCTCTACATTAAATGATAACCCTGGAACCTTATAAACAAGATTTTTATTAATCATTATTTTGTATTAAAGAAATTAAAAAAAAGAAAATTGATGTAAATCAATGTTAATAAAATATGTTTTAATAAAAGTGAATTGGTTTCACCATAAATTTTATCCTACAATTCATATTGTCTCTACTATGGTGAGACCTATCCTAAAAAGTATAGGGTGAGATTAAAACTGCAATAAACGTAACTAAAGAGCTTATAACAATTGCTATAATTAAAGTTGTTACAAGATTATCTATTTTCATAATTATAAAATAGATCTTTTTAAAAATATGATATTGATTTAAATCAAACTTTCTTAGAGATTACTTAATTTATTTTGAAAGTTTAGATAATTTATCAAAATCGTTAATATAGATTTGCTTAGAAGATAAAACTTTAATTATGTTTGATACTTTTAATTTAGAAACTTCTCTACTTACTGTTTCAATCGTTAAACCCAAATAATCAGCTATATCTTGTCTAGTCATTGGAAGACTAATTGGATTATTTTGCCAGCCTATTCTTTTTCTTTGTTCTGATATATTAATTAAAAATTTAGCAAATCTTTCTGTGGCAACTAATTTTCCAAGAACACCCATTCTATCTTGAGCTAAAGTTAGTTCGTGAGAAGTTTGATTTAAAAGCTCTTTGGCAAGAACCATATTTTTATCAATGTATTCATCAAGTTTTTTTTGCTCAAAGACACATACACGTGCGTCACCAATAGCTTCAGCACAATAATTATATTTGCCATTTTTATAAGAGCCAAAAAAATCACCGGGGTAAAGAAAGCCAATTATCTGAATACGTCCATCATCAATTAATTGATAAATTTTTACATTCCCTTCAGTAATATTGTAAATATTTTTTGCTTCATCTTGTTGTAAAAAAATATTTACTTTATTTTCAAATTTTTTTTCTGATGAAATGTGTGAAAATTCTTTGAGCTTATCTTCCTCTAAACATCTACAAAATGAATAAGATCTAATATTACACTCTGAACATCTATTTTTTTTTATTAATTCTTTATTTAGTTGTGCTGACTGCATACGAGAATATATAATTTTAACTATAAATTGTTTTTGATCTAGATCAAACAGTTCTTGTTAATTTAAGTGTAAATAAGGATTGTGCTTAGTACAAATAATATTAACAATTTACCAGGCTTAAATATTTCAACATTTAAAAATAATGATTTAAATTTGATGAGTATCTTGCCATTGATAGCTGAAGAATTTCCATCTTGGGGATTAGATCGATTAAAAAGTTATATTAAATTAGTTCTAAAACAAGAATCGAACGGAATATTAATTGCTAAAAACAGCTCTTTATACAACGTTGGTTTACTAATTTATTCAATGCAAGATATTATAAATAAAGGCTTTTCAAAAAATACTAAAAAAGAATTTTCTAAATGTTTGGTTGTAGAAAATCTAATTTCATCAAGCTCTCTCTTAGAAAAAAAAGTTTTTCTACAACTTACTAATAAAGCTATTGATATCGCTGAAAACAACAGTTGTGAAATTGTTGAGCTACCTAGATTTAATACTTCATTTGATTTGGTAAAAAAAAAATATAAAAAAAATATTATTAATTTTAATGGTTGGAGAACTTTTATTAAAATTGATAAAATTTTGACTGCTAATAAAGAGCTCTAATAAATTAAAAAACTTTCCAATCAGTTTTAAAGGTAACATAGTTTACTTGAATACAGCGTCTTTCTTTAACTATTGTCTTCTTTTCCATGCCATGCCAAGTATTAGGTCCACTGGTAAACATATATCCAAAGTTATTTTTGTAAGGAACTGTTTTTACTTTTTCTAGTTTGTCGTTGTAAAAATCTGTTCCAAGCTCTTCTGACTCGTTAGTATTATTTACAAAAATTAAACCTGACATTAATTTTTCTTTAATATCGCAGTGGGGTTTTAACCAAAAACCCTCTCGATCACAAATAACCTCAACTCTAACATATGAGTTTGATAAATCTTTATTGATCATTTTTGAGATAGTTTGATGAACTTCTTTAGATTGTAATTCGTTAATAAATTTTACTAAGTTTGGAAATTGTTTTTCATTTTCTTTTGTTACAAAACATCTAAATTTTATTGCCTTCCCTCCTGAAGCTATCCCTTCTCTAAATTCAGCTGCACCACCATCAATTGCTCTAGTTCCATCATAATTAAGATTATGCTTACTTACATCTGGAATATCTGCTTTAATAATTTCATCAATTGCACCATCTGTAAGTGCATTATAATATTCCCAGTGATCAAAAGGAAATTCATGTTTCTTTGATTGATCTTGAATTGAATTTAAAAGTGACATTAAGAATTTATTTTTTGTTTGATAATACTTGCTACTCTATTCGTTTCATCAAGTTTTTGATAGTTCCAATTTTCAATCTCTTCTCCTAAAATTCTAGTGATGTTTAATTCTCTAAACAAATTTCTAAATCTTTGAAATCTTTTATCATTTTTTTTAGGTAAAATATTAGCAACATAAATTGGCTTACCGGTTAAAGCTGCTTCAGATATCATTGAGCTAGAGTCGCATGTAACGATAATGTTTTCAGCAATTGCTAAGGCTGATAGATAAGCTTTTTTATCAACATCCATTATAACTGTATGATTGTCTCCAAAAAATTCTTTTGCATAATGAATGGTATTTATTGGCGTTCTCATTGACGGAATCACCACAAGTTGAAAGTCATGTTTTTTTAACAATTTATACAACATTGTAAAAATATGTTTCATATTCTTTGTTGAATAATCATAATATTTTGTCGGGCCTCCCAAGATTAAAGTCCAAATTTTTCTGTCATCTTTTTTTATAAATGAATTTAAGTAATCTTTATTTTTACTAATCTCATTTTCTGTAAGGTAATGAATTGCACCTTTGGTGCTAATAACATTTTGCCCTTCTATTTCATCATGTTCTGGAGCAACAATAAAATCAAAATGCTTTAAATCTACTTTTGGATCTTGAATGTGAATATTAAATACTTTTTTATTGGCTTTGTTTTTTAAATGAATTGAAGGAATAACACTTTTTCGTCCACAAGAGATAATCACATCAAAATCATCATGATCAATTTTTTTATAAACACTCTGAGAAATTGGTGTCAGCTTAGGTGGAATCACTTTCCAAAAATTTTTTGGTTCAACTGAGTGGTGTGTAAAATCAATATCTAAAGCTTTAGCTAAACCTTCTACTTGGCTGATCATACCATGCATCCCTTGAGTTAATAATATGCCTTTTAATTTAGTCATTAATCACTATATAGCTTTGATATGAGTCAAAATCCAACTAAACACACAAAAGTGTTAATAATCGGATCAGGTCCAGCCGGTTACACTGCTGCAGTTTATGCGGCACGTGCAATGTTAAACCCTGTTTTAGTTTATGGTTCTGAACCAGGTGGACAATTATCAACAACAACTGATGTTGAAAATTACCCAGGATTTTCAGATGTAATTCAAGGTCCATGGTTAATGGATCAAATGAAAGATCAAGCAAAAGCAGTTGGTACAGAAATGATTGAAGATCATATTGGTTCTGTAAATTTAAAGTCTAAACCATTTGAAGCTGTTGGTGATAGTGGTCAGAAATATACTGCTGATAGTATAATTATTTCAACTGGTGCTCAAGCAAGATGGTTAAATTTAGAGTCGGAACAAAAATTTAGAGGCTTTGGTGTTTCTGCATGTGCTACTTGTGATGGTTTTTTCTTTAAAGATAAAGAAGTTGCTGTTGTTGGCGGTGGTAATGCTGCTGTTGAAGAAGCAATGTTTCTTACAAAATTTGCATCAAAGGTTAAACTAATTCATAGAAGAGATGAATTAAGAGCTGAAAAGATGCTTCAAAAGAAATTAATGGAAAATAAAAAAATTGAAATCATTTGGGATAGCGCTGTCGATGAAGTAATTGGTGATGGTGAACCTAAAAATGTTACAGGTATCAAAGTTAAAAATCTAAAAACTAATGATATAGTAGAAATGAAAGTTGATGGCTTGTTTATTGCAATTGGCCATGATCCAGCAACGTCATTATTTAAAGAACAATTAGATATGGATAAAGAAGGTTATTTATTAACTAAACCAGATTCTACTGAAACTAATATTCCTGGAGTTTATGCTGCAGGAGATGTTAAAGACAAAACTTTTAGACAAGCTGTAACTGCTGCAGGAATGGGCTGTATGGCTGCTCTTGAAGCTGAAAAATTTTTATCTCACTGATAAAAAAATTTAAATTAACCATAAACAGAAAGAAATAATAAAATGACTGACAAGATATTACTAACTGGAATAAGTGGATGGATTGCAAAACATACTGCAATAGAATTATTAAATGCTGGATATGAGGTTTTGGGAACTGTTAGGAATAATACTTTAATTGAACAAACTAAAGAAACTATAAGTCAGCATGCTTCTATAGATAAATTATCTTTTGTTGAATTAGACCTTTTAAAAGATGATGGATGGAATGAGGCTGCTTATGGTTGTAAATATATAATGCACCTTGCATCTCCATTTCCTTTTAAAGTTTCTAATAATAGAAATAGTTTATTAGCACCTGCTGTAGATGGAACGTTGAGAGTTTTAAATGCAGGTTTAAATGCTGATGTTGAACAATTTATAGTTACCTCTTCAATTGCAGCCATGTTTAGAAAACCTAATAGAAGTAATCCATATTCATTTAACGAAAATGATTGGACAGATGAAAACTGGAAAGAGGGAGTAAACGACTACTTTTTATCAAAAACAAAAGCTGAAAAAGCAGCGTGGGAACTAATGGAAAGTAAGGGGTTAAAAAATAAATTAACTATGATTAATCCTGGTGGAGTATTTGGTGATGCTCTAGATAAAAAAGGAGGAACTTCAATTGAATATGTTAGACAATTTATGAAGGGCAAATTTCCAGCAGCACCGAAATGGGGAATTTTGATTTCAGATGTAAAAGATGTTGCAAAGGCACATGTTGCTTGTATTGGAAATACCAAAGTTGGTGGAAGAAGATTAATTGTTGGGAAAGAAGTAAAAAAATTAATTGAGTTATCTCAAATAATGGCTGAAACAATGCCAGAGTATGCGAAAAAACTTCCCAAAAAAGAACTACCAAATTTTATGGTTAAATTAATTAGTTTGTTTGACTCGAGTGCTAAAACTTTGATTCCTGACCTCGAGATTGTAATGCAAACTGACACAACCTATGCCGAAGAGTTATTAGGGTTAAAATTTAATCCTGCAAAAGGTTGTATATCTGAAACTGCCAAATCTGTTGTGCGATTAGGATTAGTCTAAGATTTTAATCGATCGTTATTTTTGTCAAAGGCAGGTTCATCAATAATTTTTGCTTTGATTTTTTCTCCTTGAATTTCGATAAATAATTCGTTTCCTATTTTTGCATAATCTGGCTTCACATATGCAAAAGCTAAACTTTTTTTAACTCTAAAACCATAAGCTCCCGATGTAGTAAGTCCTATTTTTTTGCTATCAAAATATACAGGTTCATTCCCATGAGCATCCGCATCTTTTGCTTCAACTTCAAGATAAACTAGTTTAGTTTTTATTCCATTCTTTAATAGTTTTGTAACTGCTTCAGACCCTTCAAATTCATTTTTCTTTTCAAGATTAAAAAATTTATCAAGACCTGCTTCAACCACGCTAATTTCAGGAGTTAGTTCAGTTCCCCACCCTCTATATCCTTTTTCAATTCTCATAGAATTCATCGCTCGAGTTCCAAAATCAATAATATTTTCTTTTTCACCTTCTTTAATAATAAGATCATAAATTTCGCTCATCTTTTCCATTGGATGGTGAAGTTCCCAACCTAATTCACCCATGTAATTAACTCTGAGAGCAATTACATCTACATTATTAATTTTTATATTCTTAGATTTTAACCATGGAAAATTTTCATTACTCAAATCTGTATCGGTTAATTTTTGAAGCACATTCCTAGATTTAGGTCCTATTAAACCTAAAACCCCTTTTTTAAGAGATAAATTTTTTATTGTTACCCTCTCACCCTCTAGCTTATTATGATTGAACCAATCTAAATCTCTTATTTCAGAAATAGCTGCTGATAAAGCGTAGTAACGATTATCTTTTAATTTAGTGACTGTTAATTCAGTTTGAATTCTACCAATGTCATTTAAAACATGTGTTAAAACAATACTACCATCTTTTTTTGGAATCTTATTTGAGCATAATCTATTTAAAAATTGATAACTATCCTCACCTGTTATTTCGAATTTAGAAAAGGTACTTAAATCAATTACACCAACATTATTATGAACATGCTCACATTCATTTTTAATAAATTGAAAAACATTATTTCTCTTATAGCTCAAAACTTCTTTAATATTTTCTTTGTTAAACCAATCAGGTTTTTCCCATCCATATAAATCAAAATATTCTGCACCTTTATCTTTAAGTTTTTTATATATTGGTGTTGTTTTCATTGGCCTTCCAATTTCAATTTTATCATGAGGCATTGGGGTAACATACATTCTTCGATATTGTTCTTTTGATTTTTCAATAGAGTATTCTTTATTTACCCAGCTCATATAACGTCTTGGTTCAAATTCTTGCATATTAATTTCAGAGTCTCCATG
>Ga0208964_1001506_pt1 | contig 10255 bp, 4 predicted proteins | sample AOAMet1_08_M0_20_2_FD_188227 | JGI IMG/M metagenome (GOLD analysis project Ga0208964, IMG submission 188227) | Ammonia-oxidizing marine microbial communities from Monterey Bay, California, USA - CAN11_08_M0_20 (SPAdes) | ecosystem: Environmental > Aquatic > Marine > Intertidal zone | place... | reverse complement strand
GCCCTGCCGGTGGTCAATGGCGCCATCGACCACGAAGCAGCCTATCCAATGATGATGGCGCAGCTCTTAGGCCCAGGTTTGTTCGGTCTATTATGTGCAAGTTTTTTAGCGGCTTTCATGAGCACCCTTGACACGCATTTCAATTTAGCATCGGCGTATTTAGTCAATGATGTCTATCGCCGTTTCGTTCGTAAGGAGGCCCCCGACAAACACTACGTTTGGGTCGGGCGCTTCGCTGAAATTTTAATCGGCATCATCGCTGCTACATTCGCTTTACAGGCAGACAGCATCGCGAATTTATTTACCTTTTCGCTTTCGCTCATGGGAGGGCTTGGTCCCGCCCTGTTGCTACGCTGGTTTTGGAGACGCGCAAATGTCTTCACCGAAATCTCTGCGCTGGCGACATCGACTATCCTTACCTTCGTCACAAAGTCATTAGAGTTTGATTATCCCTTCAGCTACATGGTGGTGGTTCTCGGTTCGCTTGCCGTCGCCGCTTCTGTAACTTACGTCACGCCACCTGCCGACGAAGACACTCTCGATCGTTTCTATGCAATAATCCGCCCAGACGAGATCTCCAAACCGCACTTTTTTGCAGCATGGGGTGGTGGCATTGCTCTAATCTACGGCTTGCTACTCGCTATCGGTCAATTTTTGCTTGGCGGCGCCTTTATTGCTCCGCTAGTAATTTCGGTGATCGGAGCGATTATCCTCCGCTTATGTTGGCACAAGTGCATCGATGCTTAGTAGAATAAGCTCATGGCCTTTTTCGCTTCCACCGCCCGTGCCCAAGCTGTTAGCAATTCAGCGGCAAACGACACTCTCGAGCAACGTCTAGCGTTTTTACGCAAAGTCTATACCTTGTTCAGCTGCTCCATGGTCTTATGGATGGGCTCCGCATTGTGGGTATCTACCAACGACAAAATGCTCGGCCTCGCAATGGGTATTTTTGGAAACGGCTTTATCGGCATGATCGTTTTTATGGCCGCACTTTTTGGGCTGCTACACCTAACGCGTAGCGCCAATGCACCGATCAATTACATCGGCTTAGGCCTATTCAGTTTACTCGAGGGATTTGTCACGGCGCCGCTAATTAAATACTCGCTAATGGCAACTGGCGGCGAGGGCTTGGCTATGACCGATCCAAGCAATGTGGTGTTACAGGCATTCGTCCTCACCGGCATGGTTTTCGGTGGCTTAACAACTTATGCATTAACCACTAAGCGCGATTTTAGTTTCCTAGGTGGCGCATTATGGATGGGCTTCTTCTTGCTGTTCGGCCTTGGCATTCTTGCGATGTTCGGCATCGGCGAATCCATGCAAATGGGCTGGGGCATCTCAGTCGGATGGATTTTGTTAATGGGCGGATTCGTTTTATATGACACGCAGAACATCATGAAGCGCTATCCATCAAACATGGCCGCCGCCGCCGCCGCAACTCTAATGATCGACTTCATTATTATGTTTCAGCGCATATTGATGTTGCTCTCCCGCCGCGATTGATACTTTCGGTAACACTTCTCCTTTGCGCGCAGCAATTCGTTGGCGACTGGACGTACTCTGGTCCGCATACTGATGCCGCAGAGATTGCTAACGTTGAAAAAGCTATAGTAAAGGGTAAAGTTAGCGAGAGCTTTTCTCCTCTTAACAGCGATTCTTTTTGGGGCACCTTCGACGTAGCCCACGATGTCGGAGAAGAAACGGCAAAGGCCTCGGCCTTTTATAAGCACAAAATTGTCGCTGAAAAAGACGGCGTGTTGCATGTGCGCATGGGCAGTGACGACGGAATAAAGGTTTGGCTCAACGGCGAATTATTATTAGAGCATAGTGTTGAACGCCGCAATAACCCTTCCGAAGAGCACCTTGCCTTACCTTTAATAAGCGGCGATAACCAGCTTGCCATTCGCGTTATGAATGCCGGCGGCGCTTGGTCTTTCTCTATTAACAGTGAAAAGTCCGCAAATCCTATCGAGGTTGATCGGGCAATACGCGAGGGGGCTAATTGGCTCATCTACACACAGATGCTTGATGGCTCTTGGGGATATCACAAGTCAGCCTATCGCAATGGCGCGACATCCCTCGCGATTTATACCTTGCTAAGCTGTGGTATCGACCCAAAATCAGCAGCGATCCAAAAGGGCCTCAGTTTTATTAGTGCTGCCTATCCAGAAAAAACGTATTCCGCCGGATGCCAGCTCATGGCCTTGGCTGAACTTAATGATCCGGAATATTATGAGCAGATGGAGGTCATCGCTTCAGACTTAATTTCGTGGCAAGAACGTAATGGTAATTGGGCCTACCCTGGCGGCCACTGGGATTTGTCCTGCACCCAATTTGCCATCCTTGGTTTGAATGCCGCAACTAAAGTCGGCATTGAGGTGCCGGCGAAAGTTTGGCGTGATGCCATAGCGGGCATTTTGCTATGCGGTGCACAGTTTGACGGAACGATTCAGCCGACAATTACAGGGTTCAAGTATTACCCAAATTATACATCCGGTGGCACGCTAGCCATGACGACTGCCGCCATGGCGTCTATAGAAATGTGCCGCAAGCAACTCGGAGGAAAGTACCCGCAAAAAACAAGAAAGGAAATTAAGAGAACTGTAGCCGAAGGCATGGCGTGGATAACTCAAAACTTCACCGTAGCTCGCAATTATGGGTTTTCTAGTCAACACTTCTACACTCTATATGGAATAGAGCGAGTTGGCGCAGTGTACGGTATTAGCCATTTGGGCGAGCACGATTGGTACAACAACGGGGCCGGCTTCTTGATAGAGGCCCAACATCAAAATGGATACTGGCCGGACAAGAATGAGCCCTCGTCTCTGCCTGACACGGCGTGGGCTCTTTTATTTTTAAAACGCGCCACCGCTAGTGCAGCGATCACCAGCGGAGAACAGGTCGCGCGAGGAAATGAGTATGTCTCCGAAGAACTCGAGGGCCGGCTTAGATTACACGTCAACTATGGCGATCCTGTTGTCATGTGGGCATCACTCCCGGATGGCGCGCAAAGCGAGGCCATTACTTATTCTATTAGGCGTAGCGCGAATGCTCCGTGGCAAGAAATCGGCTCCTCTTCAGAGAATCGTTTTGCATTGACCCATACTTTCCCTGCACCTGGGAAATGGCTTGTCAAAGCAGAATGCATCATCAATGGCGCACCGGTCAATTCAGCAGATCTAGTTTGCTACTATGTGCCGCGTCTCGGACCGAACGACACGGGTTATGGTGATGATGAATTCGAGAATTTAATCCCAGTTTGTCGGCCATCCTATGAAGTTTCTTCACGCGCCGCCGAATACTTTGACGGCGACAAACTCGTTGATGGCTCGCTGGGCACGCGGTGGTTCTGCAAAGGTGATGACCCCAGCCCCGAGTTCACCATTTCCTTAAAGAGGACGGCCAAAGCGACAAAGCTGTTATTCAGCCATATCTACACTACCCCTGAAAACTGTAATGACAATCCGAGGCCATCTGAGGTTGAAGTTTATATCAATAAAGATGATGAGCCTATCGTGGTTCAAATCAACCCGAATCAAAACCAAAAAACAATTTATACCTTCGATAAGAAGAAAAATATTAAAACGCTGCGGGTTGTTATTACAAAAATCATCAACGGTTCTTTGGGGGCCGCCGGAGTTGGCTTTAGCCAAGTAGAACTTCAGCGCTAGTCGCCAGCCCCTGCGAGCCCACTACGAGAATGGTCCTGGTACTCGCGAATTAATTTATAAAAATCTTTTGGCAAGCCGAGTCGAGTTCTCCGCAGTCGTTTTGCATAACGGATAATGCCCACTGGATCAGCAAAAAACAAAACCGGGGACGGCCACCCGCCGATAGATTTCACGATCTCTAATGTTTCTGCGCTTTTATTATGTTTGGCAAAAACAGGTTGCTGCGTGATGTCAAGTTGATCTAACGTCGACATATCAAAATCATTGGGCAACAATATTGTTAATCCTTGCGCTGGCGCATCGATTTCCCAGTTGTTTAAAAACTGTTCGAGATTTTTCTGTAAGTGCTCTATGTCTGTTTTGGCAAAAAGCATTAGCGCTGTGCCCGATCCCGAAAGTGGCACGCCATTCATTGGCAGCCCAACAAGGTGGCGTAATTTATATTCTCCGCTACGCTGGCTGTCAAATCCCCAGCCTTTTGCATGTGCAAATGGGCCTTGGGCTAAGCGGTCGAGGCGTTGAACTTTTGAATCAATAACACGCATCGCTCCTGTAGTGGTAAAAAACCCAATGCGCCCGAATATCGGCCGGCTATTCAATAGGGTTGTGCGATGAACCATTTTATCCTCGAAGTATATTTCGGCTGTAGAGCCATCAACAATGATTTCGAAATCGAAAGTGGTGCCGTTTTTATTGAGAGCTATCCCTCCGCTCTTAGCCCCTTCGCGAACAAACAATGAGCTTAATGACCAGGACAGCCCAGCGCCAGATTCTTTTTCTTCGGTCTCGCCTACTGAATAACGATAGTCGCCGCCTGAAAAAGACAAACGCGTATTACGGTCGCGCCTGTTCCAGCCAAAAACAATACCGCCGCTAAAATAGGTAGTGGTTTGCTCAATTTTGCCAGAGATTTTATAACGCCCTGGCTGCTGCCAACCCTCGGCAAACACTACGGCTGTTCTGCCATAGGCTGTACGGTCCATTGTTCCGGTGTCGGTGCGTGCTTTGTTGCGGCCGACGTGCAAATCACCAAGAGAGTCGTCTGTGTACCACATGCCGACGCTGCGTCTTTTGTCTAAGCCACTCAGAGCAAACTCTTGATAACCACCATTGCTGAATGCGGTTGCTGGCTGCACAAAAGGACTTTGCTGTAATGCTGTAATATCAACGAATGGGAGGGTCGGCTCTACTTGAAGGCCGAACCCGGCAGCGTATCGTGAATAATCAGCGGCAAATGCTGCGCCACTTATCGGCATGTTATTCGCGGCGTGCAACTCTGAGAGTAGCTGCAAATAGCTAAGCCACTCTAATGTTTTCGTCAGATTTTTTGCTAGTGGCGTCTCTTCGTGCTTCTGCGCAAAATCGCGGATTGGCGAGCTGTAGCGTGGCCAATGCTGCAAGCACCAAGCCGCCCGGCCCTGATGATTCTCGTTTAAAAAACGGGAGAAGTCTTCAAGTACTGCATCACTCGGCTCGTCAACGACCATCGCCCATTGATAAGCCAAACCGGCAGCTTTGTTTTTACACTGCTGCAATAACAATGCGGCAACACGCGCTTGATCTTGCCCGAACCATGGTTCCGTTCGCCCACGCAGCCATGACCATGTAGGTTCGTCATAAATTACTTCGGCGCTTTCGCCCGCCGGCCCCCTCGGAGAAAAACGTTTTGTCCAGTCGGCCAGTTCTTTCCAGTAAAAGCCGCCCAAGAATTTTCCGTAGTCTTCAGCGAATTCTTTAAGGCTTGGTGGTCGGCCATCATTGCCATCGCAAAAGTATTTTTCAAAATTTGCTATGGCTGATATTTTAGACCGACTCAAAGCCTCTTGATAACTTTGCAATTTAGAGGCAAATAATTTACCGCCGCCGTCTTCGAAGCCAGTCCAGTATTTTAGGTAAACATATAACGCATAGCCCGCCGAGTAATTGTCCCGGTACTCTTCTATCTCGCCGCTAAGCAATTCGCTTAGTTTGGTAAACCCGCCATAACCTTTTTGTGACACTGAAAACAATGTGCCAAAGTTCACATAATCATCCACAAAGTTTTCATCGGTCATCGGCCCGTAATTACCACCGGTCCACACTGCTTTGCCTTCTGCCAGCCATGCGGGCAAGCCGCCAAATCTAGCCCCATCAAAACGGTGCGTTAGCTCGTGAGTTAAGCCGCGGCCTAACCCGGGAATAGTGCCAATCGTGAATTTAAAGGTTGTCACGTCGCCACCCTGAAAGCCGCCGACCCAATAAAAAGGAGCGCCCTCGGATTCTAAACCAAATGATTCTGGGACTATGCGCACCGTGCCTTGGCGACCATTAAACGGATCTGTGCCATAAAGGTTCAACAAGCGTTGATGGTGCAGTTCGATTGTTGTGGCTGTGCCTAGCAACGTGTTATAGCCACACGAAGTTTCAACGCGGTAAAGCTTATTCGGAGATAAACAAACCCCAGGGTTTTCGAAGGATGCATGGCGTAAGGTGAACTCTCGCTGCTGATCGATGTCTAGCTCTTCTAGCTCTTCTATGGTGTACACATAAACAGTGTCCATCATTTCACGACGAACAGCGCCCAGCACGTCACCTGCTTGACTTTTTTCGCGGCTGATATTCGCAGGTGTTGGGCCTTTCAAATCTTTGAACACCGATTGCGCTCCCATGCCAGAAAGGCATCGCGCAAACTTAAGTGCCAAGCCATTTTTACCGGCACCCTTTGCCATGTTCATTTCTTTGGCCATCGCCCTGGCAACATCTTTCTGTGATGCGTTGTCAATCGAAAGGATGGGTGAATAATTGTCCGGCATCAACTTCAACAAACTCGGATTATGCTGCGCCATGGTTGCCATTAAATCAGCGGACCAATTTGCCATCACCCAGTCACCCACTTTCTTGCTGCGCTGCATGCGCTCGTAAAATTTAGCGAGCTCTTTAAATGCAGCAGTGCGTTTATAGGACAACTCGCTCAACGACGCTCTCTCTTGTGATTTAAGTCGCCCGTTGCTATCGGCTTTCACAGACAACAAGTAATTTACCCACAACACTTTTAGATCTTCGTCATCGCCGCACGCCTCTAGCAGCAAAGGCACCACCAAGCCAGCATCGCCACCGTTGCTAAGTGCAAAATAAAAATGGTCGTAAGCGCCTTCGGCGTCGCCAGCAGCAAGACTGCGTCGCCCACTGTCGATGCTTAAGTTTACCGTAGAAAGCTGCGCGCTTGCCGTGAGGCAAAGGCACATCCAACATAGTGCGGATGCAATGAATTTCATCTAGCGCAGTATAGCCACTTAACCCCTTTATTTTTATTTCATTTTTTATAGCTATGTTGTTACTTTATCCTCTTGAGAGTGTATTCTTTGACATATGAAATGTGTCCTAGCCACCGTTTTAGCCATCGGTAGCCTGCTAGCGCCCTGCGCCTCCCAGCAAGCTGACCTCGAGGCCGAGCTGCTCACCCTTGAGGTCTTGCGTCAAAACCCATTGCGCCCCGAACTGGTTAATGGTCAACTTTATCTTATTGCGCAAATTAACAGTAATGACGCTGCCAAGGCGCTCGATAAATTAGTCGCTAAGCTTCCTGAGGCACATCGCTACATCGCTATTAGGGCGCTAGGATTAAACGAATCCGAGGAGGCCACTAAGGCATTGCAGCGCATGGCCAAAGATCGCGGAGACTTACGGATGCGGCGACAAGCGATTCGCGTCCTAGCAAGTGGCGATCAAGAAGACCTAGATTTTTTACATAACAAACGATTGAAATACGAATCTGATCTACGGGTGCGCGCTCTAATTTTAGAATTGCTGATGAACCGTGGGCAGCCGAATCTTGACAAGGCTTTTTTAACCGCCGCAAAATCTAAAGACACGGTTTATGCCGGAGTTGGGCTAGAAGGCATCGGCAAACAAAAAATCAAGGCCGGCTTAAAAATTATCCACGGCGCTTTAGGCCACCAAGATGTGCCGTATCGTTTAGCCGCCTATGAGGCACTCGCTAGCTATGGTGGCGAGCGCCAATACGCTGCGATTATCAAAGGCCTCCAAGACTCTATTAATGTGGTGGTGCGACCCGAAATCAGCGCTCAACTGCAACGTGCTCAAACAGCCGACGAGGTCAGCGCGGTTATTTCTCATTGCATGCGTTCTAAAGACCTAGGTCTTGTAACCCTTTGCGTTAAGGCTTTAGTCGTTATCAGCACCAAACAACCACAGCTATGTTCCGATGCGCTGCTAGAGCTCATGAACAGCTCCGAAGATAAAATCCGCAGTTTATCCATCGAGGGTTTGGTGAAAATAAGACATACTGGCTTACAACACTTCTTAGTGGATCTTCTCGATCACTCAAGCGCGCAAACTCGTTCTGACGCAGCCTGGGGACTCAGCCAACTCGGTGACATCCCTCCGGAAACAGAAATAAAGTTAGTCAAGATGGCCTCTAGCGAGCGGCCGTCCATTCGGATTCAAGCTCTCAGGGCTTTGCGCTGGTTCCCAAATTCTGACTTAGCTTATCTGGTTATTAATGACTGCCTCGAAGATGAACTTTGGGCAGTGCGGGCAACCGCCGTTGCAAGTCTAGAGCCATTTCGCCGCGATGAATCACTCAAGCCATTGTTCTGGTTAATGGAAAACGAAGCAGGTCGTGTGCGCTCAGACGCAATCAAAGCCCTTGAATTGCTAACCGGAGAAAACTTTGGGGCCTCGATGCATACCTGGAAATCCTGGTATGCCGACCAAGGCGACACTTACACATTGCCGACTAAAGAGCAAGCGACTGCGATGATTAATGCACGCAAAAACAGGTCGAAGCATAATGGCACGATTGCCCAAAGCGGATATCACGGCATAGCTGTTCCATCCGGTGGCGTTGTTTTTATCCTCGATATCAGCGGTTCAATGAATTCAAGATTTTCACCGACAGAGACTTATTATCAGCACTTCTCTAAGGCGCTGGCAGAGACAGTCTTAGCCCTTAAGCCGGATACGCCCTTTAACATTATCCTGTTTTCTTCCGGCGTGCGCGTTTGGAAAAGCGAACTCGTCGAATCTAGCGAAAAAAACTGCCTGGAAGCGCAAACGTGGTTAGAAAAAACAACTCCTGGTGGTGCAACAAATATTTACGGTGCACTAACTACCGCATTATCGTTCGATGAAGCGCAAACCATTTTCATTATGACGGATGGTTCCCCGTCCGCTGGTGAGTTTCAGATGCCAGAATCGATTCTTGCGGAAATAGATCGCATCAACCGTGATCGCTTTATTCAAATTAATACCATCGCTGCCGGAAGCATTCGTGCTGAATTTTTGGCTGACCTCGCTGCGACTAACGGCGGCAAAGCCGTGGACATGCGAAAGAACAAAGGCAAAGTTGAATAACTAGAGCGGATCAACAACAATGCCCTGCTGCTCGGCCAACTTGTATAGAGTCGGACGCAACAGTAGTAATTGTTGACGATTTGTTTTAAGTAAAAGCTGGCGGCGATACTTGCCGCGCAAACGCTCGATAGGTGGCGGCGCCGGCCCTAAATATTCGGTAGTCTGCCCAAATCCGCCTGGGACAACCGCTTTAAGTGCTTCATAGGCTTCATTGGCCATTGCAATCGCACGCTGCTGATGCTGCGATTCAAAGCTAATGCGTAATACATCACCAAAAGGCGGGTAGCCGAAATCTTTGCGTTCTTGCAACTCAACTACTGAGAATTTGTCGTAGTCATGTTTTGAAGCAGTTAGTAATGCCGGATGATCAGGCATCCATGTTTGCACGATTACTTCGCCGCCAAGCAAGCTACGTCCCGCGCGTCCCGCGACTTGTGCGATTAAGTTAAAACAACGTTCACTCGATCTAAAATCTGGTTGATGCAATGCGGTGTCGGCATTCAACACACCGACCAAGGTCACCTTCGGGAAATCTAATCCTTTAGCAACCATTTGCGTGCCGAGTAAAATGTCGTATTTGCCGTCGCCAAAATCTTTTAGCGCCTGCTCATAAGATTCGCGGCGCAACATAGTGTCGCGGTCCATGCGTAAAATTCGTGCGCCAGGGAAAGCGCGTTGTACGCTATCTTCGACTCGTTCGGTGCCAACGCCGATCATTTCAACTTTATGCCCACATGTCGGGCAACATTGTGGCATAGATTCTTCTTTCAAGCAGTAGTGGCACAAAGCCTTCTTGCGCCACCGATGGTAAGTTAATGCTACGTCACAAGTCTCACACGAAATCGTTTTACCACACGGGCGGCAATACCATGCTGGCGAAAACCCGCGTTGATTTAAAAACAGAATAGCTTGCTCTTTCTTTTCTAATATTTTCTTTAGTCCAAACTTTAACTGTGAAGACATCACTAACCACTGTCCACCTTCGGCTTTTTCGGTGCGCATATCGACTAGCTTAACCGGCGGCAGTGAGCCCCCTGCAACGCGATCACGTAAATACAAAAGCTGCATGTCTGGCGAGTCAATGGCCGCCTGCCATGACTCGAGTGACGGAGTTGCGCTACCTAAGACGCAAACAGCAGACTCTAAGCGTGCGCGTTCGCGCGCAACTTCGCGGGCTTGATAGCGAGGAGTGGATTCTTGTTTGTAAGTGGACTCGTGCTCTTCGTCAA
>Ga0208964_1001497_pt1 | contig 10302 bp, 10 predicted proteins | sample AOAMet1_08_M0_20_2_FD_188227 | JGI IMG/M metagenome (GOLD analysis project Ga0208964, IMG submission 188227) | Ammonia-oxidizing marine microbial communities from Monterey Bay, California, USA - CAN11_08_M0_20 (SPAdes) | ecosystem: Environmental > Aquatic > Marine > Intertidal zone | place... | reverse complement strand
AAAAAATAAATAATTTATATTATGAGAAAAATAAACAATTTAATAAAAATGTTGGTCTTATGCGGGGGATTATTCTTTGCCTCGTGTGAAACAACAGAGCTGGATTTGACTGTAAATCCAAATGCTCTTTCACCAGCTCAAGCTGATCCAGATTTCTATCTGAATGCAATTCAAATAAGCTTTGCATACTTAACTGAAAATAATGGACGTACTGCTGGTCAATTAGCCAGAGTAGACTACATGAGTGGTAGAGATTATCAAAATGCATACTCACCAGCTGGTTTTGACGGACGATGGAGTTCTGCTTATCAAACAATCATGTTAGATATTGTAGAATTGAATAAAATCGCAGATGAAACTGGATTAACTCACCATAAAGGAATGGGACAAGTAATGCAAGCTCATATCTTGATGACTTTAGTAGATTTCTTTGGAGATATTCCTTACACGGAAGCATTTCAAGGTGCAGCTAATTTAAACCCTGTTGCAGATTCTGGGGCTAGTGTTTATGCTGTAGCTATCGGTTTATTAGATAATGCAATCGCTAACTTTAATGCTGATGCTCTAGGTGAGCCTGCTTTAGACATGTACTATGGTGGAGATTGGGCTGCTTGGACTAAAGCTGCTAACACCATGAAAATGAAAGCATATATGACTACTAGATTAGTAGACGGAAGTGCTGTATCTAAATTCAATGCAATTGTTGCTTCAGGAAACTATATTTCATCTAATGCAGATGACATGCAATTCCAATGGGGAACTAATGCTGTTCAACCAGATTCACGTCACCCAAGATATAGAAGTAGTTACACTTCTACAGGAGGTGGAAGATATATGTCTAATTCTTTAATGGATTACATGAGAGGTGGTCCTGATGGAGGTTATCAAATTGGTAACGGAGTTTTCATTGGAGATCCACGTATTATGTTCTACTTCAACAGACAAACTTCATCTACACCTGGAATCGGGGGAGCAGATCCTGATGAAGAAGTGTTAGAATGTGGTTTACAAAATGCACCTGCACATTATGCTGGTTATGTATTTTGTGGAAACCCACAAGGATGGTGGGGTAGAGACCACGGAAATGACAATGGTATTCCACCAGATGGATTCTTAAGAACTTTAGCTGGATCTTATCCTGCAGGTGGTGCTCAAGATGACTGGACTTATGGAGGTTTCCAAGACGGAGACGGATTTGGAGGTAATGGAATTACACCAATAATGTTAGCTTCTTGGACAGACTTTATGATTGGAGAACTTGAATTAGTAGGTGGTAACGAAGCTGCTGCTAAGAACTCTATGTTTGCTGGAATGCAAAAATCTATGAACAAAGTTCTTACATTCAAAGAACCTACTGCTAGATTTACTGCTATTATGGATATCTACTTTGGAGGTATCGACCAAGTAATCAGTGATTTCTATGCTAGAACTAGTGATGAATGGGATGATGCAACAGACAAAATGAATGTTCTAGGAATGCAGTATTTTGTTGCACAATTCGGAAACGGATTAGATGCATACAATTTTTATAGAAGAACAGGGTATCCAACAACGTTACAACCTAACATTGAACCTAACCCAGGTGGATTTATCCGTTCATTCTTTTACCCAGCAAACCATGCTAACACAAATCAAAATATCAGCCAAAAGGATGGTGTAACTGATCAAGTGTTTTGGGATACTAACCCAGGATCTCCTGGATTCCCAGTTGCTAATTAATAATTTAAAATAATAAAAGATGAAAAAACAATTAAATAAAATAGTATTATTATTACTTTCTGTTATTGTAATTAGCAGTTGTGAAAGTGACGATAAAGCTATTGATCAAGTCTTTGACGGTGTTAGTTATGGCGCTGTTCTAAGAAAGTTAGAAATAACTTCTGGTAGTTACAATCTTTCAGATTTAAATTCTGCTTTTTCAATCATAGTTGAAGAGCAAGACGAAGAGTATGGAGCATTACTATCTGAAGTTGATGTATATGTATCAGGTGGACAATCTTCAACTGAAGCTTTACAACAAACTGTACCAGCTAGTGCTTTTACTATTGGTGATAAAGGATTACCGGTTACTGAAATATCTGTAACTTTAGGTGATGCATTAACTGCTTTAGGTTTAGGAAGTAATTACGGAGTAGGTGATGTATTTACAATTCGTTTGTCTCTTAAATTAACAGATGGTAGAGAATTCTCTGCATCTTCTGCTAGTGGAAGTTTACAAGGTTCTTACTTTGCTTCTCCATTCCTTTATAATTCAGCTATTTTATGTACTCCAAAACCAGGAGATTACGTAGTTGATATGCAAGATTCTTATGGAGATGGATGGCAAGGTGATGGTATCAAAGTAACATTTGATGGTGGACCAAGAAGCGGTGAAGTAGTATACATCGATATGTTAAGTTCTTATTCAGGAGGACCAGGATGTTGTTCTTGGACAGATTCTACAGAAACTTTAAATGTTCCTGCGGGAACTGAAGGGTTTGCTTGGGAATACACAGGAGATTCTTACCCAGGTGAGGTTTCATTCCAAATTTATGCTCCAGATGGATCTTTGTTAGGATCTTATGCTGGAATAGGAGCAGGTGGTTTAACAATCTTGAATTGTTTATAAAATAGAATTTAAAACTAAATTTTAGTAATATACTATTTAGTATAAAATCTTAAAACCTTCCAAATTAATTTTTGGAAGGTTTTTTTGTTTATAATAAAATTAAAAAAACATCAAAATATAAAAACAACATTTATTTATGATACATTTGTAGGCATGACTGAAAATACCACAATATTTGGGATAAGAGCAATTATAGAGGCAATTGACAGTGGATCTACAATTAATAAAGTATACCTCCAAAAAGGATTGCGAGGAAATTTATTTTTTGAACTAGAAACTCTTATCAAAAAAGAAAAAATTACTACAAGTTTTGTTCCTGTAGAAAAACTTAATAGACTTTCTAAGAATAAAAACCATCAGGGTGCAGTTGCTCAAATATCTCCTATAGAATTTGCAGATTTAGAAAATTTAATTGAAACTAGTTTTGAAAAAACTAACACTCCCCTATTTTTAATCTTAGATCAAATATCTGATGTTAGGAATTTTGGTGCCATCATTAGAACTGCAGAATGCACTGGTGTAAATGGTATTATCATTCAACAAAGCGGTAGTGCTCCAATAAACGCAGAAACCATTAAAACTTCTGCGGGTGCAGCTTTTAGAATCCCAATCTGTAGAGTTAGCCATATTAAAGATGCCATTTACACATTGCAAGCATCTGAAGTTAAAACAGTTGCGGCAACAGAAAAAACTGAAGACCTTATTTACAAAGTAGATTTTAAACAACCTATAGCAATAGTGATGGGATCTGAACACAGGGGGGTAAACCCATCTGTATTAAAAATTGTAGATTTTAAAGCAAAACTTCCTTTGTTGGGTTCTATAGATTCTTTGAACGTTTCCGTTGCTTGTGGTGCATTTCTTTATGAAACCATTCGTCAAAGAATATCTTAACTAAAAATTGATCTAATTTGTATCTTCTTCTTTGGCCTCCTCCTCATCTATTGAAGGGATGAAATTTCCATTTTCATCAAATAACAAATCAAATTCAGTCTCTGAAAATTGATACTGTTCTTTTACAATTCCTTTTTTTCTAAATAAAATTGAAAATAAAAGACCCATCAAAAAACCAGATAAATGCCCTTCCCATGAAATTCTATCTTCTGTTGGCAAAATAAACCACATCATACTACCATATAAAAAGATAACAACTAAAGACATCGCTATGAGCCTATAATATTTTCTAATGATACCACTAAAGAAAATAAAACTAAATAATAAATAAATAACACCACTAGCTCCTATATGGTAGGAATCTCTCGCAAAACTCCAGCATAATAAACCTGTTAAAATTGTTCCAATAAGTAAAATTTTAAACGCTATTTCCTTATAGAAATAAAATAAAGAAGCCATTAGGGCAAATAAAGGCACTGAGTTGTTAAAAAGATGAGAAACATCACTATGTATAAAAGGAGATAAGAAAACCCCTCTAAGACCTCTAAAACTTCTTGGAAATATTCCGTATTTGTTAAAATTATAACCAAATCTAATTTCTAGCCAATAAATAAACCAAATAACACAAATTGTTACTATTGGAACTAATAGTACATTTTTGTGATAAGTGAGAGAAATATCTGTTTGCATATTAAATAGGTATCAAAAATAAATCCATTTACTAAATTAACAACTTCTGTCATAAATCTTTACTATTTTTATAGGTATGAATGAACCTTTGGCAGAAAGAGTACGCCCAAAATCACTAAAAGACTATATAAGTCAACAACATTTGGTTGGTGACAAAGGAATTTTAACCAATTTAATTAAACAGGGAATACTCCCATCATTAATTTTCTGGGGACCCCCAGGAATTGGAAAAACTACACTAGCCAATATTATTGCAAATTCATCTGATAGACCTTTTTTTACCTTAAGCGCAATTAGTTCTGGGGTCAAAGAGGTTAGAGAAATTATTGAAAAGGCAAAAAAAGGGCCTGGTTTATTTACTACAAAAAATCCAATTTTATTTATCGATGAAATTCATCGCTTCAGTAAATCTCAGCAAGATTCTCTTTTAGGAGCCGTAGAAAAGGGATGGGTTACTCTAATTGGAGCAACAACAGAAAATCCAAGCTTTGAGGTAATTCCGGCTCTTTTGTCTAGATGTCAAGTATATATCTTAAACTCATTTGATAAAAGTGATCTCATTTTACTATTAAAAAGAGCTTTAAAACAAGATCACATACTATCTAATAAAAAAATAATTTTAAAAGAAACTGATGCCTTACTTCAAGTTTCAGGCGGAGATGCAAGAAAGCTGTTAAATATTTTTGAATTAGTTGTTGGTAATGAAAATAAAATCACGATCACAAATAAATTAGTACTTGAAAAAATTCAAAAAAATACGATTAGATATGATAAAACCGGAGACCAGCATTATGACATTATTTCTGCTTTTATAAAATCGATTCGAGGGAGTGATCCTAATGGTGCCGTGTATTGGTTAGCTAGGATGATTGAGGGAGGTGAGGATTTAAAATTTATAGCCAGAAGGTTATTAATTGTAGCCTCTGAAGATATAGGTAATGCAAACCCTACCGCTTTAATTTTGGCCAATAATACCTTTCAGGCCGTTTCTGTAATAGGGTATCCCGAATCTAGAATCATTTTAAGCCAATGTGCTGTGTATTTGGCAAATTCTCCAAAAAGTAATGCCTCATATTTGGCTATTAATAAAGCTCAAAAAATTGTAAAAGAAACTGGCGATTTATCTGTACCTCTTCATTTAAGGAATGCTCCTACAAAATTAATGAAAGATTTAGATTATGGTAAAAACTACAAATATGCTCATGATTATCAGGGTAATTTTATTTCAGAAGAGTTTTTACCAGATACCATAACAAAAACAAAAATTTACAACCCAGGCAACAATGCAAGGGAAAATAAATTTAGGGAAGAACTAAAAAAAATGTGGGGAGATAAATATGACTATTAAAAATTAATCTTAATTTTTTCTGTGATTAATTTTTGATTCTCATAATATTCAGCTAACCAATAACTTCCTTTGTTTATAAGTGATCCGTTTTTATTCTTTATAATAAACCTGTTTTGGTTACCTGTTTTTAATATAATAAAGATCACTTTGTTTTTTGTATTCAATAATTGATAACCAGAACTGTTATCCTGAGCAGTTAGGGTACTATAACCTGAATTATTTTTCTTCTCAATATTTGATGAGTTTTCAGCTGGTTTTATAATTTCTTGCCTAGTTTCTTTGGGTTTAGTTACTATTTCTAAATTACTTTCTTTCTTTATTGATTTAGTGATCTTGACTGAGGAAAAGGAAGTGTACACACTATCTAAGTTTTTAAACGTTGAAAAAGCATTTCTTATAGATTGCCTATAAGTTTTTTCGTAATCCTTTAATTTACTTTTACCTACTAGTGATGTATGGATTAGATTATCATTGCAATCTAATAATTCAATAAAATTTTTAGTATAGAAAAGATTGGAATCGTCTTTAATATTTACGAACATCGCCTTACACTTATTGTAGTATAATTCTTCAGGCAACTCCTCATTATCTAGATATACTTTAAACCCTTCTTTTTCAAACAAAAACTTAGCAAAAGAGCTGGTTCTATATCTATCTACTTGCTTCAAGAAATCAAAAGTACTTTTTACAATAATAAATTTGGAAGAAATTGAGTTGTTAGATTGACTGAAAATAGATATTGAAAATAAAAACAACATCAAAAAGTATATTTTTTTCATAATTAGTTTATAATAATATTTAACCCAAAGTTAAGAGAAATAGTATTAAGAGTAGACAAATCTCTTACTCCTAATACATTATCTAACGCCCCAAAGACATGTAACTTACCAAGCTGTAATGACGCCCCAGCCCCAAAAATTGTAGATGAGTAATCGTTTATTGTGTGTGTAAATTTAGTGTGAATTTTTTGTGATAATGATTTCTCATAAAAACTAGTGAAAGAAAATTGTGGCTTTAGCGGCCGCATAATGGTATGTATCTGAAACCCAATAGAATTATAATAATACTGTTTGTGGGTTTTTGTGTAGCAGAATTTATTTCTTCTCTCACCAAAACTATACTTTAATGCTGCATTAATTTTCATGGGTCTCCATGAAGTGTATGCATCTTCATTTTCCTCATTGGGTATCCTTGCATCAATATCTTGCTCTAATTGTTTCCAATAGTTTATTGGGTCATCAGAATTGTATTCAAAATTTATTCCATCTAAAACATAATTCCCCTTAGCGGAAAAATTTCTAGTATTTTTAGAATGCTTTACAAACCCAAGATCTAAAATACTTCCTGTAAATTCTATCTGAGGCGAAAAATGATAGGTAAGTCCAACGTCAAAACCAATACCAAGATTTCCACCTAAAAAGGTATTAGACAATACATCTTCTTCAATATTGTCTATTCCTGAAGTACTAACTCCTGCATCTAGATTTTGTAATGTTAAACGGGTTATGTTCGTGTTATTGGTGGTTGTGGTAATTGAACCAGAATTATTATTAGTTTCAACATTTAGACTTGAAGAATATATTTTAAATCGACCACCAATTGTTAACTTTTCATCAATTTTTTTAGAGATTCCTGCATGTAAAACACCCATTAAATCTGCTTTCATAATTGCTTGAGAAATAGAAAATGATCTATTAAAAAAAGGATCATTTCCGTAATACAACCCTTCAATAGCATCTTTAGGGAAATAAACCATCAGGTCTAATTCTTCATAAAAACCACCACTAATATAGGTTTTATTATTGTACCTATATCCAAAACTTAATACATCAACTTTTGTGTTTAAATTTATATAGTCATCAGGTTCTAATTGATTTAATACTTTCTCAAATTTTTCATTAAAACTTCTAGAATCATTTGAAAATAAATCACCCATTTGAAACCCAGTATTTCCTATTGTGAGCTGAAAATTAGATAAGACTGGAATACCGTAATGACTTTTATAATTTGTTTCTGAGCCCGGATTTAACATTAAAGTTTGTGGTGTTTCTCCAAATGAAAAAGCTATGTGCTGCTGGGCTTGAATAGCTATTACAAATAACAAGAAGAAATGAAATATTATTTTTCTCATCATATTAAAACTTTAGATAAAAAGTACCTGAAGATCGAAACTTAAATATTTTTTCAATATCTGGGTTTAACATTGTTGATGATGGAGATAAAACAACATCTACTCTTACCTTAGTAGAGTTTAAAAACTCTGGAGAAGTTTCTATAACAATAGACCTTGTACTTGAATAATCTAAATCTCCCGCATTGATTGAAAAATCATCTATATCGTAGGTGATATTTTCATCTTCATCCAAAAAAACAAAATCTACTAAAAAAGATCTGTCAAATCCATTTTCTATCTCAAAATCAATAGCTAATTCTACTAAATTATCTTTTAGCACAGTATTGTCTAAAATTCTAAAAATTGTGATGTCTGACACAACAGTTATTTCTTGGTCATTTTCGTCAAGGAAATCTCTTTGGTCTAATTCAAAGAAAACTAGAGGTGAAGTAACTTCAGGCTCTAACTCTAAATTGATATTATCAAAATTTAGATTGTCTGTACATGACACCAGAAAAGTTATGCAAATAATTATTTGCAGGGGGATTAACTTTAATCTCATAAGTGAAAAATAATTTTTTAAAGATATTCTTTTATTTCTAATAGATGATATATAGATGTTATTTTATTAGGAACCTTATTGTTCTTTTCTGAGTTATAATGTATAGCTTTTATCCCACAATTAATTGCTCCTTGAATATCTGCCTCTAAATTATCTCCAATCATCATACATTCATTAGGGGTAGCTTTTACCATCTGTAGTGCATAGTCAAAAACTTTTGGATTGGGCTTTTTAACCCCAACCGATTCTGAGGTGATTACTTTATCAAAATAGTGATGAATATTGGAATTAATCATTTTTTTAGTCTGAATTTCCTCAAAACCATTAGTGATAATGTGAAGTTTGTACTTTTCTTTTAAGTAATCTAATATTTCAAATGTTCCTTCAAATAAAAAGTTAAAATCAGCTAAATGGGTAATATATTGATCTGCTATTAGGTTTATTAACTCATCAGATATACTGAATTTAATTGCATCAAATGTTTCTTTTAAACGACCATACCTCAATTCTGACTTTGTTACTTTTTCTTCTCTATATAGTTTCCAATAATTAAAATTTAATGGCTTATAAATTTTTAAAAATGAATTTAGGTCTATTTGTAAGTTATTGATTTTAAAAACTTTTTGAAATGTTAAATCTGAGTTTTTTTCGAAATCCCAAAGCGTGTGATCTAAATCAAAAAAGACATGTTGTATTTTCATCTAGTAAATATAATAATCTAGTGGTTAATATGTTTTAACTTATTATATATTTGTTTGATAAGGTGTAACTCTTGAAAAAAAAGCTTCATATTTTATTTTTGTGTGGATGGTATCCGTCTTCGGTACTTCCCCAAAATGGCGACTTCATAATGAGGCATGCACAAAGTGTTCATCTAAAACACAACGTTAGTATATTACATATTATTACTAAATCTGATATTTCTAAAACTGAAATTGAAGTGGTAAAAGAAGGTGATTTCACAACCTATATTGCCTATATACCACCAAGTTTTAATCCAATCATAAAATTAGTTAGATTTTGGAATGCCTATAAAAAGGTATTGGGAAAAATAGGAAGTTTCGATGTAGTCCATCTTAACAAATTATATCCTTTTGGCCTGTTTGCCCTTCACTTAAAAAAATGTAAACACATCCCTTATATCATTTCAGAACACTGGACAGGATATCATTTGAAGCAAAAGAAATCATTGCCCTGGATAGAACGAGTTTTATCAAAAAAAATAACAAAAAATGCAAGTTCTGTTTGCCCAGTGAGTACAGATTTAAAAGAGTCTATGTTAAAATCTGGATTAAAAGGCAACTATGAAATAATTCCAAATGTAGTAGATACCCGTCTTTTTAAACCAGTCCCTAAAACCTCCAAAATATTTACAATTACTCACATATCTAACTTACAGGATCAGCATAAAAATATTTCAGGAATGTTACGGGTTGCCAAGCAACTTGAAAGTTCTATTGACTCTTTTCAGTGGAATTTTATCGGTGGAAAGAAAGATCAATATAATGGGTTAATTGATGATTTAAACTTCAAGAAAAATCAAATCAATTTTTTTGATCAATTAAGTCATGAAAAAATTCCAAAACAATTAACGCAATCGGATGTGTTTGTACTATTTAGTAATTATGAGAATTTACCTTGTGTAATTCTAGAAGCTTTTGCCTGTGGAACTCCAGTAATTTCAACAAATGTTGGAGGTATTCATGAATTTTTTCCAAATGATTTTGGGTTTCTTATTGAACAAAATAACGAGAATCAACTTGTAGAAAAAATCATAGAAATATATCATAATCCTATCACAAAAAGTAATAATATGCATCAATATGCGAATACTAATTTTAGCTCAGAAAAAATTTGTGAATCTTTTTCTAAGCTTTACCTTAAAGCATTAAACTAAAAACAGTTGGGTGATATTAAAGAATATATTAAAGGATTCATAGATAGATCGGGGAACTATGTTTTTTTGTCTACTTTATTTTCAAGAGGTCTCTCTTTTCTGGGTTCTTGGATTGCTTTACAACTAATAGATCATGAAGAACTAGGAGTTATTCTGTTTGCTTTTAGTATTGTTCAGTTTATCATACCAA
>Ga0208964_1001487_pt1 | contig 10365 bp, 10 predicted proteins | sample AOAMet1_08_M0_20_2_FD_188227 | JGI IMG/M metagenome (GOLD analysis project Ga0208964, IMG submission 188227) | Ammonia-oxidizing marine microbial communities from Monterey Bay, California, USA - CAN11_08_M0_20 (SPAdes) | ecosystem: Environmental > Aquatic > Marine > Intertidal zone | place... | reverse complement strand
TGAAAAAGCAAATTTAGTTGCTCATTTTTAGGAGAAGCCCATGGATGGCAAAGAGTTATTTTTAATGATTGAGGCAATCTCAAATGAAAAGAATATCACCAAAGAGGATGTTCTTGAGTCATTAGAAGAGGCGTTAGCAGTTGCAACAAAGAAGCGCAACAATATTGAGGTTCGTGTCGAGGTCGACAGGCATACAGGCGAGTTCAACACCTTTAGACAGTGGCAAGTCATCGAAGACGGCGAAGAGTTCGTTGATGACGACGGAACAATGTTCGATTCAGAACTGCACATTTATCAAGCGGATGCTAACGGACTAGAGGTTGATGCTTTCGTTGAAGAGCCAATGGAGTCTATGGAGTTTGGTAGAATCGCTGCTCAAGTTGCTAAACAGGTCATCATTCAAAAGGTTCGTGAGGCTGAAAGAACCGTTGTGGTTGATAACTATTCTCAGCGAGTGGGTGAGGTTGTCATGGTCACTGTTAAAAGAGTAGACAGAGGAAATGTTTATGTAGATATGGGCGGAATTGATGGCATGATTTCAAAATATGACCTCATTCAAAACGAGTCAATTAGAAAGAATGATCGTTTAAGGGCTTATATAAAAGAGGTTAAATCCACCCCACGTGGTGCTCAAATTTTCTTAAGCAGGACTGTAAACGACATGATGATTCAGCTGTTCGAAATGGAGGTCCCTGAAATTAGTGAAGGCGTTATCGAAATTAAAGCGGGAGCAAGAGATCCAGGTCTGCGTTCAAAGCTAGCAGTTAAAGCAAAAGATAAGCGTATCGATCCAATTGGTTCATGCATTGGGATGAGGGGTGCACGTGTTCAAGCTGTTTCAAATGAGCTCAATGGCGAGCGGGTTGATATTATTCTTTGGGATGAAGATCCAGCTCAGTTTGTGATCAATGCAATGGCGCCTGCAGAGGTCAGTTCAATTGTTGTTGATGAGGATAAGGGCTCTATGGATATTGCGGTTGAAGAGGACCAGTTGGCACTTGCTATTGGAAGGGGTGGGCAAAATATTAAGCTAGCTAGCAAACTAACGGGTTGGAAGCTTAATGTTATGTCTCTTAGTGATGCAGACGAAATGCAGGCCCAAGAGCTTCAGAAAACAGGCGAGAAGCTTGCTGAAAAACTAGGCGTTGATGCAGAAGTTGCAGGCGTATTAATAGATGAAGGCTATACCAGCCTTGATGAGATTGCTGATGCAGAATCAGAGATCCTGTCTAAGATTGAAGAGTTTGATTCTGAGATGGTTGACGAGCTTCAAGAAAGAGCCCAAGATGCTCAGCTGGTTAAAGCATTAAATGATGCAGAGGCAACAGATGTTTTGCTTAGCGTTGAAGGCGTTGACGACTCACTTGCGCTCGCTCTCGTTGAAGCTGATATCAATACAGTTGATGACTTAGCTGAGCTCTCAATTGTCGAGTTGTTGGACATTCAAGATATAGGAAATGATAGCGCTTCAGCTGTTATCATGGCAGCCAGAGAAAAAGAAGGCTGGTTTGACTAATTGATATAGGTGATATTTAGCACTAATAAAGAAAATATATAGGTAGGAACATGGCACATACTGTAGAAAGTTTATCAAAATTACTCAAAAAGTCACCTGAGCAAGTTATATCAATCTTGTCAGGTGCAGGTATTTCTGGAAAGACAGCAGAGTCAAATATTTCTGCCGAAGAGAGACAGATATTAATGTCAAGTTTGAGTAAGCGCTCAGCAACAAAATCAAGTATCTCTGTATCAAGAAAAACAACAAAGCCAGCTGCAAACATATCAACAGGCGGCGTTAAAATTCAGGTCAAAAAGAAGCGTGAAGTACCACAAAGTTCACAATCTGAAAAGGTTGATGATGCCGCAGTTCTGAAGGCCAAAGAGGCCCTGGAGGCGGGTAGACTTGCTGAACAAAAAGATGAAGAGCATGACGCAAAGCGCAATGACATGGTGCGCCAGCAAAAAGTAAAAAATGAAGAAATACTGGCTCAAAAAACTCAAAAAGAATTAGCTGAGAAAGAAGAGCAGGCCAAACAAGACAAAGGAAAACTTGAGTCTGAGAAAGCTCAGGACACAAAGAAAGGTCCAAAGAGGCATAGATCAGTACCAGAATCAACACCAAGGCGCAAACAGCTTCATGTTGCAAAGCATAACCCAAATAGAAAACTTAAGAAAAAAGAAAGAACAAAGATTTCGCAAAAGGTCCAGGATGAGCAAGCACAGCATGGCTTTCACATGCCAGTTGAACCGATAAAGCATGAAGTTTTAATTCCTGAAACAATCAAAATATCTGAGTTGGCACTTAAGATGACCACAAAGGCTGGAGAGGTTTTAAAGGTGATGATGGGAATGGGCGTTATGGCAACGCTTAATGATGTTATTGATCAAGATACGGCGATGTTAGTTGTAGAAGAGATGGGACACTCCCCGATTGCAAGTAGTGAGGAAACGGTTGAGGACACCCTTATTCAGGAATCTAATGATGATTCAGAATCTTCACCAAGGCCACCTGTTGTTACAATTATGGGCCATGTTGATCATGGAAAAACATCTCTCCTTGACTATATTCGTAAGGCTAAGGTTGCTTCAGTTGAGGCAGGCGGTATCACGCAGCATATTGGTGCATATCAGGTTGAGCAAAAGGGAAGTCTGATTACTTTTATTGATACGCCAGGCCATGCAGCATTTTCAAAAATGAGACTCAGAGGCGCATCAGCAACAGATATTGTTATTCTAGTTGTTGCCGCAGATGATGGCGTTATGCCTCAAACTATTGAATCTATTAAGCACGCGAAAGATTCAAACGTTCCTATCATTGTGGCCATCAATAAAATTGATAAAGAAGGTGTTGACATTGATAAGGTTAAGCAAGTTCTGTCGACCCATGATGTGATTGCAGATGAATGGGGCGGGGACGTTTTAATGGTTGGCGTTTCGGCTCATACAGGAGAAGGCATTGACGAGCTTCTTGAAAGCATTACCCTGACCGCTGAAATGTCTGAGATCAGTGCAGTTGTTGACAAGCCAGCTAGCGGTGTCGTCTTAGAGGCTCGTTTAGATAAGGGACGTGGAAAGGTAACGACTGTTCTTATTCAGTCGGGCACACTTAAAAAAGGTGATATCGTTATTGCAGGTCTTGAGTTTGGTAAGGTCAAACAAATTATTGATGATAATGGCAAGCCAATTAATAAAGCGGGACCATCAACACCAGTTGAAATTCTAGGTCTCTCAGGTGTTCCAGAATCTGGTGCTGAGGTTCTAGTTGTTGAAAGTGAGAGAAAAGCTAGAGAGGTAGCAGAGTTTAGAAAAACAAAAGATCGTGAGACTAAACTCCAAAAGCAACAAGCTGAAAAGATGGATAACTTTTTCTCAAAAATGGAAGAAGGAGAAGTTTCGACTGTTAATGTTTTAATTAAGTCAGATGTAAGAGGTTCAGCGCAAGCACTTGTTGAAGCCTTAGAAGAGCTTTCAACAGATGAAGTCAAAGTCAAAGTTGTCTCTTCAGGTGTAGGCGCTATTAACAATACCGATATTTCATTAGCGAGCGCCTCTGAGGCAATCGTTCTTGGTTTTAATGTTAGGGCAGATGCGGTTGCAAGAAAAACAGCCGATACCGAGGGCGTTAAGATCGAATATTACAGCATTATTTATAACCTAATTGATGACATTAAGGCAATCATGGGTGGAATGCTAAGTCCAGAGTTGAGTGAAAATATTATCGGAATAGCGGGTGTCAAAGATGTATTTAGATCTCCTAAGTTTGGTGACATTGCCGGCTGTATGGTTGAAGAAGGTGTTGTAAGGAAAGATAGTCCAATTCGAGTTTTACGAGATAGTGTAGTGATTTATGAGGGAGAATTAGAATCATTAAGACGCTTCAAAGATGATGTTAAAGAAGTTAAATCGGGAACTGAATGCGGTATTGGCGTTCTTAACTATACTGATGTTCAGTCCGGAGACCAAATTGAGGTCTTTGAACGGATTGAGAGAGCTCGCTCACTCTAGGGGGCTTATTATAAATGCCGCAACAAGCTAGCTTTAGAGCGGAAAGAGTTAATGAGTTGATTAAGCGTGAGCTCGTACTCCTGCTATCAAATGGAACCAAAGACCCTAGGCTAAAAGATGTCATTATTACAGATGTCATAGTGAGTCGCGATTTAACAAGTGCCAAAGTTTTTTTCTCTGTTGATGATGCCTCTCATCAGGAGGTCAATCGTCTACTTAATAAAGCGAGTGGTTTTTTTAGATCCTCTTTATCAAAAGCACTAGACCTGAGGCATACGCCATCACTCAGCTTTATATACGATACTGCTCCAAATACTGGCGCTAGAATGGACGACCTTTTAAACAAGCTTTAAATCATTGAACAATGTCTAAACGCATTAAAAAAGGCAGAGACATTAACGGAGTTTTGCTTCTAGACAAGGCAAGTGGCTACAGTTCAAATGCTGCATTACAAAACGTCAAATACTTATTTAATGCGAACAAAGCGGGCCATACTGGAAGCCTTGACCCATTAGCGAGTGGCCTTCTTCCTATCTGTTTTGGTCAGTCAACAAAGATCGCACAGTTCTTGCTTGATGGCGATAAGCGCTACTTTGTGAGGGGCAAATTAGGCCAAGTGAGTGACACTGGAGACTCTGAAGGTGAGTTGGCTGAGTATGGCTCTACAAAAGATGTAGACGATCATAAAATTAAAAGCAGTTTGCCCAACTTTGTTGGCGATATCAAGCAAATTCCGCCCATGTACTCCGCACTGAAAAGACAAGGTACCCCTCTATATAAACTTGCAAGAAAAGGAATCGAAGTTGAAAGAGAGGCGAGAAAAGTTTGCATCCATGAAATACTCTTTAAAGGATTTGATGAAGATATATTAAGTCTTGAAGTTTCATGTTCAAAGGGGACTTATATTAGAACATTAATCGAAGATATTGGAAAATCATTAGGCTGCGGCGGCTATGTGATTGAGCTCAGAAGGACAGGGTTTGCTCACTTTGATATTACGCAGGCTAAAACTTTTGAAGACCTCGAGGCTCATAAAGGAGATAGCCTTTCTAATATAGACTCTGCTCTACTTGGAGCAGATGAGATGCTTCCAGCTCTTAATAGTGTTTATTTAAATTTGGAGCAGTCAAATGATATTAAATTTGGAAGAAAAATACTGTTTCCCGGTTTAGATAGCGATCAAAAAGTTAAGCTTTATGATGAGAAAAAAGAATTTATCGGAATTGGCCAAAGCAACAACTTATCCGAAGTTTTGCCTAAAAGGCTTTTTATAAACTAGTAAGAATTAAAATAGGAAAAAGATGAAAGTTTTAATCATTGGTTCTGGCGGAAGGGAGCATGCACTAGCTTGGCAGTGTTCTCAGTTTGATGAGGTGGAGCAGGTATTTGTTGCTCCAGGAAATGCAGGCTCTGCTTTAGAAAATAAGATATCTAATATACAGATTGACGCTGAGGACATTCCAGGACTCATTAAATTTGCTCAGAGTGAGTCGATCGATATTACGATTGTAGGGCCAGAGGCTCCACTTGTGCTGGGCATTGTTGATGAGTTTCAAGATAAAGGCCTTTCAATATTTGGTCCGTCCAAGCTTGCCTCACAGTTAGAAGGATCTAAAGCATTTTGTAAGGATTTCTTAGCTAGAAATAATATCCCTACAGCTTACTATGAAGTTTTTACTGAAACTACACCAGCCATTGAGTATGTCAAAGAGAAAGGCTTGCCCATTGTCATCAAGGCAGATGGACTGGCTGCAGGCAAGGGGGTCATTATTGTAAATACACTCAGTGAGGCGACTCACGCAATCAATGACATGCTTGAAGGTAATCGCTTTGGAGAGGCTGGATCAAGGGTTGTTATTGAGGAGTTTTTAGAAGGGGAAGAGGCAAGTTTTATCGTCATGGTGGATGGCAATAACATTCTTCCAATGGCAACGTCTCAAGATCACAAAGCACGAGACAATGGTGATAAGGGTCCCAATACTGGAGGCATGGGTGCATACTCTCCTGCGTCAGTTGTAAGTGAATTGGTGTTTGAAGATGCCATGGAAAAAGTCATCAAACCGACTGTTGAAGCGATGAAGAAAGAGGGTATGCCCTACACTGGGTTTTTATATGCAGGCCTTATGATTGATGATAATGACAAAGTGAAAGTACTTGAATACAACTGCCGGTTTGGAGACCCAGAAACTCAGCCAATCATGATGCGTTTGAAGTCTAATCTGGCGAAATTGTGTATTGCAGCCACAAAAGGTAATTTAGACCTAGAGCAGGCTGACTGGGATCATAAAACTGCTTTGGGTGTTGTGATGGCGGCGAAAGGTTACCCAGATTCTTATCATAAGGGTGATACCATTACTTTACCTGAGGCCTCATCTAACTCTAAAGTTTTCCATGCAGGTACAAAGCTAGAGGACGGCAACATTCTAAGCAATGGTGGGCGCGTTTTATGTGCTACATCTCTTGGATTAAATCTAGAAGAGGCTCAAGAAAAAGCCTACAAGCTAGTCAATAGGGTTAACTGGGACGGTAGTTATTACCGGACCGACATTGGGTTTAAGGGCTTATAAGTGATCTCATTATGATGATTATTGGTGTTGATGAAGCTGGGAGAGGTCCATTGGTAGGAAGTGTGGTTGCTGCTGCTGTAGCTTTCCCTCCAGGGTTTCAAATCGACGGCCTGACTGATTCGAAGAAACTATCTGAGAAAAAGCGTGAAGAGTTATATTCCCAAATAACAAAAGAGTGTCATTGGGCTTCAGCTGAATCTGATAGTATCGAGATAGACGAGATTAATATATTGCAAGCAACCATGATGGCTATGAAAAGAGCGGTGAATGATTTACAAAATCAACTCATAAGTCAAACCAAAGAACACGATTTTAAAGTCCTTGTGGATGGAAATAGATGCCCAGATGTTGAAAATTGTCAGGCGATTATTAAGGGTGATTTAATTGAACCTGTGATATCAGCAGCTTCAATCATAGCCAAGGTGACAAGAGATAGACAAATGAAGAGGCTCGATCAAATTCATCCTGAATTCGGGTTTTCGAGGCATAAGGGTTATGGCACAAAAGAGCATCTTGAGGCTTTGGCAAAGCATGGTCCTATAGAAGGACAACACCGATTTACATTTGCACCTATAAAAAAGTTAATCAGAGCCTAGCTCGTAAAGTTGCTGGTTTAATTCATTTTGCTTAGCCTCTAGCTCAGCTTTTTTGGCCTCTAGTTCAGCTCTTTTCTGAGCCGCTTCTTTTTTCTTGTTGTCTTTTTCAATTTCTTTAGCAGGCCTTACCAACAGATAATTGAAAAGCTTAACAACCTTCTTGACATTCTTTGCCCTGCTGGCAACATTGGTAGCATGTTCTGCCTCTCTTTTTGTAACAGAGCCCATCAAGTAAACCACTTTTCTTTCTGTAAGGACAGAAACATGGCTAGGGTGAAAGACCTCCTGGTCAATAAAAAGGGTTTCAATTTGTACAGTAATCACGCCATCTTTAGCTCTGTCTAAATAACTACTTTTTGGCATGACTTCTACTTCATTGATGAGCTGACTAATTTTGGCAGATTTACTTTTGACGATGCTTTCAAGGTAATCTCTTACGTTCTCATTTGGCGCTTCACCAGTCATTAATACTGCTTGATTGTAGACATTGAAGTTAATATGTGCATCTTCTAACATTGGGTCTTTAGCAACTATATTTCCCAAGTCAATGTATAGGGTTTTGTCATCTAGTATTTCACCCATTGTTCTTCGATCATTAGACATCGTTGCCACAGTTGTCACAGCAGCAGCACCCTGAACTATAGGTGTACAGGAGCTTATGATTGAAGAAGTGATCATTATTGCGCACAAGATAATAATTTTTTTCATTGTTGCTCCTTATTCCTAGTTTGCTATAGTCAAACGGATTACATGCCTCGTATTTTAAAGTAGATTCATGGCTTTATCAGCCAAAGAGAGAGATAAATTAAAAAATTAGCTATAACTAATAAAGCATAATACTACAAAGAATAATTATTTAAGACAAACTACTTTATGACTGGAAAGCTTTATATTGTCGCAACTCCAATCGGAAATCTGAGTGACATGAGCATTAGAGCAGTTGATATCCTAAAAAATGTTGACCTTGTTTTAGCTGAGGATACTCGGCACAGTAAAAAACTTTTTGCACATTATGAGATTGATACTCCTTTAAGGGCCTTCCATGAGCATAATGAGAAAGATAAGTCTGAACCGATTATCAATGAGATCAATGCAGGAAAGTCGATTGCAATGATTAGTGATGCAGGGACGCCGCTTATTAGTGACCCTGGGTATCATTTGGTAACAAAGGCAAAACAAGCGGGCCTTGATGTTGTCCCAATTCCGGGCCCAAGCGCATTGATAGCGGCTTTGTCTGCTTCAGGTCTTGCAAGCAGCAGCTTTTCATTTTTTGGTTTTCTTCCATCGAAGCAAGCGGCTAGATTAAAGCTCCTTCAAACAAAAACCACTCTTGATGAGACTATTATTTTTTATGAATCGCCGAAGCGAATTCTATCAACACTTAAAGATATGCTTGAGGTTTTTGGGGAGAGTCGTGAGGTCTGTCTTGCAAAAGAGCTAACTAAATCCTTTGAGACAATTCTGACTGATAAATTACCAATTTTAATTGAATATCTTAATTCTGATCCTGGCCATCAAAAAGGTGAATTTGTAATTTTGATCTCCTCCGCTGATAAAATAGACATAATAGAGGCTAATAGTCAACTTGATAAAATATTGCCAATCCTTTGTGCTGAAATGGGCACCTCAAAGGCTGCTAAATTAGCAGCTAAAATTACTGGTATAGATAAAAAACACTGCTATAAAAGGGCGACATCCTTATGAGTCATTTTTACAAACGTCATATATTTTTCTGCAACAATATTCGAACTAATGGGAAGCAGTGCTGCTCCCAAAATGGTGCTAAAGAGATGTACCGTTATGCCAAGGATAAGTGCCGTGCCAACGCATCATTAGGAGAAGGGCGTCTTGGGGTTAGTGAGTCTCGCTGCCTTGGGCGTTGTGAAAATGGACCTGTGGCAGTTGTTTATCCAGATAATGTTTGGTATCAGTATATTGACGAAGAGGATATTGACGAGATTCTTGAGTCCCATCTCGAGGGTGGAGTGATAGTGGATCGTTTACTGATTAAATAATATTTTTATTTCAGCCTTGAAATAGCTTCAATAATGTAAGGACTTAAGTTGCTTGCTATAACCTTAATTCCTTTTGCGTTAGGGTGTTTATAATCTTTAAGCAACAACTCTTTTTCTAATGCAACTCCTTCCAGCAAGAAAGGCATAAAAATTAGGCTATGCTTTTTTGAAAGCTCTGGATAAATGCTATCAAAATGAGCCTGATAATCTTGCCCCATGCTCTCTGGGGAGAGCATCCCTGCCAATACCACTACAGCATTATTTTTTTTAAATTTAGTGATTATTGTGTCAAGGTTGTTTGCAGTCAAGGATGGATTGAGTCCTCTTAACATGTCGTTAGCACCCAAACTTAAAATCACTATATTTGGATTATCACCAAGAGACCAGTCCACTCTTGATAGGCCATTCTTAGAAGTATTTCCAGAAATACTGGCGTTAATAAATTTTAATGCAGGGTCGTTTTTTTTAAAATTCCTTGTAAGTTCCGTGGTTAAGTTTTCGTTTTGAGGCAATCCATATCCAGCCATTAGGCTATCACCGTAGAGCATAACTTTTAGAGAATTATCTGCAGGTACATTTGAGATGAAAAATATAAGCACTAAGCCAACAAATAGTGATTTAAAGCTATATTTTTTTGAGATAATCATTCGCTGAATTTTATAATAGATTTTGAAATGAGTGCAGCCATACAGTTCAATAATGTTTCATTAAGTTACGGCGCAAAGGATGAAGCCGTTGAGGTTTTAAAGGGTATTAATTTTTCAGTAGATAGTGAGGAAATTATTTCTATAGTGGGACCCAGTGGTTCTGGAAAAACCTCCATTATCATGCTTGCCTCGGGTTTAGAGACTGCTTCAAAAGGATCAATTAAAATTAATAGTCAGGAAATTGTTGGACTGAAGGAAAATGAATTATCAGAGGTTCGAAGAAAAAACATTGGCATTGTTTTTCAGTCTTTCTATTTAATTCCAAATCTGACAGCTGTTGAGAATGTCTTATTGTCTCTTGAGGCAAATCAACAATACAATCTAGAAAAAGATGCAGAGACGCTCCTTGGAGAATTTGGGCTATCCCATAGACTTCATCACCTTCCCAGTGAGCTCTCTGGTGGTGAGCAGCAAAGAGTTGCTATAGCAAGGGCTTTAATCAACAAACCTAAAATCATCCTTGCCGATGAGCCTA
>Ga0208964_1001473_pt1 | contig 10412 bp, 9 predicted proteins | sample AOAMet1_08_M0_20_2_FD_188227 | JGI IMG/M metagenome (GOLD analysis project Ga0208964, IMG submission 188227) | Ammonia-oxidizing marine microbial communities from Monterey Bay, California, USA - CAN11_08_M0_20 (SPAdes) | ecosystem: Environmental > Aquatic > Marine > Intertidal zone | place... | reverse complement strand
ATCAATTTGGGATGCTTTAGAGAGAAAAGAAGTTTATGCAACTTCAGGACCAAGAATCCTCTTATGGTTTGATGCAGAAACTCAGTTTGAATCTCTAGCGATGGGAGAAGAAGTGAATAGTGATCAGTCGCCTGTATTTACAGTCAAAGCTGCAGGTTCTCTAAAGCAAAAACCTGGCTGCCCTGATTATAGTAATAATGGATTGACCAAAGAGCGACTCGAGAAGATATGTAATTCCGAATGTTATAACCCAAGCAATGAAAGAAGAGTTATTTCCCGAATTGAGGTTATTAAAATTCTCCCTCAACAGTATCAAAATGAACCAGTTGAAGGGCTTGTAGAAGACGTATGGAAAACATTTCCTTGTAATAGCACAAGTTGTCAAATTTCATTTAAGGATGAGCAATTCTCAATTGGTCGAAGAGATGCTCTTTATTATGTTCGAGCAATTGAAGAAGCTTCACCAACATTATCTGCAGACCCACTAGGATGTGAATTTGATGAAAGTGGTAAATGTATTAAAGCTCAAATATGCAGGGTAGGGGTCAATGAGAATAGAGAGGGATGTATTGCACCCGCTCAACATCGAGCATGGTCTAGCCCAATATATGTTAATTACTCTTCTTGAGCCAGTCTGATTGATTCGTTTTGAGCCACTCGTCTAGTTTGGCATTAATAAATTTAAATGAATTAGGATTGGAAAATTTCTTAGATAACCTAATGCATTCATCCATGACAACAGGATGAGGTAATTCATTTGCTCGAATCTCAACCATGCCTAGCCATAAAACTGCTTCATCAATCATTTCAAGATTTTCACCCTCAGTATCTTTGAGGTTCCTGGTAATTTCTTTTAAATCATCGGCTTGCTCAAAAATATTTTTGAGGCGTTGTTTAAAATATGAGACATTAATTTTTTTTGGGGTATTTTCAGCGAGGAATTGTTCAATCAGTAAATTTAATGATGTCGCATTAAAAATATATTGATAAATTGCTTGGACCAAACATTCTCGTGTTTGCAGTTCCTGTTTGTATTGACCTAGATTTTTTGACATGATCTTTTTAAAGGGTCTCTGCAAGAGACTGAGCAATTTCTTTGCCCTTGTTTAACTCAGATGGATCACATCTTCTCTTTGCTTGATCAAAATTTTCTGTAGCTATTAAACCTAACGCAAGAGGCTTTTTTGCGTCTATGCTTACTTGCATCAGACCTTGCGCGACTGATTCTGAAATCAGTTCATAGTGAGTAGTCTCACCTCTTATTAACACACCAAAGCTAATGACCCCATCACTCTTTTCTAGAGCTTTTTGAGAGGCATGCACTAATTCCCAAGATCCTGGAACGTAAACAGTTTCTATATCCTTGTAACCAATTTTTTTTAAATGCTCAGAGGCAGCATGAACTAAATCATCAACAAGCTCAGCATTCCATCTAGCCGCCACAATAGTGATTTTATGTAAGGGATTCACATTGATCGAATTATGAGTAAAGGTATTTTCGCTCATTGCTCAAACCCAATAATCTCAAGATCAAAACCACCCAGCGAAGGATACTTGACAGGTGCAGCAAGCAATTTAATTTTTTTCAGACCAAGCTCTTTTAAAATCTGAGATCCAATACCCACCGTTTTGGTTTCTGGCACTATTGTTGTTTGCGTTCCTTTTAAATTATTAATAATTCCTTCCGGATCTTGGTTGTTGCCGATTAAAATAAGAACAGCGCAAGGCTCTTGGCCTATTCTTGCAAGTGCTTTTCGGATATCCAATCTTTCCCCAAACTCCTCAAGCCCAACAAGATCATGGAGGGTATTGGGAACATGCACCCTAACCAATGGAGCATCTGCCGAAGTGATATCTCCTTTCACAAATGCAAGATGAAGGTTATTAAAGATAGTATCTGTCCAAGCAGAGAGTTCAAATGATGTTCCTTGGATTTCCACATTTTTAGAATATTCAAATTTTACTGATTTCTCTTTTAAGGCTCTGTACTGGATTAAATCGGAGATGGTACCAATCTTCATTTCATATTTCTTTGCAAACTCTAAGAGGTCGTCTCTTCTTGCCATGGTTCCATCTTCATTCATAATCTCGCAAATAACCCCGGCTTCCTCTAAGCCTGCAAGTCTAGATAAATCACATGCTGCTTCTGTATGACCGGCTCTGCTTAAGACACCTCCTTCTGAGGCTCTCAAGGGAAAAATATGACCGGGCTGAACAATATCACTAGCTATTGCATCTTTATTTGCAGCAGCTTGAATGGTAAGAGCTCTATCTACCGCAGAAATTCCTGTGGTTATTCCTTCTTTTGCCTCAATCGATACGGTGAATCCAGTGCCATGCTTTGCACGATTATTATTAGTCATCATGGGCAGGTTAAGCTTGTCACACTTCTCTGGTGAGAGGGGCAGGCAGACCAATCCTCTAGCTTTACTAATCATGAAGTTAATTTTTTTATCGTCAATTAATTCAGCAGCACAAACTAGATCGCCCTCATTTTCTCTATCTTCATCATCAAGCAAAATAACCATTTTGCCATCTGCAATGTCCTCGATTAGTTCTTTGGTTGCGTTGAATTCCATTGTTTTATGTAAGTCTCTAATATTTAAAATCTGCCAATCAATTTAAGCTATGTAAGTAGCTTTAATATCACCATCAAATCTTTCTAGCTTTTGTAGCTTAAGTCTAGCGGCTTCTTTTATCAGAAGAGGTGACCCAAGGTTAGTAGCACCCATGCTTTTTTTGCCTAGAAATATTGGAGCAGTATATAGCACCAGCTCATCAAAAAGATTATTGGCGATAAATGCATTTAAAGTTTCTTGCCCACCTTCCACTAGAACACTGGAGATATCTCTTGCAAATAAGTCCGTCATGAAAGTACTTAAAAAATTTTTATTTTTGTACTGAAGATGTTCAACATTATTTTTTACGAACCCAGTTTTTCTTGAGCCAGTTATAACCCTGGCATTATTGGCAAATATTTTTTTTGCGTCAGCGGCCTTTTTTATATCTCCAATAATAATTTTAGTTGGCTGAGGGATAGGTAAACTTTTTGTAAGCCCTAATTCTTCGTGCGAAAGGCGAACAGTCAAAGCAGGATTATCATTCACAGCAGTATTTTTTCCCACCAGAATTGCTTTCATTTGCGCCCTCATTACATGAGTATCTTTTCTGGATTGGCTATTTGAGATCCATGAGCTAGCACCATTCTTTAAAGCAATCTTTCCATCTAATGATTGAGCAGCTTTTAAAATAATGTATGGACGAGATTTTATTTGATTAATAAAAAAAATCTTATTTAATGCTTTGCAGTCTTTTTCTAAAATCCCAACTGAGACATCGATACCAGCATTCTTTAGTAATTTAACGCCTCGGCCATTAATTTTAGGATTGGGGTCTAGAGTTCCGCAAATCACTTTCTTTATTCCGCAATCTATCAGCGCATCTACACATGGAGGAGTATTCTTTAGAATCGAACATGGCTCAAGATTGACGTATAGGTCTGACCCCTTTAAAAGTTGCCTAGCTTTTTTGGCTCCAAATTTTCTCTTGCAATGTTTAATGGCCTCAACTTCTGCGTGGTCTCCACCATAACTTTTATGCCACCCTTCACCGATGACTTTGGACCCCTTAACAATAACGCAACCAACCATGGGATTAGGCTGAGTTCTGAGCCTACCTTTTTCAGCAAGTTTAATTGCATGGGCCATGAACTCTTGTTCTTTCATTTTTTCTTTTTGCGAGTTTTTGGTTTCTCTTTTGATAGTGAAGATATTTCCTCGGCAAATTCTTTGATGTCTTGAAAATCCCTGTAGACGGACGCAAATCTTACATAGGCTACCTGATCAACTCTTTTCAAATTACGCATGACAATTTCACCAAGTTGTCGTGAGGCAATCTCTCTTTCTCCAAGTTGCCTGATCTCGGTTAAGATGCTTCCAAAGACCGCTTCCACTTCTTCGGTTGAAAGAGGTCTTTTTTCAAGAGCTCGTAGCATTCCACCTTTCAACTTTACACCATTAAAAGGTTGTCTTTCTCCATCGCTTTTAATAATCCTAGGTAAAGCCAGGTCAGCTGTTTCGAATGTAGTAAAGCGGGCATGACAGACCTCACATTCTCTTCGACGGCGAATCTGAGAGCCATCTCCAACATTCCTAGAGTCTATGACTTTAGTATCTTGGGCTTGGCAGAATGGACAGAACATTATTTATATACAGGGAACCTTTTACACATTGTAACGACTTGTTCTTTGATAGCATTAATTTGTTGCGTATTTTCTAAGTCCAGCGCTATGTCACAAATCCAGTTACTTAAGGTTTCAATTTCTGGTTTTCCAAATCCACGAGTGGTAACAGCAGCGGTTCCCAACCTAATCCCTGAAGTGACGAAGGGTGACTGAGGATCATTTGGCACGGCATTCTTATTTGTGGTGATGTTGGCTTGCCCAAGAGCTAATTCACAGTCTTTGCCCGTTAAATTTTTGCTTCTTAAATCCATCAATACAATATGATTTTCAGTTTTTCCTGAAACAACATCAATGCCCCGACTTTGTATTACTTCACACATTAGCTTTGCATGATCCATTACGGTTTGGGTATAGACTCTAAACTCTGGATCAAGAGCTTCTTTAAAACAGACAGCCTTAGCAGCTATTACATGCATAAGTGGACCACCCTGAGAGCCAGGAAACACTGCAGAGTTTAATTTTTTTTCAAGTGCTTCATTCTTCTTAGCAAGAATAATGCCAGACCTTGGGCCGCGTAATGTCTTGTGGGTGGTTGAGGTAACAACATCAGCATAAGGCACTGGCGATGGATATAAGCCAGCAGCGATAAGACCAGATACATGCGCCATGTCTACAAGGAAATAGGCGCCTACTTCATCTGCGATCTCTCTGAAAATCTTCCAATCAATAATTCCTGAAAATGCAGAAAAACCTGCAATGATGAGTTGAGGATTGTGCTCTTTGGCTAGATCTCTTACTTGATCGTAGTCAATGTCATGAGTCTCTGGGTGAAGGCCATACTGATAGGCTGTGTAGTTTTTTCCAGAAAAATTAACCTTTGCTCCATGGGTTAAATGCCCCCCATGATCTAGGCTCATTCCTAAAATAGTATCGTTTGGTTGAAGCATCGCTAAAAAGGCTGCAGCATTAGCAGATGACCCTGAGTGAGGCTGAACATTTGCATAATCAGCTTTAAACAATTCTTTTGCTCTGCTAATGGCTAATTCTTCGGCAATATCAACGAACTCACATCCACCGTAGTACCTTTTATGAGGGTATCCTTCTGCATATTTATTTGTTAACACCGATCCTTGTGCCTCTAATATTCTCTGGCTTGCATAATTTTCGGATGCAATTAGCTCAATGTGCTCCTCTTGACGGACAGACTCATGGGCAATGGATTGCCAGAGCTCTTGATCATACAATTCTATTGTTTGTGAATTTGCAAAAATTGAATCTGATTGCGATTCCATGGGTACTCCAAAGGTTTTAATTAATAAATTAACTCAGATAATATTTTAAATTATCTAAGGCTTCTTGTGGGAAAAAGGTTTCGATCTTTTTGGAAATGTTCCCCTACAAATATCGCATTTAATGCCGTGACACTGTTGAGCCTGACAAAACTCTCTGCCCCAGAAAATAATTTGAAGATGAAGCTTATTCCATGAGGATTTTGGAAAAATCTTTTTTAGATCTCTTTCTGTTTCCGTTACATTTTTTCCTTTGGTTAAACCCCATCTTTGAGCTAATCGATGAATATGAGTATCTACTGGAAATGCTGGCTGCCCAAAGCCTTGGCTGATTACCACCGATGCTGTTTTGTGACCAACTCCAGGAAGCTTTTCTAGTGCTTTTATGTCTGCTGGAACTTGACCATCAAAAGATGAGCAAAGAATATGCGAGAGATCATAAATGGCCTTTGATTTTTTTGGACCTAAGCCGCATGGCCTTATAATTTTATAGATAGTGTCAGGGCTGACCTCGCACATATCTCTTGGATTATCAGCTAACTCAAACAGTTTAGGGGTTACTTTATTCACTCTCTCATCCGTGCATTGAGCTGACAATAAAACAGCAACCAAAAGGGTGAAATGATCTTTGTGATCCAGGGGCACTGGAGTTTTTGGGTAATGTGCCTCAAGTATATCTAGAACTATTTTGGCTCTTTCAGCTTTTCTCATTTATTAAAAAATACCATGATGATCTGATACAGATATTATATTTTCGCATAACACTTTCAGTTAATCATTCAAGTGTTAATATTTACCTGCTACAAAAATTTATTTACTAAGTTAACACTAATTATTATGCAGGATTATAAGACCGAGCATCCTTTTGATATTGCTATGAGCGAAGAGCAACAAATGACATGGGATATGTTGAGAAAATTTGCAGAAACTGAGATGCGACCTATTGCCAGAGATGCGGAAGCAGCCGGTCGTCCCTCGGACGAACTTCTTGGCAAAATGAAAGACCTAGACTTAATATCTCTTGGTATTCCAGAGGCCTATGGGGGCATGGAAATTGCCCAAGATGCTTCGTCTCAAGCTCTTGCTTTGGAAGCATTGGCATACGGAGATTTATCCTTAGCCATGTCGCTATCTTTGCCGATGCTAACCGCAAAAATTATTACTGAGCACGGAAGCGAAGAGCAAAAGAAAGAATTATTAAAACAATACTCTGATGGATCTATGTTTCATGTTGGCCTTGGAATAAATAATTCAAGCATCATGGGCAACGCATCAAACTCAACAGTGTTGGTTGATGAGAGCGGGGAAGAGCTTATTCTCAACGGCATCAAAACAGGCATTGCTTTTGCAGAAGAGGCCACTTCTTTTTTAATTTCTGCAACAAGCGAAAGCGGTGAAACCAATTTATATGTTTTGGACAAAGATACGGAAGGTTTGGAAATTTCATCAAAAGAATTTATGGGTTTAAAGGGATTGCCTTTATCAGAAATTAATCTATCTAATTGTAAAATTAAGACCTCTCAAAAACTGGGTGGCCATAATTACTCTATTAATTTCCAAGAATTATTGGATTCATCAAGAATAGGCATGTCAGCCATGGCTCTTGGAGTCTGCCAGGCTATTTTAGATTACGTTGTGCCATACACGAATGAGCGAGTGGCCTTTGATGAACCTATTTCTAATCGACAGTCTGTGGCTTTTTTGGTGGCCGATATGGCAATTGAAATTGAGGCCATGAGATTAATGGTATATAAGGCTGCAGCATTAAAAGATATAGGAGCAGATTTCCATAAACAAGCTTCATTAACTCATAGGTTTGCTGCTCATCATGGAATGAAAATAGGAACCGACGGAGTGCAATTACTCGGAGGCCATGGCTTCACTCATGAGCATCCAGTAGAGTTGTGGTATAGAAATTTAAGAGCAATTGGCATTTTTGAAGCCGGAGCAGGAGTTTAAAATGATACATCCATTATTACCAAATCAGTTACAAAAAACTCAAGAGACCATGCGAATGGCAGCGGAGTTTATCTTGCGCCCCATTTCAAGAAAATATGATAAAGCAGAGCATGAGCCCCCAGTAGAAATGGAGCAGTTAAATCAGGCAGCGGCAGCGCAAAAAGAAACAGCTATGGGAGACGACTCAGTCAAATCCATGGATCTAAAGGGTAGAAATCTCTGGGCAGTAATTTCATTGGAGCAAATGTGTTGGGGCGATGTAGGATTATTCTTGGCTCGGCCAGGAACAGGTCTTGGCAACGCGGCCATAAGTGCGGTGGGTAATCCAGATCAAAAAAGTAAATGGGGAAAGAGATGGGCCTCCATGGCTATCACTGAACCAGGAGCTGGATCAGACTCCAAAAATATATCTACTACAGCAGTCTTAGATGGCGATGAATGGGTAATTAACGGTGAAAAAATCTATGTGACTGACGGCGATCGTTGCGATTGCGTTGTGGTTTGGGCAACTTTAAATAAGGCCATGGGAAAAACGGCAATACGATCTTTTATTGTTGAAAAAGGTACTCCAGGTTTCTCTGTTGCAAGGTTGGAGAAAAAATTAGGCATTAGAGCTTCGGATACCGCTACTTTAATCTTTGATAATTGCAGAATTCCTCGTGAGAACTTGCTTGGTGGCAAAGAAGAAGTAGAAATGGATGCTGATGCTGCAAAAAAATCTTTTGGTGGCGCAATGCAGACTTTTGATAATACTAGACCTATGGTTGCAGGCATGGCCATTGGGCTAGGTCAAGCAGCGTTAGATATGACCAGAGCTTTGCTGGCAGAAGAGGGCTACGAAGATAATTTTGGTGCTTCCATGGGGCAGCAAACAGCAATCCAGTATGAATTAGAGATGTTAGAGGCTGAGCTTGAGGCAGCAAGGCTGTTGGTCTATAAATCTGCGTGGATGATGGACAATAAAATGCCAAATTCTAAAGAAGCCTCAATGGGTAAGGCGAAAGCGGGCAGGATTGGCAACAGGATATCGTTAAAATGTGTTGAAATTTGCTCGATGCAGGGCTTCTCAGAAGATCATTTGCTGGAAAAATTCTCTCGAGATTCAAAGATTTTAGATATTTTTGAGGGCACTCAGCAGATACAACAATTGATCGTTGCCAGGCAAGTTCTTAATAAAAGCTCTGCAGATCTAAAATAAGTCTATTTTATAGCCCTTATAAGCATTCTTTATAAGCTTATTTGACCTTTGCAAATTATTGCATTCATCGAATCATAGCTATATTATCTTATGTATACGTTCTAGTTAATCAACTTTAGGGGGAAGATTATGAACAAGTTTTTATGTGCCTTTGTATTTTTATTTTCATTTAGTGCTATTCCAGCATTTGCTCAAGATGGCTCTGTTGATAGAGAAGTCGAAGAAGTGGTTGTTACCGCTTTAAGAAAAGAGACAAGTCTGCAAGATACTGCTATTACGATCACAGCTATCACTGGCTCTGATTTAGAAGTTAAGCAGATCGAAAACTTTGAGGATCTTCAGTTTGCAGTGCCTACATTAGGTTTTTCTAAAGGGGCATTCTCAGGTTCTGGTATAACACTTAGAGGTATTGGTAACTTTGCTGTTGGTAATTCAACCAGTGCAGCGATTGGTTATTTCTGGAATGGTCAATCTGCATCTGCTTCAGGTTTATACGAAGCTGAGCTATATGATGTAGAGCGCGTCGAGGTACTTCGAGGGCCTCAGGGTTCATTGTTCGGAGCAGGAACAACTGGTGGTGTAATTCAAATGGTTACTAAAAGACCTGACGGTGAAGTTGGAGGCAACATTAAGGTTGATCTAGCTGACTACGACTCATCAAGAATATCAGGCGCATTTAATCTGCCGTTATCAGATACATTGCGTTCTAGATTCGCATTTGCATCTTTGAAAAGAGGTGGAATGGTTACTAACTCTTACAATGGTCAAAAATTAGATGACAGAAATACTATGTCAGGAAGAATGTCTTTAGAGTGGGATTACTCTGACGACACTACAATTAGCTTGATCTATGAAAATACTCAAGCAGACGATAATCGTATGAGAGCCGCTAGACAATATTGTAAGCAAGATAAATTCTATGGTTGTAGCCCATTTGAAAATGGCATGGAGGCAGTTTGGTCTCCAGGAAGTTACGGGCATTGGGTGCCATACCTTCAGTTCCAAAACGCTTCTTTAGACTACACTATATACAGAAATAACCCTTCAACAGATATTCGCTCAGTTGATCTTGATTCAACCCCAACGCATGAAACCGTATTGCAAAACTCAGTGTTTGAAATTGATAGCGCTCTTTCTGACACTATGAACATGACCTTTAGTTATTCATACCACACAAGGCAGTTTGAAGATTACGCGGATTACGATCATGCAGTTAGTGTGGTTCCTTTTCAACTAGGGCCTATAAAAGCTAATTTGTTCTATGACCCAACAAAAGGCAACATGGGCAGAGGTGAAAAACTTTATTCATCTGATGCAGCTGTAGATAGATCTACCAATGACTCTGAGTGGGCACAAACAGAGTTAAGGTTTACCTCTGACTACGATGGAGCTTTTAACTTTACTCTCGGCTTCTTTCACCTCGACAGTCAAAGCGAAACTAATTACGGTATTGCCACTCCTTACATGGAGTATTGGGGCAACGTATCCTCTGGACCGAATACCATATTCTCTCCTGCAAGTGCAGGCTATGGTGGAGCACCATACTGGGTTAATTACTTTGGCGCATTGCCAGTTGTGTCAGCTCAAGTTACGCAAGGTGTATTGGCTGGACTTATTCCTCCAGCGCAAGCGCAAGGTGCAGTCTTAGCCGGCGCAGCAAATGCAGCTGCAGCTACAGCAGCAGCCAAAGTAACACTTCCGCCTTGGCAGAAGCACTTCCATGCAGACAGTAACCTCAATAGAAATTCTAAAGCTGTCTACGGTGAAATGTACTTTGCTTTAA
>Ga0208964_1001383_pt1 | contig 10847 bp, 5 predicted proteins | sample AOAMet1_08_M0_20_2_FD_188227 | JGI IMG/M metagenome (GOLD analysis project Ga0208964, IMG submission 188227) | Ammonia-oxidizing marine microbial communities from Monterey Bay, California, USA - CAN11_08_M0_20 (SPAdes) | ecosystem: Environmental > Aquatic > Marine > Intertidal zone | place... | reverse complement strand
GAGCAGAAAATTTACCAGAAATCAAGATTGACCAAACGCTGCCTATTTTTGAGCGTCGCGATGAGATCATTGAAACCATTCAAAACAACCAAGTCGTCATCATAAGTGGCGAAACGGGTAGCGGGAAATCGACACAACTGCCATTGATGTGTCTCCAAGCAGGTTTTGGAACTGGTGGGCTTATCGGGCACACGCAACCACGACGTATTGCAGCAAGAGGCGTTGCCTCAAGAATTGCCCATCAAATCAAGCGTCCTCTTGGTGAAGAGGTCGGGTTCAAGATTCGATTCGCAGATCAAACGCAAGACCGAACCTACATTAAATTGATGACCGATGGAATTCTTTTAGCGGAAACGCAAAGTGATCGGTTTCTCGAACAGTACAGCTTGATCATTGTCGACGAAGCTCACGAACGCTCACTTAACATTGATTTCCTGCTCGGGTATCTAAAGAAGATTCTCGCCAAACGAAAAGATCTTCGTCTAATCATTACCTCCGCAACCATCGACACCCAGCGATTCGCTGACCACTTCACTCAAACTGCAGATCACCCCGTGCCAATCATCTCGGTCGAGGGAAGGACATTCCCGGTCGAAATCCGTTATCAACCTCCGGAAGAAGTCAGTCAGATCGGTCAAGAGAAAACTGAAATCGAAGAGCATACGGTGCGTGTTTGTCGCGAACTAGCCGCACTCGATGATGGAGACATGCTGGTTTTTTTACCAACGGAAGGTGACATCCGTTCACTGAACAAAAAACTTCGAGCAGCTCGTCTCCCCGGGCGTCAAACTGAAATCCTGCCGCTCTACGCACGACTCTCAACCGACCAGCAGAATCAAATCTTCCAGCCCGGAAAAAAGAGACGCATCGTGCTCGCGACGAACGTCGCGGAATCATCAATTACCGTGCCGCGAATTCGCTATGTGATCGATTCTGGAACCGCGAGGATGAGCTTTTATGCTCCGCGAAGTAAAGTTCAGCGATTGCCGATCCAATCAGTATCGCAAGCCTCGGCTAACCAAAGGGCAGGGCGGTGCGGAAGAATTGGGCCAGGCATTTGTGTCCGATTATATAGCGAAGAAGACTATGAATCTCGACCGCCTTTCACCACTCCTGAAATTAGACGCACCAATCTTGCGTCTGTAATTCTTCAAACGCTCGCACTCAAACTTGGAAAGATCGACGAATTCCCATTCCTTGATCCGCCCCGCACTGAAGCGATCCGCGATGGGTTTAAAACCTTATTCGAACTCGGAGCAGTCAATGAAAGGCGACAGCTAACGCCGCTCGGCAGATCGCTGGCCCGGATGCCCGTCGACCCCAGAATTGGACGGATGATCTTTGCGGCCGACGATGAAAATTGCTTAAGTGAGATCTTAATCATTGCCGCTGCACTAGAGATCCAAGACCCGCGCGTTCGCCCCCCGGAACGCCGCCAAGCAGCCGATACACAACACGAGAAATTTCGAAATGAAAAGAGTGACTTCCTTAGCCTCTTAAAGATCTGGGATTATTTCCACCAACTCAAAGAAGATCTTTCCCGTGCGAAACTAAAACTAGCGTGTCAGCAAAACTTTCTGTCCTATTCGTTGATGCGGCAATGGCAGGACATCCACCGCCAACTTCGATCGATGGCCGGCGACCAAAAACTGAAAACTCGCTCTCGCAAAGACGACTACAATGCAATCCATCGAAGTTTATTAGCCGGTCTACTTTCAGGTGTTGCCCTCGCTGGTGATCGTCACGAATACACAGGGGCTGGGAATATCAAATTCCATTTGTGGCCCGGTTCAGGAATTTTCGAATCCAAACCCCAATGGATCGTGGCCGCAGAAGTTGTTGAGACCTCTCGCCGATACGGGAGAACAATTGCAAAAATTTCTCCTGAGTGGATCGAACCCCTTGCGAAACATCTCGTCAAGCGGCGCTATTCAGACGCCCACTGGAGCAAAAAAAAGCAAACGGTTCTTGCCTCCGAACATGTCACCCTATTTGGACTGCCCATTGTCGCGGGGCGACTGACAAATTACACGAAAATTGATCCAGAGCTGTCCCGAGATCTCTTTATCGAACGTGGGCTTGTGGGCAATGAATTTGAGGATTCCCCAAGTTTCTACGAACACAACCAATGGTTGCTTGAAGAAGTAAAATCCGAAGCTGCCAAGACGCGTGACCGTGACTTGATCGTCAACAGCGACGACATCGTAAATTTCTATCAAGACAAATTACCCGAACTGGTTGTCGACGGATTCAGCCTCCGACGATCGATTAAGGATTCACCAGAGCTCGATCAAACTTTGCGAATGACGCGGGCTGACTTGCTCCCCTCTTCTGAAATCGCCGATGTCGGCCAGCAGTTTCCCGATCAAGTGCAGGTCGGGTCGATGCAAATCCCGATTGAATACCGGTTCTCACCGGGCTCCAAAGATGACGGGGCGACAATTAAAGTGCCCCTCGAAGGAGTCGGCCAACTCGATGACGCCCAAACTGGATGGCTAATTCCGGGACTTCTACAAACTCGAATAATTTCCCTGATTCGCAGTTTACCAAAATCGGTGCGGCGCAACCTGGTTCCTGCCCCCGACACCGCCAAACGGGTCGCAAAAGACCTGGACTTTGGACAGGGCATCTTTCTCAATGCTGTAGCACGAGAACTTTCTAAAATTGGCGGAATTCCAATTACTTCCGAGATGTTCAAGACGGACAAAATGGAAGACCACCTAAAAGTAAACATGCAGGTTCTTGACGAGGGAGGAGAGGTGGTAGCGGAAGGTCGATCCATCGCCGAAATTCGCGGACAACTCGGAGACGAATTTAAAAGTAACATTGTTGAAATCGAAGACTCCAACTGGAATCGAGATGGGCTTCAAGAATGGTGCTGGGAAGATTTCCCAAAGGAAATCACCATTCAGCGGGGAGCGACACAGTTAGCCTCTTATCCAGCTATCTTGGATCAGAAAGACGGGGTGGGCCTCCGACTAACTGATTCAACCAGTGCCAGTGAAAAAACCACTCGCCAAGGACTGGTACGGCTATTCCGAATCACCAATAAAAAGTCGATCAAATCACAGGTAAATTACCTACCAGAATTAAACCGCCACGCCGTTCCGCTGTCGAAAATCATACCAGCGGGAGAATTAAACAATCAATTATCTGACTTGATCGCCAGAATCGCCTTTGTTGACCGCAACAAGATTCCCAGATCGCGGGAGGAATACGATGTGCTTCAATCCAACGCCGTCGAGCGAATTAGTATTGCCAGCCAAAGTGTTGCCAAGTGGCTACCGAAACTGGCAAATGCAGCCCATGAACTACACCTACAGTTGGAGAGTCTCTCCTCTCGGCACACCGGCACCCAACACGATATTTCATTACAAGTTAGCGAATTGAAATCTGGCTGTTTCCTTTCAGAAACACCATGGTCCTGGCTTGAACAATACCCTCGTTATTTTGAAGCAATGAGTTATCGATTGGAAAAAATGGATGCTACAGCGACGGACAAAGACCGCGCCCTTACCGAGGAAATTAGCCATCATTGGGACCGCTACTGCAGCGAAACCGCGCTGCATTTGAACCACGGCATCGTTGATCCAGAACTTGAAACCTACCGGTGGATGATCGAGGAATTGAGAGTTTCTTTATTTGCTCAACCGCTTGGAACCATTGTAAAGATTTCGCCTCAGCGAATGGAAAAACAATGGAAACGCGTCAGACATGCCTGATCAAAGCGAGTTCGTCAGGACAATTTACCTAGCAAGGGCTATCACTTTTGATTCGCCGGGGTAAACCCCGGAGTGGAAAAATCAGGCGCCTTAAATCCCCCTGTCTTCAACGGCTGCTTCACCTCAACCTCTTTATTTTCGAATGGCTGGAATCCGTTTGAATTAAATTGCTTTGCCGGAGGGTTGATTTCCGCCTTAAAATTCGCACTAGGAGGTTTTGAAAATCGGTTCTCATCGACCGATGGCGTCGTTTTGAAACTAGTTGGAGGTTTGAATCCACCTATCGCAGGCGGTGCTTTCGGGTCAGAAGATTTCAAGATAGGTACTTTGTTTGCCGGCGACAATGAAAAACCTGCTCCCGATTCAATGACCTTGGGGAGAGGAACCTTGGGGAGAGGAACCGGTCGTGCGACAGCGCCACCAATCGGAGGTGGTCGCCTGTCTGAAATGACGTCCGACTCAGGCGGAGACAGTATGTCCTGAATCCGCTCCTCTTTCTTCGTCTGCAATACCGATGTAGTACCCGATTGCGCTTCGACCGTCGCCCGTTGACCAGCAAAGTCAGTTGCTTTTGCAATGCTTGCCGTTGGTGATTGAGGCTTGCTGACCACCGAGTTTGAGGCATCACTCATGTTCGCCTTGACGGGAGGAGCCTTTGCTGGAATCGCAGTAGCTGGGATCACATTAGCTGGAATTACCGTTGGGGGAATCGCGCTGGGGGACTTTGAAGTGACGGGAACTTTAGCGATCAGCATCTCAACAACCTCTGCCGCGGACTTCGGCTGAGTGGCAACGCTTAGTGCATAATCACCAATGGTCCGATTGTAACTAACCACCGAGTCAATCAAGTCGCGCTCTGCAGTATATAAAATTTCCCCAGCTTCGAGAGCAGTAAGCAAATGCATCCCTTGAGTTGGAACCAGCGTTCGATCGGCTGCAGATTTTGCGTACCCCACGGCTTCGGCACGCATCTCAATCAGAGCGAGCATTTTCGGAAGTACCTTATCAATTCCTCGAAACTTAGCTGGTACAAGTTGTCGGGAAAAATAAAGCTCGTAGTTCGTATTGTACCGTTGAATTAACGGCAGATCATTTGGAATTGGGCTCATCGGATCTTGACTTAGAACTGGCCAAAACTGAGCAAGCGTTGACTGTGATTTCAGCAACTCAATTTCTGCTGCCATCACCTGATTAGCAACGACCGCCTCGACCGCGGCCAGCAAGGCCTGTTCCGAATTTGATTCTGGAATCGGGACTTGTTTTAACCACTGGCGGTAGTTCTCCGACGCAACATAGTTCGCCCAATCAAAATAGGTTTTCCAATACTGTTGCACTAGGCTACTGCGGCGGTCAAGCGTCAGCGGTTGGCGAAAAAAATCCACGAGTTTAACTGGCTGGCCTGGCACCGGATTTTCATACTGCTCCAGAGAGTATCGAGAGATTAACTCTTTCGCAGTTGCCGGAGCAGACTTGCTTTTTTTATAAACGGCCTCGGTAAAACCGGCGAGTTGAACAGCGTTGGCCTGCCGACTCGGCGCAGAAGAATTCACTTCATCAGGCGCATGAGTTGGGATCTCAGATGCCATCAACACCTTCCGCATCGGTTGATCTAAAGGTGGCGGTAGCTGAGTTTCAGTCGCTTCAATTTGCTTTTTATTTAAGGCCGGTAAAAAATCCGATCGTAGATTATCGGCAGTAAACTTAGGGATCGCCGGTTGGGCTCGCGCAACATCTTCTTGAATCGGTATGAACGAACCACGCGTAGACAGCGGAGACTCTTCGATCGACATCTCCGCATTCGCAGACACAACCCCTGATTCGGGCTTACGCCGCACCCCTTCCACCCTTAAGTCATTGATCAGAGGTTCACCAAAACTCTTGGCAGTTGGCGGTACCGGCATCAAAAGATCTCTTGGTGGCTCCGGCGATTCCATCGATTCTAATAAAACGACAGGATCTGCAGTCTCTTCCGCCCTGCTGATCGAAAGCGATGGAACCAAACCAGGTGTCGAAACATGCTTTTGGCTGAGCTGTTGATGAAAACCGTTAGCTCCCTCAGCAGTTCCATCGGAAGTTGGACTGGCTGTTCTACCCGTTAGCGGTGGAACCGAAAACTCAAACTCACTTTGCTGAGCAAAACCCAGCATAGGAAATCCAAGCACCAACAAGACAATGATCGACTCAAGCTTTTGCTTGATCAGCCCGAAACAATTTTCGATTAATTGCGATACCAAAATGAGCATCCGTGCACCTCTGGTTAGTGATTTCCTGCGGAGCTCCGTTAAAATACGGGTCCGCTCAGCCTAAATCTGTCCCGTATCAAATTTTTAGTCAATGCTGATTATTAACACCCCAACCACACCAGCACCGACCCAGTCGCCCTAAACCACCGACCTTACTTTTCTAAATCGCTTGATTATAAAAAAATGCTCCCGATAATTGGTCAGGGGTAACTTATGCGAGTCAAAAGACCAGTGGACAACATAAAAATCAAATCAACCTTCCTTCCACGGCACCGCTGTATAATCCAGCGAGGGCGCCAACTTCTTTATGTGATAGCACTTTTATTACTGTGGAACGCAACCGCAGTTGCCTATCAGCTCCTCACCCCTCCGAAACAACCCATCCAAATAAATGCAAGAGACTCCATTCAAACTCTTCTCAACGAGTATTGGATGCGGACTCCACCCAACGCGCTCGCTTCCGAAAATTTCTACAAGGATTTGAATTCGCGTCCCGCGATCGTTTCGGTTGCTTTCGCGGTGAACCGTCTTCAGCAAAATAAAACAAACGAAGCAAAACTGGTTGCCGAAAAACTGACGGAGACCTTTCCAAAGAATCTTGATGGATGGATGCTGAAGGCGTGGCTGAATGCCTTGGAAGACAACTTTGAAATTTCACTCGTCTCGATGCAGTCCTTAAACCAAAAGGTACTGGCGACACCCGACCTTCCTGTGGAAGTAAAATCATCAATTTATTCTCGATTGGGAAGGCTGATCGGTTACTTAGAAGGCCCCGTCGCCCACCGCGTGAACCAAAACTTACTTCTCACAACGACTCAGTCGATTACCAAAACTGCGCCCGAGAAACACCTAAACGAATTCAATTTGGGTCGAGCACAAGTCTTTGAAAAATATACTGAGATCCAGCAGAATCAGACTCTTAAGACAAATGAGGAACTCGTAAAGGTTGCAAAACGCGACCAAAAAATAGAGCAGCTTCTCAATCGTGAAAACGAAAGTTTGTCTGATTCCGAACAAAAACTCTCCGAAGAAATTGAACGTGTCAGGCAGGACGCCGGTGCTAGGATCTCAACGCTTGAAAACCAAGGTTCTGAAATCGAGCAGGAACGAATAGCTACAAAGTTCGAAATTCAAAAACGCCAAAACAGACTTTTCTATCTCTATGAAGAACTTGCCCTCTTAAACCTCGGTCCCGTCAGCCAATTTTGGGCTTATGATCCACGGGTTGAAATTCGAAATATTGAATTTCAATTATCACAAAAACGAAGCGACTGGAATGGTTACTCATTTCAATTGCAGAACATCAGTGATGAAATTTCCAGGCTACAGGTTTTTGTTCAGCAAAAAACAAATTCGCTTGGCAAAGAATTAAAAAAACTTAATGGCTCACGGCGTCGCAACCTTAACAAACTCAAGCGTATTGCTTCCGGGCCCCAAATCGCCGATGGTAAAAAAAATGCAATGAAGATCCGGGCAACTTCTCTGATCACTTACGATGAAATTTCAGAAGAACTTTATCGCCAACAAATCCTTAACCAATTGCCGCGAAATTAAGCTCTGGCAATCTAATCACGGAATAACCGGACTAACTCATTTCCAATAGTTCACCGATCCACTCATGGAGTCGCTCAATCGGCAAGCCGACCACATTTGACTCGAGCCCGCTCTCGAGATGAAGCCAATCGAGCCCATCTTGGTACCCGAACGCTCCGGCCTTGCCGATCCAATTGTCAGAGTCAAGTATCTCTTCTAACTGCTGAGCCTTGAGAACATCCATCGTCAACACGGATTGCTCCAAATGAAGTCGGTGACAATCACCCGGTTTTTTCCAGAGACATACGCCGGTTAGCACGCGGTGTTTTTTTCCACTCATCAACGTCAGCATTTTCTCTGCATGCTCGCGATCAACCGGTTTACCAAGAATTTCCCCTTGGCACTCTGCCACAGTATCGGCAGCAATGATGACTCCAGTATTATATTTTGGTGCGATAGCTCGCGCCTTGAGAAAGGCAGATTGCAAAACAAGATCCTCGGGAGAGCACTTCGAACAGATACCTCTTTCTACCGAATCATCAGGGGCGTCAGTGACGAATTGAAATCCCGCACTCTCCAGAAGTTTCGCGCGGCGCGGCGACTGGCTTGCAAGAATGATGGAGAACTCATTGGTTTGGTTGGTCATGCCGGTTTAATGTGCTAATCTTGTAGAGCGGTTATCTATTACAGTGGCCAGAAAATATTTATGATTGAAAACGATGCGGCCAAGATCGGAAAAACTAAATGTCCTGTTCGAAGACAATCACTTGTTGGTTGTCAACAAACCGCCATTATTGCCAACGATGGGTGTGAAGGAAGGTGAGTTAAGTCTGCTTAGCCAATCCCGGCAATACATTAAAAAGAAATACAACAAACCGGGAAATGTCTATTTAGGAATCGTTAGCCGGCTCGATGCGTTCGTCAGCGGTGTTATCGTCCTTGCTAAAACCTCAAAAGCTGCTGGCCGTTTATCTGAGCAGTTTCGAAACCGCACCGCAGACAAGACCTACTGGGCGATCATTCCAGATGCCTTGAAGGAAGAAAGCGGAAGACTGGAAGACTGGGTAATTAAGAATGAATCACTTCACCGAATGACCGTCATCCCCAAAGGGAAAAAGTCCCCCACTGGAGCAAAAGTTGCCCGCCTGAACTACAAAACCATTGGCACTGAAATCACCAATCGCCAATGTCCCACCAAATTACTGGAAATTAAGCTCGAAACTGGTCGAAAGCACCAAATTCGCGTCCAACTTGAAAACGCAGGTGCCTCCATTTTGGGAGATCGGAAGTACGGAAGCGATCTCCCATTCAAACGGGGAATTGCACTTCATTCTCGAGAACTCTCCATTGAACACCCCACGAACCGGGTCTTACAATCGTTTCAAGCGGAAACACCATCTTGGTGGAACATTGATCGGTATTCGTTATCATAAAAACTGTCCCTAGTTTGCCAGCAACGCTTTTTTCTCACCCATACTATTCGGTCGATGGCTGCAGTTGAAGCAATGAGTTTTGCATGAATACCACCCAAACTAATTTTCGCGATACTGCGCTCGCCAGTGAACTGGTGACCGAAGAGCAATTGCGTACTGCAATGAACGAATTGGCGAAAACGCAAGATAGCGATTCGTCGAGTTCAGCCACGCTCACCGAAAAGAGGATCGCCCAGCAACTGGTTGAAATGAAAGTCATTTCTGCCTACCAAGCGGATCAATTGCTGACTGGGCGAACGAAACTAAACCTGGGCCCCTACATCATCACGGACTGGATTGGTCAAGGTGGCATGGGACAGGTCTTCAAAGCCGTCCACGAAATGCTCGGCCGAGAGTCCGCAGTCAAAGTCTTACCGCTTCACAAAACAACGCCCGAGGCTATCGAGAATTTTCGCCGCGAGATTCGAGCTCAGGCAAAATTGGATCACCCTAACCTTGTGCGGGCTTTCGACGCCGGTGAAGATGGGAACGTTCATTACCTCGTGGTTGAATATATTCCGGGCACCGACCTTCGACGACTCGTTCGCTCGAAAGGTAAACTCTCAGTCCAGCAGGCAGCCAACATAATCAAGCAATCTGCTGAAGGGCTCGCCCACGCACACGAGCGTGACTTAATTCATCGCGATATCAAGCCAGGTAACATTCTTGTTACCCCCGATGGTGTTTCCAAGCTATCTGACCTTGGGTTGGCGTTCTATCTCAACGACGCCACCGATCCGAGAGCGGGAAAAATCGTTGGAACTGCCGACTACCTTTCGCCGGAACAAATTCGTACACCGCAGCACATCACCAGTGCCAGTGATATTTATTCACTCGGTTGCACCCTGTACTACGCAGTCACAGGAAAAGTTCCTTTTCCCGGAGGGACGCCCAAAAGCAAAGCCAGGAGGCACCTCGAGGAAACGCCGTGGCACCCAAGACGGTTCAACGAAGAAGTCAGTGATGACTTTGTTGACCTAATTGGTGACATGATGGAAAAAGATCCAAAAGAGCGGATCCAATCCGCCGAAGAAGTTGCCGAACGTCTCGCTCCATGGGCGGCTGACGACAGCCCGCTTCTTCGCGAAGATATGGGCGACCGACCTCGCTGGATGCCAGCACCCATTGGTTCCCCGGATGCCCAGGACACCGATCCCGATGACGCCGTTACTGAAATGGCGATGCACGACATAAGCGATACCTCGCAAAGCAGCATTCACGGCACGATGTCCGATGACAATTCGATCTCAGGCCAGCACAATAAACCTCCACCGCCGCTCTCCACTGTCGAGCAGTATAAAACGGCAGGTAGAATTAACGATGCAATCACTTTTTCTTTATCAGCACTCTTTGTGACCGCGGTGGTCTGCCTCTCCATCGGCATCCTTGTTGGCTTCATCGCCGGCTTCTTGATGGCGAAGTAACCATAGAACGCACCAGGGCTGATGGGGCAAGCATGCCCCGTTGCAGCACGTTTAATACTGGCTTAACACTGGCGTGACCTCTGTTTGTACTCCACCAGTTACGTTCACTTCTAAATTTGCATTGATAAAGACATTGATTTCGCTGCGGATTCCAAATTCTTTCAGATAGATTCCCGGCTCAATTGAGAAACAGGTTAGCGGGAGAACGAGACGATCTTCTTTTGTTTCTAAATCATCCATGTGGGCACCGTTACCGTGCGTTTCTGTTCCAATATTATGACCCGTTCGGTGGATAAAGTACTCGCCGTATCCGGCATCTTCAATCACCTGACGCGTCGCTCGATCCACTTCCCAACCCTGCAACTCTCGCCCTTCAGCAAAAGCACTCCTCGCACAATCGATTCCCGCATCGCGGGCATCAGCAACGATGTCGAAAATTTCTTTGTATTTTTC
>Ga0208964_1001370_pt1 | contig 10946 bp, 9 predicted proteins | sample AOAMet1_08_M0_20_2_FD_188227 | JGI IMG/M metagenome (GOLD analysis project Ga0208964, IMG submission 188227) | Ammonia-oxidizing marine microbial communities from Monterey Bay, California, USA - CAN11_08_M0_20 (SPAdes) | ecosystem: Environmental > Aquatic > Marine > Intertidal zone | place... | reverse complement strand
TTGGCGGAATTTCCGATCAGGCGAGTTGGTTGAAAAGCGAGGATTTTATTAATCCGGTTTCAACCGGGGCGATACAGCCTACGATCCTGGTCCATGGAAAAAGCAGATTTCAGGTTCTTTGCCGGAATCAGTCTCGCGATATGATTCTGTCCAGCTTTTCCGAAGATGGAGTTAATTGGTCTCCATTGGAAAAAATAGGTTTGCCAAATCCAAACTCCGGCATCGATGGGGTGACGCTTCGCGATGGCAGGCATGTGTTGGTTTACAATCACACCCAGCGTGGTAGAAGCCCTATTAACCTGGGGATTTCCAGCGATGGAAAACAATGGAATCGCTTGTTGGAACTTGAAAACCAGCGAGGCAGTGAATTCTCCTACCCTGCGATCATTCAGACCAAAGACGAATTGCTCCATATTACTTACACTTGGAAAAGAAAAAAAATCAAACACCTTGTCGTTGATTTAAAGAAAAAATAGGTCCGCTAGTTCACGGCAAGCTGTTCGGCAAGTTGGTCATTTCAATCGGTAATGATGGTGTGCTTCGACACAACGCCAGAATTCTTGACTTATTCCAATTTAGCCACTCTTAATGATGGCTAGAAGGATTTGTCTTGCCTGTAAAACAACGTCGCGTTGACGTAACGAAAGAAGATTGCGTGATAGGACCAAAACAGGATGGTCGAGTTTTTCCACAACTGACCGTATTGGTGAGTGTGACAGCGACTGGTTTATTGTTGATGTGTGGGGGGACTTGTCCTCTTTGGCTCCCTGGATTGCCGTCAGCAGAAAACATGGACGGGTATCCGTTGTTTCCCCGAATTCCTGTCTTTTGGATTTTTCCAGAGTTTTCATTGCTGTTCCAGTGGGTGCTGTTTGTTTCCGGGGCCATGCTGTTGTTGTTAGTTTCTCTGGGATGCTTTTTGCCTTTAAAGAATGGTTGGCAAAAGACGGCTGGCGGCGGGTTTATTTTGATTTGTACACTGCTGATCCTGGAGGATCAGCATCGATTCGTTCCCTGGGTTTACCAGTCGCTGCTGTTTCTTGCGGGGTGGGTGTTTTTTCGCCCTGAAAATGCCTTGAAATTTGCGCGTGTCAGCATCGTGGGGGTCTATTTTTTTTCTGCAATCAGCAAACTGGATTATCAGTTTGTGATGACGACCGGGCGCCAAATGCTCGAAATTTCCATGTCACTGATCGGATTGGACACGGCAACTTGGCCTCCATTATTGGTTTCAGCTTTTGTGTTGCTGTTGCCGATTCTCGAAATTGGAGTTGCATTGGGGTTGATGTTCCCAATGACCCGTTGGGTCAGTCTTGGGTTGGGTACCTTGATGCATGCCGGTTTGGTGGTTGTATTGGGCCCTTGGGGAATGGGCAACGAAGCATCGGTCCTGATTTGGAACGGTTTTATTGCGGTGGAGCTTTGCATCCTGTTTGGCTGGAGGTCACGGTCAGGCGAGGAGGCTTCTAATAAATCTTTATTTTGTAATTCATCAGGCAGCATTTTGTGATACCATGCAGCAGCTGTAAAATAAGGTAAATTTAATGAGGATGAAAGTGCAGATCCGGTTCTTAATACTTTATAATCTGCTGGAGAAACCATTATTACTCCATTTAAATACATCCATTGTTTATTTTGAAGTTCAGCAGCTAATCCCATTACACGAGTACCGCCATAGCTTTCTCCTATAATATATTTTGGTGATTGCCATCTATTATTTCTTGAGATAAATGTATTCAACCATCCCGCAAGATATTTTATATCTGCGTTGATTCCAAAAAACAAAGATTTATCTAATTTTTTTCCACTTTTTACAACTGGCCTAGAGTATCCAGTATTTACAGGATTTACATACACAATATCTGCAACATCTAGAATTGAGTTAGGGTTATCTTTCACGCCATAGGGCTGAATTGGATATCCTTCATCATCAATTCTCAAAACTTTTGGACCTGTATATGCGATGTGCATCCATACAGAAGCAGAACCAGGACCACCATTGAATGACATAATAATAGGTCTTTTTGAGCTATTTTTTATATTGGTTCTTTTATAGTAGGTATAGTATAGAGATGCTATTATTTCTCCATGATCATTCCAAACAGGTTGCATACCAGTTTTAGCTTGATAGGTTATCTTTTGATTATTTATAAGTACCTCACTGTTTGTAGTTACTGATGTATCTATAGGAATTCTTATATCCTGAGCCTCAATACTGATAAAACTAATTAGAAAGATGAAAGTTAAATATTTTTTCATTTGTTATAATTTAAGTGCTTCTAAATTAATAGAAATAAACGACTTTTAAGTTAAGGATTAAATATTTTAAAATTTTTCAAATACACCAAGACCAAAGAGCGCAAAATCATACTTAACTGGGTCTTTTACATCAAAACTCCTGAGTTTGGTGTCCAATTCGTGAACTGCTTTCCAATCATTTTGTTTCCGGCTTAGTATTCCTAATTTTCTCGCTACATTACCTGAGTGAACATCCAATGGGCAAGATAAAAAAGCAGGTGAATGAGTTTGCCATAGACCAAAATCAACTCCTTCAGTATCTTTTCTAACCATCCATCTCAAATACATGTGAATTCGTTTAGCTGCAGAGTTTTTTAGCGGGTTAGAAATGTGTTTTTCAGTTCTTACCTCATGTTGAAGTTCGAAAAAAATAGTTTTAAACTCAGTTATAGAGTTTTGGTAGTTTATGTCTCCTTTTGATGGTTTTAAAATACTTTCTAGACCTCCGTGGTTTTGATAAATATTTTGAAGAGATTTTATGAAATATTGTAAATCATTAGAATTGAATGTTCTATGAACAAAACCAGTGATACTCTCAAGATCTTTGCTAGAATGATTCATTATAAAATCAAATGGAGAGTTATCCATAATCTCCATCATTTTTTTAGCATTTCTAATAATCATAATTCTATTTCCCCAAGCGATTGTAGCTGACAAAAAACCTGCGATTTCAATATCTTCTTTTTTGGAGAATTGATGTGGAACTTGAATAGGATCTGATGCTATAAAGCTATTCCTATTGTACATTTCTACTTTTAAGTCTAAAAAACTTTTTAATTCTTTTTTAGGGATTACCATGGCTAGCTATAAGAAATAATGAAACTAAAATACCATTATAAATACTATGTAAAAAGATAGACCAAATTAAGCCAAAACGAACTCTTATGAATCCAAAAATTAATCCTATAAAAAATTGAGGTGCAACTAATAACGGAGAAAAAAGTAACACATTAGTCGTTATTTCAAAATTAAATATATGAACATAAGCAAAAATAACCCCAATGGCATAAAATGCTATTTTAAAAATCTTGGGTTGTTTAAAATAGATCAATGGTCCTCTAAAAATTAATTCTTCAAAAATGGGTGCTAAAATAGCTGCAAAAAAAAGAATTTTAATACCGTTTGAATCGTCAAAGAGTGAATCAGTGATGTGACTAATTTCATTTAAAACTCCCAAAAAGGTTAAAAAACTAGTAATGGTAGAAATAAAGAAAGAAAACATAAACGATATAAGGCAGAGGTATATCAGTATTTTAAACCGATATGAAAAGCTTTTATTATCATCTATTTCTAAAACAGGATTTAAAAGGTATTGAATAAGTTCGCTTAGTGTTTTTGTCATACAATAATTCCGTCTCTCATGGTTAACTTACGGTCTGCCATATCAGCCAATTCTTGATTATGAGTTACAATGATAAATGTTTGATTAAATGTGTCTCTTAATTCAAAAAATAGTTTGTGAAGACTCTCAGCAGTTTGGGAATCTAAATTTCCACTAGGTTCATCAGCGAGAATAATAGAAGGGTCGTTTATGAGTGCTCTTGCTACAGCTACTCGTTGTTGTTCTCCTCCAGAAAGTTCATTGGGTTTGTGTTTCATTCGATTCTCTAACCCAAGAAATCTTAAAAGTTCTTTTGCTTTTTGTTCAGTCTGTTTTCTATCTTTATTTCCAATAAAAGCAGGGATACAAATATTTTCTAGGGCTGTAAACTCAGGTAATAATTGATGAAATTGAAAAATATAACCTATATGTTCATTTCTGAATGCAGCAATCTGTTTATCATTTAAATTTTGAAGAGTTATACCATTAATCTCTAGTAAAAAATCTTCTTTTTTTGAGGGGGTATCTAAAGTTCCTAAAATTTGAAGTAAAGTTGTTTTTCCTGCTCCAGATGGCCCCACAATTGCAACAACCTCTCCTTTATCAATAGCGAGGTTAACTCCTCTTAAAACCTCTGTATCATCGTAATACTTGTGTATATTTTTTGCAATTACCATCAATTAATATTTATGATTACGAAAATATTAAAAAAAGGAATGAAATGATGACTCTTCATACATTGTTTTTTATTTATTCTTAATTATGGGTTTTTTAATATTTAAAGATACAATCAAAAATCTTTGATTTTTCTCATTAATAACAAACGAGATTAAAATATAATTTTATCATAAAAAATATACTGATTTTTATCAATTTGTTTATTCAAAAATTAAATTTGAATTTGTACTTTTGCTTCCGTTTAAACTCTAAGAATACATGAACTTACACGAATATCAAGGAAAAGAAATTTTAAATAGTTTTGGCGTAAGAATTCAACGAGGAATTGTTGCGAATTCTCCAAAAGAAGCTGTAGACGCAGCAAAAAAATTAACAACAGAAACTGGAACCAGTTGGTATGTTGTAAAAGCTCAGGTTCATGCAGGGGGACGTGGTAAAGGAGGCGGTGTTAAGTTGGCTAAGAACTTAAATGAAGTTGAGTCAATATCGGACGCCATCATAGGAATGATGCTGATTACTCCACAAACTTCTGCTGAAGGTAAAAAAGTAAATCAAGTTTTGATTTGTGAGGATGTTTACTATCCTGGAGATTCTGAACCTGAAGAGTATTATATGTCCGTTTTATTAGACAGAAATACTGGTAAAAATATGATAATGTATTCTACTGAGGGTGGAATGGATATTGAAACAGTAGCTGAGGAAACACCTCATTTAATTTTCACTGAAGAAATAGATCCTACTTTAGGCTTGTTACCTTTTCAGGGACGAAAAATTGCTTTTAATTTGGGGCTTTCAGGTACTGCATTAAAAGAAATGGCAAAATTTGTATCTGCTTTATATACAGCTTATATAAAATCTGATTCATCAATGTTTGAAATTAATCCAGTATTAAAAACATCAGATGATAAAATTCTAGCAGTTGATGCAAAAGTTACTTTAGATGAAAATGCATTATTTCGTCATAAAGATTATGCTGCCATGCGAGATTTACGCGAAGAAAACCCAATTGAAGTAGAAGCCAAAGCGGCTGGTCTTAATTACGTAGACTTAGATGGTAATGTGGGGTGTATGGTGAATGGTGCTGGATTGGCAATGGGTACTATGGATCTAATTAAACAGGCAGGAGGAGATCCAGCTAATTTTTTAGATGTTGGAGGTACAGCTGATGCACAACGTGTTGAGGTGGCTTTTGGAATAATTTTAAAAGATCCAAATGTGAAAGCTATATTGGTTAATATTTTTGGAGGTATTGTTCGTTGTGATAGAGTTGCACAAGGTGTTGTAGATGCTTACAAAAACATGGGTGATAAAATTAACGTTCCCATTATTTGTAGATTACAAGGTACTAACGCTGTTGAAGCTAAAGAACTTATAGACAATAGTGGAATGGAAATTATTTCTGCTACTGAATTCCAAGAAGCTGCAGATAAAGTTGCAGAAGTATTGGACTTATAGTAATTCAAAAAATATAAATTTAAAAAAGACGTTCTAAATGAATGTCTTTTTTTTTTAACCTTCTAAATGTTTTAACTGTTTGTAGGCAATAGACTTCCTGTGAGATATTAAACACATACTATCGAATCCTCTTAAATGGATTAAAATCTAATTTTATATATTTACAATAAGGTAAAAATCCTAGCAATTTTTATGAGGTTTTAAATGAAAAAAATCAAACAAATTTTAATTCTTAGTTCATTATTAATCCTGTTTTCATTTAGCCATCCTATCAAGTTAACTTCTTCAATCATCAAATATGATAAAGAAACCAAAGGCCTGAGTATGGAATGTAAAGTTTTTGTTGATGATTTTGCACCCGCAATAGATCAAGCTTTAGAGTATAGAATTAATAATAAAACTCTTACTAAAGATGATCTTTCAAGAATAGAAGATTACTTTATTACTAACTATAAAATTTTTATTGATGGTGAGAAATTACCATTAGCGATCGATCAATACAAAGTGGCAAATAATGTCATGACATTATCATTCTCCAGTATATATATTACACTCAAAAAAGGAAATAAACTCAATATTGAAAATGAACTTCTTTTTGAAAAATTTCCTGATTTACAGTCAAACTGGATGACTATACAAATACCTCCTTTTCTTTCAAATTATAATTTTGAAAGTAAATTCGAAAACTATATCTATTCATACACATTTTAATTTTTTCATTAATGATAACGTTTAATACTTTTTTTCTTAGTGGGTGGGAACATATTGTAGATATTAATGCATATGACCATCTATTGTTTGTTATGACATTGTGCGCTGCCTTCAAATTAAAAGAATGGAAACAAATATTAATAATCATTACTGCATTTACTATTGGGCATAGCGGCACACTTATTCTTAGTGCTTTTGATATTATACCTACCAATGCAAAATTAATAGACTTATTAATACCTTTTACAATTATGTTAACCGCTATAGCGAATGTCATTAATTATAATAAAAACAGAAAGTTTTCTGACGCTAAAATTAAGTACTCAATAGCACTAGTCTTTGGGTTAATTCATGGATTAGCATTTGCCAGTAATTTTAAGTTTATGTTGTTTAGTGACAATATTTTAATGCCACTATTTTTATTCAATATTGGTATTGAAGCCGGACAATTGTTTATAGTGTTACTTTTTATGATTGCTTTATGGTTCTATTCAAAAGTAATTAACGGAGAACATTTTAAATGGAATTTATTTATTTCGGGCGCAGGTTTCGGAATTGCAGCAACTATTTTTATAAATGCTTTATAGTATTTGTAAATTTAAATTTAAAGTAATCTATAAAAAAACGCCACTCATTTAAGTGGCGTTTTTTTTGTTTTTTTAGCTTCTTAGGGTTTTACCTTTTCTTGTATTTTATCAACTATAAGTCGTTCCTCACGATTTGCTATCTCCCAAGCAGTATGAAAAATTAAACGAGATCTGTTCTCTAATAAATCATAGTTAATTTTATCTGGAGTATCACTTATTTGGTGATAATCAGCATGAGTACCATTGAAATAGAAAATGACTGGAATATTATTTTTCGCAAAACTATAATGATCTGAGCGATAGTAGAATCGATTTGGATCATTTTCTGCATTGTATTTGTAGTCCAATTCTATGTTTACAAATTCCTTATTTACTTGTTCTGAAATATTGTGTAAATCTGTACTTAGTTTATCACTACCAATTAAGTAAATATAATTACGATCACCTTCACGTTTTGGATCAATTCGTCCAATCATATCAATATTTAAGTCAGTGATAGTATTCTCTAATGGAACTAAAGGCTCATGATCTGTATAGTATCTAGAACCTAACAACCCTTTTTCTTCTCCAGTTACGTGTAAAAAAATAATTGAACGTTTTGGTTTGTGACCATTGTCTGCAGCTGTTTTAAATGCCTCTGCTATTTCTAACATGGCAACTGTACCAGAACCATCATCATCTGCACCATTAAAGACCTCTCCATCTCCATCAATACCTATGTGGTCTAAATGAGAGGAAATAATAATATATTCATCAGGTTTTTCAGAACCTTTAATTATAGCAGCAACATTTTCTGAAGGTTTGGATTCAGAGGATGCCTCAAGAATCATTTCAAATGTTGTTTTTTCATAAGATGGTTTTACAGATTTCTCAATATTTGCTATTAATGATTTACCCATTTTGTTACTGATTAAAAACTGATACATATCAGCTTCAGCATCTTTTTTAACGGGAAGAGATAAACGATTGCCTGCACCTCTTTCCTCTAATCCTTTATAGTATAAAGCATACCTATTAAACAAGTTATCATTCATTAAGAATAATGTCTTTGCACCTTTGTCTTTAGCTGCATTTCTTTTTGCGGATAATTCTTGTCGACCATTAGACCACTTTGAGGCTTTTTTGTTACCTGTAATAATATAATTACCATTTTTATCTTTCGGTTCTCCATTTTTAATCACAACGATTTTCCCTTTTACATCTATGTTAGTGTAATTAGAAAACTGTTCATCATCAATACCAAATCCAGCATAAACAATTTCTGAAGCTGATATCTTTGTTGAAATCGTTGAACCCAATGAAATAAAATCTTCAAAGTAATTAAATGATTTACCATTGTTGATTATGGTTACTTTAGGTGTTTTTACAAGATTTAAAGGGACGTTTTGAAAATAATTTCCCTCAATTACTGGTTTTATTCCCAGAGATTCATAGTGTTTTTTTATATAGTCAACAGCTTTCTTCTGCCCAGGATTACCGGTATCACGACCTTCAAATTCATCTGAGGCGTAAATATATAAATGCTCTTTTAACTCATCTTGAGTGATAGAACTACCATAGTTTACAACATCTTCTTTAGTTGCTTCTTTTTGACAAGATACCATCATCAATAAAGCACTTGTTAATAATAGTATTTTTTTCATTTTAAATTAGTGTTAGTTTTTAGTCTCATGATATTTTGATAAAGATACAATAAGGTGGTTAAAACCTTGATTTTTAACATAAATTAACATGGTGAGTATGTTTATTTTAACTGTTTTTTTAAAATTGTTATTTCGTCTCTAAGTTGAGCAGCAACAATAAAATCTAGAGACTTAGCAGCTTCTTCCATCTGTTTTCTTTTCTCTCTAACTCTTTTTTCTATTTCAGATTTTGCAAGATATTGGAGGTCTTGTTCTGCTGCTTCTTTAATAGCGGCATTATATTGATATGATGCTACGGCCTTTCTTGACAATGTTTCGTCAATTTTTTTATTAATTTGAGTTGGTGTTATGTTATTTTTTTTATTGTAAGAAATTTGTTTCTCTCTTCTATTGGTAGTTTCATTAATTGTTAATTGCATGCTTTTAGTTATTTTATCTGCATACATTATTGCTAATCCATTTAGATTTCTTGCTGCTCTTCCTATGGTTTGAGTTAACGATCTATGTGATCTTAAGAACCCCTCCTTATCAGCATCTAAAATAGCAACTAAAGATACCTCGGGTAAATCTAATCCCTCACGCAATAGATTTACACCAATTAAAACATCAAATATTCCTTTTCTAAGATCCTGCATAATTTCAACACGTTCTAGTGTATCTACATCAGAATGTATATACCTACATCGAATAGAAATTCTACTTAAATACTTTGTCAACTCTTCAGCCATTCTTTTAGTTAAAGTAGTAACTAGAGTTCGTTCATCTTTTTCAACCCTGATTTGAATTTCTTCAATAAGATCATCAATTTGATGTAAACTTGGTCTAACTTCAATTTTTGGATCTAATAATCCTGTAGGGCGAATAATTTGTTCTATAAATACACCCTCAGTATTTTGTAATTCATAGTCGGCAGGAGTGGCACTTACATATATGGTTTGATTTTGAATGGCTTCAAATTCTTCAAACTTTAATGGTCTATTATCCATAGCTGCTGGTAATCGAAAACCATACTCAACTAAGTTTTCTTTTCTACTTCTGTCTCCTCCATACATTGCATGGGTTTGTGGAATGGTTACATGACTTTCATCAATAATCATTAAATAATCATCAGAAAAGTAATCTAAAAGACAAAAGGGTCTTGTTCCGGGTTCACGGCCATCTAAATATCTAGAATAGTTTTCAATTCCAGAACAATAGCCTAATTCTCGAATCATTTCTAAATCAAATTCTGTTCTTTCTTTTAATCGTTTAGCTTCTAAATGTTTTCCAATTTCTTTAAAATAATCAACTTGTTTTACCATGTCTTCTTGTATTTGATGAATGGCATTTTGTAATACATCTGGGGAGGTTACAAATAAGTTTGCTGGATATATTGTTAGGCTCTCGTATTTTTCTAACACTTGATTACTAACAAGATCTATGGCTTCAATCTCTTCAATTTCATCTCCAAAAAAATGAATTCTAAAACCATTTTCTCCATAGGAAGGAAAAACAGTTACTACATCTCCTTTTACTTTAAAAGTCCCACTTTTAATTTCTACATCTGTTCTAGAGTATAGACTAGTTACTAATTGGTGTAAAAACTTCGTTCTGGATATTAGTTGACCAACTTCAATTGGAATCACATTTTTTTTGAACTCTACAGGGTTTCCAATTCCATATAAACAAGAAACAGAGGCTACAACTAATACATCTCTTCTTCCTGAGAGTAGGGAAGACGTTGTACTTAATCTCAGTCGCTCTATATCATCATTAATAGACAAGTCTTTTTCTATATAGGTTCCAGTTACTGGAATGTATGCCTCAGGTTGATAATAATCATAGTAAGAAACAAAATATTCTACAGCATTTTCAGGAAAGAATTGTTTGAATTCTGAGTATAATTGTGCTGCTAGGGTTTTATTATGAGCCAATACTAAGGTTGGTTTATTGGTTCTTTCAACAACATTTGCTATTGTAAATGTTTTTCCAGATCCAGTCACACCCAAAAGCGTCTGAAATTTTTCCTTAGAGTTTAATCCATCGGTTAGTTGCTTAATCGCCTCAGGTTGATCTCCTGTTGGTTTGAACTCAGAGTGAAGTTTGAAATCCATCTTGTAAAGTATAAATCCTTTTGATGTCTATAATGATCTATTTAAATTAAAAAAGCAGTTATTCTTACCTTCTCAACAGCGAGAAGTTTCCTTTTCTTTCTCTTAGCGCTCCATTTCTATCGACTAGTATAATTGAGAACCAGTAATCATCAGAGGCCAA
>Ga0208964_1001364_pt1 | contig 10969 bp, 10 predicted proteins | sample AOAMet1_08_M0_20_2_FD_188227 | JGI IMG/M metagenome (GOLD analysis project Ga0208964, IMG submission 188227) | Ammonia-oxidizing marine microbial communities from Monterey Bay, California, USA - CAN11_08_M0_20 (SPAdes) | ecosystem: Environmental > Aquatic > Marine > Intertidal zone | place... | reverse complement strand
AAGAGCTTGATTGGCTAAAACATCACCAATAGCATAATACCCTTTAACATTTGTTTGGTAATAATCATCAACAGGAATCTTTCCATTTTCAGTTTTAATTCCAACATCTTCTAAACCAATATTTTCAATATTAGATACAATCCCTACGGCTGAAAGTACTACATCGCATTCAATAGTTTCTTCTCCAGATTTGGTTTTTATTAATACCTTACAACCTTTTCCTGAAGTATCAACCTTTTCAACAGATGAGTTTGTCATAATTTTTATTCCTGACTTTTTAAAGGAGCGTTGTAGTTGCTTAGATACATCTACATCTTCAACCGGAACAATATTGGGCATAAATTCAACAATTGTAACATCGCATCCCATAGAATTGTAGAAATAAGCAAATTCAACTCCAATTGCCCCTGACCCAACCACTACCATTTTTTTAGGTTTAGTAGGTAACACCATAGCATCTCTGTAACCAATTATTTTTTTACCGTCTTGAGGTAAATTTGGCAACACTCTAGATCTAGCACCAGTAGCAATAATAATATGCTTAGAACTGTAATCTGAAGTTTTTCCATCAACTGTGACAGATATTTTATTTCCTGGTTTTACTTTACCAAAACCATTGATAACTTCAATCTTGTTTTTCTTCATTAGATACGAAATACCTTTACTCATACCATCTGCTACATCACGACTTCTTTTAATGATTTTTGAAAAATCGGCATTTACATTCCCTACTGTTATACCGTAATCGTTAGCATGATTAATATATTCGAAAACTTGAGCTGACTTTAACAAAGCTTTAGTTGGAATACATCCCCAATTCAAACAAACACCACCAAGACTTTCTTTTTCAACAACTGCAACTTTTAATCCTAACTGAGAAGCTCTAATTGCAGCTACATATCCTCCAGGACCAGTTCCCAACACAATAACATCATAATTCATAGTACCAATTTTTAATTTAAATTTAATTTTACAATATTAATTAAAACATCTTAGACAAAGTGGCACAAACATTGTTTTTTTAATCATAAATATTTTCTAAAAAACAATAAAATATTTTGATTTTCAGAAAGTATCTTCTTGCAAATTAATTTGTTAAAAACAATCTAGTCTACGCACTTAAAAAACAAAATAAAGCCCACTAAATTTGTAAGTTTGTAACTTAATTTTAACAAATGATTAACTACCACATAAGCTTTAAAAAGCCCTATAGACATTTTGTAGATTTTGAATTTTCTGCAAAAACTAATGGTGCTAATTCAATGAAATTTCAACTTTCATCATGGAGACCCGGAAGGTATGAGCTAGCTGATTTTGCCCAGAATATTCAAAAATGGGGTGCTTTTGATGAAAAAAACAATCCATTACCATTTAAGAAAATCACTAAAGATTTATGGGAAGTAAACACTAATAATGCGAGAGAAGTCATTATAGTATATAACTTTTATGCCAATCAGCTTGATGCAGGTGCTTGTTATTTAGATGAGCATCAACTTTACTTAAATCCTGTTCATTGTATGTTTTATATTGTTGATAGATCCCAAGAAGTATATCAATTAAATCTAGATCTCCCTAATGACTACAAGATAGCTTCTTCAATGCATCAAGAAAAAAATACTCTGACAGTAAAAGGTTATGACTTACTTGCAGAATCACCAATTATTTGTTCAAATAGTTTGCAACACACAGATTACAAGGTAAACGGTATTACATTTCATATTTGGTTTCAAGGGATTTGCAATCCTAATTGGGAAAAACTTAAAAAAGACTTTACAGCTTTTACTAAAAGTCAAATAAAACATTTTGGTAGCTTTCCTGTGGATGAGTATCATTTTTTCTTTCAAATTACTCCTTACGGTAGCTATCATGGAGTAGAGCATACCAAAAACACCGTATTATTGCTAGGTCCAGGAGATGAGATAATGAATAAAAGATATGAAGATCTACTAGGAGTTTGTTCACATGAACTTTATCACACATGGAATATAAAGGCAATTAGGCCAATTGAAATGTACCCATATAATTACACTAAGGAGAATTACTTTAGGACAGGATTTGTAGCAGAAGGTGTAACAACTTATATGGGTGATATAATGCTGTTTAATTCAAATGTATTTGATTGGAATCAATTCGTAAAAACTCAAAATAAAAATTTAGAACGACATTTGATGAATTATGGAAGATATAACTTATCAGTTGCTGATAGTGGTTTTGATACTTGGCTTGATGGCTATAAATTAGGATCTCCTAATAGAAAAACATCTATTTATCCTGATGCAGCACTTTGCATGTTAATGATTGATCTAGAGATTATCCGAAATAGTAATGGGAAATACAGCTTACATTCAGTTATGAAAGAACTCTATGAAGAATTTGCTCTGAAAGAAAAAGGATACAATGAGGATGATTTTAGAAATATTTGCGTAAAATTTGGTGGCTTGAAAGTAGCTGAAATCTTTGAAAATCATATTTACGGAACAGAGGATTATATAGATAATTTAAAATCAGCCTTAGATGTTGTAGGTCTTTTGCTAGAAGATAAGAAAAATCCTAATCTTTCAGCGCAATATTTTGGTTTTGTATCAACAAAAGAAAATGGAGAGATAATAATTAAAAAAGTCGAACCTAATTCTATTACTGATCAAAATGGAATTGCTCCTGATGATAAGATTACAAAAATAAATGATAAAAAAATTGATGGAAACTTGTCTGATATCTTTAAAGATTGTAAAAAAGAAGTGACACTTACTATAAAGAAGAAGTTTTCACAAAAATCAATATCTTTATCTGTTGGAAATTATTATCAATTATTAGAAATTATTAAAAATAAAAATGCGACAGATGAGCAATTAACTTTAAGAAAAGTCTGGTGCAATAATTAAAATGATACAAATGAATAATGAAGTTAGCTTAAAAGATAAAAGATTCGAAATATTCATTTCAGATGATGAAATTACATCGATAGTAACTGATGTTGCCAATAAAATTAATAATAGTTATATAAAAGCTCCTATTTTTATTGCTATCTTAAATGGCTCATTTATCTTTGCAGCTGATATTATAAGAAGAATTAATATTCCTAAGTCTGAAATATCATTTATTAAACTTTCATCATATTCTGGAACTAAAACAACTGGCAATGTACACGAACTTATTGGATTAGGAAAAAGTATAGAGAATAGAAATATTGTAATCCTTGAAGATATTATTGATACTGGAATTACTTTAGAAAAAATAATTTCATTATTGAAAAAAGAAAATGTCGCTGATATAAAAATAGCAACATTATTATTTAAACCTGAAGCATACACAAAAGATATCCCAATTGATTTTATTGGAAAATCAATTACAAATGACTTTGTTGTTGGCTATGGTTTAGATTTTGATGAGCTCGGACGTAATTTGCAGCATATTTATAAACTTAAAGAATAGAGCATGTTAAACATAGTATTATTTGGACCTCCTGGTGCTGGAAAAGGCACACAATCAAACCTATTAATTGATAAATACGACTTAGTACACTTATCTACAGGTGATATTTTAAGAGGGGAAATCACAGGAGGAACAATTTTGGGTCTTCAAGCAAAAGCAATTATGGATAGAGGAGATTTAGTATCCGATGATATTGTTATTGGCATGATATCATCTAAGCTAGATAATAATCAAAATGCAAAAGGATTCATCTTTGATGGATTTCCTAGAACTTCAGCACAAGCTAAAGCTTTAGATCTTTTACTTGAAAAAAAAGGAACTTCTATTTCTGCTATGCTCTCATTAAAAGTAGAGGATAGCGAACTTATTAAACGTTTACTAGAAAGAGGTAAAAACTCAGGAAGAGAAGACGATAAAAATGAGAATATCATTGCCAATAGAATTAATGAGTATAACAATAAAACAGCACCTTTAAAAAAATTTTATGCAAACCAGAAAAAACTATCTGAAATAAATGGCCATGGTAGCGTAAAAGATATTTCTCATAAATTAAATACTGTTATAGACAGTTTATAAATGAGAGTCAAGAATTCAAATTTTGTTGATTATGTAAAAATCTTTTGCCGATCAGGAAAGGGTGGTGCAGGTTCATCACATTTCAGAAGAGATAAAATAACTGCAAAAGGCGGACCTGATGGTGGAGACGGTGGCAACGGTGGGAGCATCATCATAAAAGCAGACAAGCAAATGTGGACGCTTTTACACTTAAGATATCAAAAACATATTTTCGCAGAACATGGAGGCTGGGGTTCAGGTAGTAATAGTTTTGGAAAAGATGGAGAAGACAACTTCATTACTGTTCCTTTAGGCACTATTGTAAAAGATGCTGAAACTTCAGAAATACTCTTTGAGATTACAGAAGATAATCAAGAAACAACTCTTGTAAAGGGTGGTTTAGGAGGCCGAGGAAATTCTCATTTTAAATCTCCAACAAATCAGGCTCCAAGATATGCTCAGCCAGGAGAAGATGCAAGCGAGGGATGGTTTATTTTAGAATTAAAGGTTCTTGCCGATATTGGTTTAGTAGGCTTTCCAAATGCTGGAAAATCAACCTTACTTTCTGTATTATCTGCAGCAAAACCAGAAATTGCAAACTATCCTTTCACTACTCTAGTCCCTAATCTTGGAATTGTTTCTTACAGAGATCATATGTCTTTTATCATGGCAGATATTCCTGGAATTATTGAAGGTGCTTCAGAAGGTAAGGGATTAGGATTACGATTTCTTCGCCATATTGAGAGAAACTCTACTTTACTTTTCATGATACCTGCAGATACAGATGACATTAACACAGAATATACGGTTTTATTAAAAGAGCTAAAAAAATATAATCCTGAATTATTAGATAAAGATCGCATTCTTGCTATTAGTAAATCTGATATGCTTGACGATGAACTCAAAGACGAAATATCTAAAAATTTTCCAAAAGATCTACCCTGCATGTTTATATCATCTGTAGCGCAACAAGGACTCATTGAACTAAAAGATTTAATTTGGGAGAAGCTAAATAAGTAATGGAAAATTTACAAAAAATAGATGAATATTTTTTCAGGACTCTAAATGCAACAGGTTGGCAACAGATGGATCAAGTAATGATATTGATTTCATCAAAATGGTTCTGGATACCACTTTATATTTACTTACTCTACATCATTTACAAAACATTCAAAGATGATTTTCTAAAAATTTTATTTTCCTTAGGTGTATTAATTTTTCTAGCTGATTTTGGTTCAGTCCATTTATTTAAAGAAGTCTTTCAAAGAGCAAGACCTTGTCACATATTAGATGGTATAAGAGTTGTTGACGGTTGTGGTGGCTCATTTGGATTTGTTTCTTCACACGCTGCGAACTCTTTTGCAATTGCATTTTTTATTTCACTATTATTAAAGAGATATTGGTGGTTTGTAAATCTATTTTCTTGGGCTGTACTAATTGGATTCAGCAGAGTATACTTAGGCGTTCATTATCCTTTTGATATTTTGGGAGGTATGTTTTGGGGACTATTTGTAAGTTTGCTTGTTTATTACATTTATAAAGTGAAAATTAAAAAGATTGATTTTATATGGATGGGGTGGTTATCTTTAGTCTGTATTTGGAATTTTGTTTGGCCAAACGTCCCTCCTTTTGCAGACGTATTGGTGGCTATAGTTTTGTCCCTTGGAGTTGTATTTATTAAAAAAATGAAAAAATGAAAAAATTACTAATCTTATTAACAATATATATATCTGCTGTACCATCATTTTCTAAAGAAAAGCCCAAGCTAGTTGTTGGTATTGTAGTAGATCAAATGCGTTATGATTATATCTATCGCTTTTGGAATGACTTCTCAAATGACGGCTTTAAGAAGCTTGTTAATGAAGGACACTTCTTTAGAAATTGTCAATTTGGTTATGTACCAACATATACTGGCCCTGGGCATGCATCTATCTTTACAGGAACAACCCCCTCGGTACATGGCATTATAGCAAATGATTGGTACGATAAAAAATCGGGAGAATATATCTACTGCGCTGGAGATGGTCAAATGCATACGGTATGTAATTGCGAACAAAAAAATGTAGATGTTCAATCGGCTGATGGAAAGATGTCACCTCATCACATGCTAACAACAACATTTTCAGATGAGCAGAAACTATTTAATAAAAATAGTAGAGCTTTTGGAATCTCATTAAAGGATAGAGGAGCAATATTGCCTGCAGGACATAGTGCAAATGGAGCATATTGGATGGATAGTGAGGGGAAATGGATTACCTCTTCTTTTTACATGCAAACTCTTCCAGATTATATTCAAAAAATAAATGACTCAAACCCAAGTCAAAAGTATTTAAAAGGTATGTGGGAGGTTAAAGGAGAGTTTAGTCATAATTTACTTAACAAATACACTGAAAAAGGAGGAGCGGCAATTAAAAGCACTCCATTTGGAAACTCAGTATTAAAAGATCTAGCAATTGATATCCTCAATATAGAAAGTCTAGGTCAAAAAAATTCAACTGATATATTTACAATATCGTTCTCGTCAACTGATTATATTGGCCATCAATTTGGTCCGCATGCAGCTGAAATAAAGGACACCTATATTAGATTAGATAACGATATTGCCACTATTTTAAAAGCAATTGAAAATAATATAGGCTTTGAAGATGTTTTGGTTTTTATTACAGCAGATCATGGTGTTGTTTCTGAACCATCAGAACTACAAGAAAGAAATATTCCATCAGGATATTATGATAATACTATAATAGTGAGAGATTTAACAACTTATCTTAAATCAGCATATGGTGAAGGAGAGTGGATAAAAAATTATTCTAACAATCAACTTTTTTTAAATCATCAACTCATACAAGATCACAAAATAAATATGCAAGAAATTCAAAGAAATTGTGCTCAATTTCTATTAAAATATGAGTGGATAAAGAATTCCTATACAGCTACACAATTAAATGAAAACGAATATTCTAACTCTTTTCATTCCCTAATTCAAAAAGGTTATAATCAAAAAAGATCAGGTGATGTAATTGTAAGCTTACAAACTGGCTGGTTAAAATCACATTGGGAAACCGGGGGAACAACTCATGGGTCTTCATATAGCTACGATACTCATGTTCCTTTAATTTTTTGGGGAGGAAATATACCTCAAGGGAAGACAGATCGAAAAGTAAATATTCGAGACATAGCACCAACTGTTTCTACAATCTTAGGAATTGCGTATCCTAACGGATGTACAGGAAATCCATTACCTGAAATAACTGAGTGAAAGAAATAAAAGCAGACAATTATTCTATTTGGATTGGAGAAAAATCTCTATCAAAATTAGATATTACTAATTATTCAAAGGTCGCCATATTAGTAGACGAAAATACAAAAAGAGAATGCCTTAGTCTTCTACCTAAAATAAAAAATTCTATTATTATTGAAGTTCCTTCAGGAGAAGGAAACAAAAATATTGCAATTTGCAATACTATTTGGGAGAAACTATCATTAAATAATTTTGATAGAAATTCAGTACTAATTAATCTTGGTGGAGGCGTCATTGGTGACATGGGTGGATTCTGTGCTTCCACATATAAAAGAGGTATAGATTTTATACAGATACCTACAACACTTCTTGCTATGGTAGATGCATCAATTGGAGGTAAAATAGGCATTAATTTTAATGGTCTTAAAAATCAAATAGGTCTCTTTTCAAACCCGAAATCTGTTATAATAAATCCAGTTTTTCTAAATACACTTGCAAGGAACCAACTACAATCAGGTTTTGCAGAGGTGATAAAACATTCTTTAATTACAAACAAAAAGCATTGGGAGGTACTATCAAATACTTTATTCGAAGATTTAGACTTGCAAAATATAATTGATATCTCTATCCAAATAAAAAACACAATAGTAAAAGCTGATCCACTAGAAAAAAATAATAGAAAGAAATTAAATTTTGGACATACATATGGACATGCAATTGAAAGTTATTATTTGGAAGAAAAAAAACCTATACTACATGGTGAGGCTGTATTAATGGGAATAATTTTAGAATGTGAACTTTCTTTATTATCACACAATGAAAAAATTGATATAAAAGATTATCTCCTAAGTAATTTTCAGCTTCCTGATATACCTTCAAAAAATAAGCTTATGAAATTCTTAATAAATGACAAAAAGAATAAAGAAGCTAAAATAAATTTTACGTTACTTAATGGAATAGGAAGCTGTACAATTGACAATCTATTTACTGAAGATGAATTATAAAATCTCTCATCCCAGCAAAATAGTAACTTGTAAAGTTAATTTACCTGCTTCTAAAAGTATCTCTAATAGATTACTAATTATTCAAGCACTTTGCAATAACAAATTCACGATAAACAATTTATCTGATTCAGATGATACAATTGCTTTAAAAAAAGCTCTACATACAGATCATAATGAAATTAATGTAGGAGCAGCAGGAACAACATTTCGTTTTCTAGCTTCATTTCTTGCAATTCAAAGAGGAAAAGAATTTATTTTAACAGGAACTAAAAGAATTAAAGAAAGACCAATTAAGAATTTAGTTTCTACATTACGATCATTAGGAGCAAAAATCTGCTACTTAGAAAAAGAAGGGTTTGCCCCATTAAAAATTAAAGGAACTGAAATTCTTGGTGGTGAAATAGAAATAGATGGAACTATAAGCTCACAGTTTATAACATCTATTTTACTCGTTGGACCAATATTAAAAAAAGGTTTAAAGCTTAAAATTAAAGGAAATTTAGTTTCTAAAAGTTATGTTAAGATGACATTAAACCTATTAAAAGAATTTGGTATTAAATGCATCTGGAAGGAAAATATAATTGAGATTAAACCTCAAAAGTATATAGGAAAAACTAAAACTGTAGAAGCCGATTGGAGCGCTGCATCTTTTTGGTTTGAAATTGCTGCATTGTCTAAGAAATGCAACATATGCCTTGTTGGATTATATGAAAAGAGCATACAAGGTGATAAATTGTCAATGCAAATTTTTAAAAAACTTGGAGTAAAATCTATCTTCATTGACGGCGAACTGCATCTAACTAAAATTTACTCATATAATGCAGAGAAAATGTATGATTTAACAGAAACCCCAGATTTATATCAGCCACTCGCATGTACATTACATGCTAAAAAAATAAAAGTAAAATTTACTGGAACGGAAACCTTAAAGTATAAAGAAACTGATAGAATCTATGCAGTAAATAATGAACTAGAAAAGATATCTACAAGCATTAACACATACAGCGATCATAGAATGGCAATGAGCTTCGCACCTTTATGCTTAAGTTATGATAGTATTACCATTAATAATGTTGAAGTGGTAAGTAAATCTTATAAGAATTTTTGGAACGACTTATCTAAAGCAGGATTTATAATAAATCCATTATCTGACTAAGACAATTAACCTCATATGATAATGATTCAGTATGCTTTTGATTATTTGGATTAAAGAAAACTCCATCAATACCAAATTTTTGACAAGCTAAAATATCAACATTTAAATCATCACCAATATACAAACTATCATTTTTGGAACTTCTAGTGATTTCTAAAGCATATCTAAATATTTCAGGGTTTGGTTTTTTAAATCCAGATTTTTCTGAAGTAATAATCTTATCAAAATAAGGCGTCAACTTAGATTGTTCTAATTTAATATGCTGTACCTTGTCAAATCCATTAGTTATAATATGCAAAGAGTATTTACTCTTCAAGTAATCGAGTAATTCAAAAGTATATGGAAAAAGTTTTGTTTTTCTTGGACATATTTCAATATACTCATCTCCTATTGATTTAGATAAGTTAAAGTTATTAATACCAAACTCTGAAAGTGATCTTTGAAATCTTTCTCTTCTCAAATCATGCTGAGAAATTTTATCAACTTGATATAAATCCCATAATTTAGCGTTATGTGATTTGTATTTTTTAATAAATTCATCAAAATCAATTCCTTTCTCTTTAAATTTGAAACTTATACACAAGTCTAATAAGGCTTCATTTGAATTTGCTTCAAAATCCCAAAGTGTACGGTCTAAATCGAAAAAAATATTCTTATATCTCATTTAAACTTTCTCTCCAAATGCTAAATCTCCTGCATCACCTAATCCTGGAACAATATATGACTTAGATGTCATTTCAGCATCTTCAGCACCAATCCATAATGTCCAATTTTTTACAGGTGAATTTTCTCTTAGATATTGTAAACCTTCTGTGCTCGCAATAACACCTACAACATGAATATGCTTAGGTTTACCTTTTAATAATATTGATTCCATTGCCAATACCATAGAAGCACCGCTAGCAATCATAGGATCACATAAGATTACAGTTTTTCCTTCTAAATTAGGAGATGACATATATTCGATTTTTATTTCAAAATCTCCATCTTTTTTATGTTTCCTGTAAGCAGAGATAAAAGCATTATCTGAACTATCAAAATAATTAAGAAAGCCTTGATGCAAAGGCAAACCTGCTCTAAGAATCGTAGCTAAAACAGGTTTCTCATTTATTAGACTCTGCTGAGAAATACCTAATGGAGTTGTAATCTCATTATTATCATAGCTAAAACCTTTACTAATCTCATATGCAAAAACCTCTCCGATTCTTTCTAAATTTCTTCTGAAACGCATTGAATCACTTTGAATTTTTACATTTCTTAGTTCACTTACAAAATGATTAAAAATCGAATTTTTTTGTCCTAAATTTATTGTTTTCATTCTAGCTTTTTATTAGTTTGATCATATCTTCATACACGCCCTTCCATCCTTTCCAAGCACCAAAGTTACTAAAAGTATCATTATGCCAAATTGTAATTAAAGTGCCATTCTCTTTTTTGACTAACTTTACAATATCATTTATCTCTTCTATTGCCTTTTTAGGATCTAAATTCAAATTAAATCTAAGAATATCATCAGTAATAGCAAAAGGAAATACCTTTATTGGTAAGGCTTGTTCAATATCTAAATCATAGAAGCTGTAT
>Ga0208964_1001359_pt1 | contig 11011 bp, 9 predicted proteins | sample AOAMet1_08_M0_20_2_FD_188227 | JGI IMG/M metagenome (GOLD analysis project Ga0208964, IMG submission 188227) | Ammonia-oxidizing marine microbial communities from Monterey Bay, California, USA - CAN11_08_M0_20 (SPAdes) | ecosystem: Environmental > Aquatic > Marine > Intertidal zone | place... | reverse complement strand
CTGAAGTTTCTAGGGCTATCCTAGAAGAAGGTGTTCTATCTTCTGATTTATCTACTGAATCAGTCGCTCGGCAAACTGGAGATGATAGTCTTTCAGATGATCTATCAACCGAAGTTTCTAGGGCTACCCTAGAAGAAGGTGTTCTATCGTCTGACTTATCTACTGAATTGGTCGCTAGGGCTGATGGTGATTCTAGTCTTACAGATGATCTATCCACAGAAGTTTCTAGGGCTACCCTAGAAGAAGGTGTTCTATCGTCTGACTTATCTACTGAATTGGTCGTTAGGGCTGATGGTGATTCTAGTCTTACAGATGACCTATCTACGGAAGTATCTGCGAGGGAATTATGTTGTTCTGCTAATTCAGCTAATCTTTCTACTGAACTCGTCACTAGGGCTGATGGAGATACCTCCCTAAGCAATGCTATAAGTACAGCATTATCATCTGAAGTATCTAGAGTTCTAATTCTTGAAGAAGTAATACAATGTTTATTAGACACATCTGATTTAAGCACATTAATATAAATTGTAATGATGATGTAAAAATTGTAATGATGATGTAAAAATTGTAATGATGACATAAAAATTGTAATAATAACATAAAAATTGTAATGATGATGTAAAAATTGTAATGATGACATAAAAATTGTAATGATGATGTAAAAATTGTAATGATGACATAAAAATTGTAATGATGACATAAAAATTGTAATGATGATGTAAAAATTGTAATGATGACATAAAAAATTGTAATAACTAAATGAATTATAACAATTGTAATATTATATATAATATTACAATTATATTAAATTAGCTTCTATATATTTTTGTAGTTTAACTATATGTATCTTAGATCTTTTATCGTTTTCATCTATATATTCACCTATAAATTTAAAATCCCCACAATGAGGTACAAATAATTGATTTGTCTCATTATCAAATAATCTAATAGAAGGACTGCATATACATACATCATTTTTAATTTTAGGGTATATAATTTCCTTTAAAAAATCTTGATCATAAAACCTTTGGTGTCTTGGTTTAAACTCATCAATTAATTTTTTCCATGAATCTATACATTTAAGTTTTCTGGTAGCAAACATACCAGCCAATATATGAAACTTATGATCTGGGTGATCTCTAATAATATGAAATGATTTGTTTGATTTTAACCACTGACTGTTATATACCTTTTCACGATGTAGTAACCTAGTATCTGTATCCCTAGAAAGCATTATCTTTACTTTAGGATTATCTATTGCTTCAAATCGCCACATTCTAGGTTTCAATTGAGATATATCTCCATATTTAGGGATAATCCTAACATTTTTTAATTCTGATAGTTGACGAATTATATATTTAGGAACACTGTCATAATGAATATAATACCAACATTCATAACCTGGGAACAATTTTTTAGCTATTTTAGCATTTTCTATTGCACCTATATTATAAGTTAGTTGGTTACCCCATAAGGAATATGAAATAACCTTTTTTATGTTTTGCGAACATTCATTTACAAAACAAAAATCAACACACACTTCATTTACAACATATTTTAAAGGTACTTTATGCTTACCAATATTTTCCCCAACATAATAATCCGTCATATTCCATTTTTCATCAATATGAATAGAAATAATATCCCTAACTGGATTGAAGATTTTATTATGTTTTGAAAATTGTTTATTTAAATATCCATCTACCCCATATTGTCCTAGGTATACATCTAGATCCATAGAATTAGTATTTAGGGGAGTTTTATAAATCCATGAATCTATAGACGAACCATTTTCATGAACTGTTTTCAATAATGTATTTTCACCTAGGGGTAAAAATAATCCCTTATATATTCGATGACTGTTATCATTTCTATTAATAATATTATATCTAGTAAGCGCTATATTACAATCTTCAAAATCTACCTTTTGAAGATGCCCTAGGGATGAATTGAAACTGATATCCGAATTTGTTAAAATACATATATTGTTAGGATAGGTATTATTCACAAAATTAACCATTTTCCTAACTGTAGGACGTTTTGATGTTGATATAACTTGTACGTTATCAATCTTTTTCATAGTTGTTAGTAATTCCATTTCATCGTTATTATCCAAGGAATGTTCATAAAATAAGACTATTTTGCTAATTTGTTCTAATTTACTATTGTTATAAATACATTTCAATATATCCCCGTTACGAATGGGATTATATTTGAATGTTGTTAATATTAGCATCTGTTTAATATAAATTATAATTTCTTAAATATATAAATTATAATTTCTTAAATATATAAATAAATGAACATTAAAACAACTATAATTATAGTTGTATTTTTAATTATAACAATAATTATATGCGTATACCTTTATGTGAATAGGAGGAATAGGAATAATAATGAACAAATTCTAGAACAATTTAATGAATTAAATATATTTCCAGAAGTAAGTAAAAAGGTTAATATCCCAATACCTATTTTATACATTAATTTGGATAGATCGCCCAAAAGAAAACAAAATATTATAAACCAAATGAAATTGTTTAACTTTTCCAAATTACATAGAATTAGGGCAGTAGATGGAGACAATTTTACTGATTTATCTAGGGTTAAGTTAGATGATATAGATGTTACCAATAACTGTCATAAATTAACCAAATATGAAATTGCGTGCACATTATCACATATAAAAGCTATTATATTTGCATGGAAAAATAATATGAAATATGCATTAATAGTAGAAGATGATTGTTCATTTATTCCCATTCATTATCTAAAAATAGATTTAATTAGGGATATTATTAACAAAAAACCAAAAGATTGTAACATTATTCAATTACATACACAAAAATGTTTTAATATAGAACCAAAAATTACATTTATGCCTCATAATGAACATAAACCTTGTCTATCAGCATTGTCTTATATAATTAATCGAGATGGTATGAAAGATATATTAACATATGTAGGTTATTTAAGTAACAAACATATAATCCTAAATTGTTCTTATGGTAGAAGTGAAGCCGATCACTTTCTATATAATAATACAACTTCATATTGGATTCCCTATAATATATGTATCCAAAAAGATTTCAATAGCACTATTTCATTATTCCATGACTTTGGTTTTTATGTATTCGGAACTAAAAAACATAAAGAAATAAATAACTATACAATTTTCAAATATTATACACATAATAAAATATCAAAACAAGTTAATTATGCAAAAGCACTCCTAGATATGAATAACTATTTAAATTCCCTAGGTATCAAATATATATTATTCAGTGGTACTTTATTAGGGTTTTATAGAAATGGCTCTTTCATACATTATGATTATGATATTGATCTAGGTGTTCGTATAGAAGATTATAACCCTATTATGGAAAATGGTAATTCTAAAATAAAATTTAAATTAACTAAAGGGACACCAAAATTTGGATATTTAATGAAATTCACACATATTCAAACTAATATTCCTATAGACATATTTTTCTTTTATAAGGAACATAATTATTTATGGCATTCAACATCTGGAGGTAAGTTATGTAAAAAATCCAAATATAAAATGTGTAGATGGAAAATACCAGAATATAATAGAAAACAAGTTTCATATCTAAACAATAATTTTTATATACCAGATTCAACAGAACAATATTTAGAAAATTTTTATGGTCCTAATTGGAATATACCTAAAAAATATGGTTATTTAAAAAGTTTAAAAATAAACAGAGGGTTATTAGATACATACCAAGAACCTATTAATGAATCTAAAATTAGCAATCTATGGCCCCAAAAGATAAAATCTTTTGATAAGCCATTGGTTTGGAAATGGTCTAATAAAAACTTTGGAACTACCAGAGAAGTTGAACATTTTGAAAAATATTTAGTTATCAACTTAAATTCTAAAAATATATTACATTTGTCTAGGTACATTAACTCAAATAAACTATCTATTACAGAAATTATCAAAAATATACTATTTGAATATGGAGGGTTTTTCGTTATCCCAGATAACCTTGTCTTAAACGAAACCGTACCTAATGTTATTTCAAATATTACTGAATTATCTAATACTGAATTATTGAAACATAATAAATATGTAGGTAATATATGTTATCAAAATTAATTATATCTAATTTGAATGTTGTTAATATTAGCATCTGGATATTAATTAATACATTATCATATATGATAAAACAACTACACGACACTTCTATTTATATCTTTTTCCCAATCTCGTTCATTACGATCTATATTTGAATTCCTATAACAAACTGCTTTTAATATAAGTGGGTTAACATCACTATTTTCCATCTCTTTTATAAGACTATTCAAATCTTTAGGAAAACATGTACCACCAAACCCTTTATAACCATCAGGTCCTGGAACTGATGTATGACTTTCACTTATTCTTGGATCTTTTACAAATACAGATCTTACATTTTCATAATTCACACCCATCTGTTCACAATATTCATTTATTTCATTACAAAATGACACTTTTAATGCTAAATATGTGTTTCTGAAATATTTTACAATTTCAGCTTCCTTATTAGATGTAAATATTATATTTTTATATTTAAGTTTAGATGATGTTTCTATTAATTTGTGTATCAATTCCCTAAATACATAATCATCTTGTTCATTTTTACCCAATAACCCAAATATCCAATTTGGGTTATTTACAAAATCGGATATATAATTTTTTTCTGTTAAAAATTCAGGCATAAAATAACACCCAAGTTTGTCACACATACCAGGCGGTACCGTAGATCTTATTACTATAAATCCTTCATATCCTATATCTACACGTAACTGATGAACGACTTGTTCTACTATTTCAGTGTGACATCTACCTTCTTTCCTATTATAAGGAGTTGGAACACTAATAAATACTATATCGGATATTTTCAAATCACTTAGTGAATTTATGCTCGGAGAACAAAGTGATTTTACTTCATCATATATTAAGATCTTAGTTTGAGATGATTCCAATAAACATGTAGCTCGTCCAACAAAGCCATTTCCAATTATTCCAATTATCATTTTATTATATATAATAAATGATAATTATATTATATATATTGATAATTCTATTATATGCATTGATATTTTGTTTACTTATATATCAATATTATAAAAAATATAGAATAGAATATTATAAAAATACAATTTCTAATGTTAAATGTTCAGTATTTATATTAAACTATAATAGACCTAATAATGTGTATAAACAAATTGATTACTTACTGAATAATGAATATGTAAATGAAATTATTGATGAAATTATTGTTAGTAATGGTCATCCTGATTATAAAGTTAAATATCCAAATGTAGATAAAGTTAGAATAATTGATGATATTGATAATAATTCTAAAATATATACCAATAGAAGATGGTTAGGTATAGTAAATAATTGTAATAATGAATATGTTCTTCAATTGGACGATGATGTACTTCCATCTCCAGATCTTATTATAAAATTAGTATATAATGTCCATAAAGATCCATATAATATATATGGACCAATAAAAAGATCTTGTACACCTAGTGGATATAAGACTAAAATAAAGTTTTTTGATTCATATAATACAATACTAACACCTATTTCTATGACTAGTAAAACATTAGTACAAGATTATATAGATACGTATTTTCATATTTATAATGATTGGTTCCGGGAACATAAGGGAAATTGTGAAGATTTATCTATAAATATGTTTTTATTACATAAACATATAAAACCCGTATTCGTGAATGATAAATATAGTTGGTTAGATACATCAAATGGATACCATTCAAAATCAGATCACTATATAGTTAGAAATAATTTTTGTAAAATATATAGTCAACCATATGATTTAAATGACTATAGTAAAATTAAACAGAATTGGATTCATAACATTTTTGATAGTGTATATATTATTACAATTCCCAAGAGAGTATATCATGTAAATTATATATCAAATACCATGAAAATTAAACCTATTATATTTAATGCAGTTGATAAAAATACCCTAGATAAGAAACATTTAGTTGATAATAACATCATCACCTCTAAATATTATTCAACTAACAACAAAGGAAGAATAGCTTGTCACCTAAGTCATATTAATGTAATGATAGATTTTTTAAAAAATCCTAATAAAAAGCATTGTATGATATTTGAAGATGATATGAAATTACCAAACACATTAACCAATATAGTTCATATTATGGAAAATAGTATGAAAAATATTCCAAATACATGGGACATTATTTATTTTGGAAGATGTTGGGACGATTGTAGAAAAGCCGTATATTATAATAAATATCTTATGAAAAGCAATCCTTTATGTAGACATGCATATGCAGTATCTAGAAAAGGGGCTACAAAAATCGTAGAACACACCTTACCAATGGTACATAACGGTGATGATATGTACCGTATACTGATTGATTCACATGTTCTAGATTCATATTCAACTAAAATTCCTTTATTTTTTCAAAATAGGGAAAACGAATTATCTACCCTAGGTAATAACGGTGTTTTGAAAGTATGTAAACCTATACCTTGGTTTTTTGGAAGTTTTTTTGGAAGTTCAGATGATAAAACTCAATTGCTTAGTATCAAACAAATACAAAATAATCTGATACAGTTAAAAAATGGAACATATGTAAAAGGTGTTAGTTATGACGAGATGAATGCTATATATATTATAAACCGTAAATTTAAATGCATATGCTCCCAAAACTCTATACATTTTCCTAAAATAGTAGATGTGATAAAAGACAAAAATACATATTGGGTGCATTTGATTAATTGTGGTAAATCCCTTGATGAGAATCAGTTACCTATAAAAAAGATACCAAATCATATGGAACAGATAGAATGTATTCTTAATAATTTGATAAAATGTAACATTGGACATATAGATATCCTAAAGAAAAATATGTGTATAGAAGAAAATACACATACAATTTCTCTTATAGATTTTGAGAGATGCATTTTTTTAGATTCAAACAAGTTATTTAATAACCCCAAGTGCCTAAAATATGGAAAGACAAATTTACACAAAATTGATAAAGGAGGTTATAGAAATTTTTTTTATAAAAAAATACATAATGAAGTTTTGAAATAAATTTATTTCTTGTTATATGAATTAAATTATCTAAACATAATAAATAAACTTAATTAGATGATTGTTTTACTCTATCAATTATATCAGTAGTACTTATTCCTTTGGTATAATTAATGCGTTTAAAAATACCCAATTCATATGGAATTTTATACATAAAATTATATTTAGGATTATCTTTTTTATCATGTGCATGTATAACTAAGTTAATACCATATTTGTGTATGAAGTCTTTTGTAATTACTAGAGGTGCATTTGGAATGACCCTATCGACATATTTACACGATTCAACAACTTTAATTCTTTCTACCATATTCATAATAGGTTTTCTTTTATAGGATATTATAGTTTCATCTGAATGAATACCCACGATTAATTTATTACCTAAATTTTTTGCATCCCTTAATATATTAACATGTCCCCAATGAAATAAATCAGCACACATATCACAATAAATAGTTTTATTCATTTATATTATACCAATAAAACTATTTATTATACTAATATAAATGAATAAAACTATTTATATTATAATTTTACTTATTATTGTAATATTATTAGGAATATGTATAACACCGTGTTCAAAATATTCATTAAGATGTAGACCACCTGTTGGTTCTAAAAAATGCTGTACTAAGAAAATTGTTTTTATGCTTGATAAAGTTACTAAATTAATGAAAGGTAAATTTTTTATTATATGCGGTACATTACTTGCTTTGAAAAGATACGAAGGAAAACATATGATACCTCATGATGATGATGCTGATGGATGTATATTAGCTAAAGATGAATATTATTTCAAAAATATAATTCCTATATTAAAATCTTATGGATTTGTGGTTAAACTGAACATAAGCAAAAAAAAAAGAAAAGGTAAAAACCCAGCAAATTCAAAGGATAGTAAACATATCATAGAATATCCTCCCTATAGATATTACTCTATAAGATATAGTTTAATAAACAATTTACATATTGATGTTGCTATATTAAATCCAAGTTATCTTGAAGACAGTACACCAGTATATATAGATGCTCCAATTGAATGGTCTAAATCGGTAAACAAAATGGATCATATTATAGCAAACAAATATAGATCGTGGATTATGTATGAAGATGAATTATTACCAATTATAAAAGATAAATATTTAGGAATTAATATATATAGACCTTTAAAAATGGATAAAGTTCTAGAAAGAATGTATGGAGAATCATATATGATTCCATATAATAGAAATAAATATAAAAATACTAAACTCATAACATTAGACGGTAAAGAATAAAAATTGTAAGATTATTAGATAACATAATATTTTTGTATAAATGAATCAGTTAACAGGTAAATATTCAAACTTTCTTGTTCATAATAAAGACAACCCTAAATCATGTGAAAAACTTCGTAATGATATTAAATCTACGGGCATCAAGATAAAGCTCCAACTATAGAATCTTTTAATCATCTGATTTTTCTAGGGAAGAAAAACCTAATCTGTTTAACCCAAACAGTCCTCCATCTGAATTAAATATTCGTTTTATATTGTCTATAGGGAGTTGTAATCCATTATAAGTATATTCAATGAAATTAATATGATTATCCATTTTTGAACAACTATTATCTACATTATTTAATATAGATAGAATCTCACTCAATTTATTATTTACATTTTCCAATTCATTCTTGATATCTTTTATATCATTTTGTATTTTTTCGATTGACATCAAATTTAAATATTTATATATCAATTTTTAAACTATTTTTACTTTTTACTTACTTTTAGTTACTTTTTTAGTTAAATGTTCAACCCATTTTTTATATTGTACATAAGGACTATCACTACTTGGTCCAGCAGAATGCCTTAAAGTATAAATAGATGAAGACTTCCATTTTGTCCTACTGCCTTCTGACATAATGTAAACATCTCCACTATTAAGGCTTACTTCAAAAGGTTTACAATTTAAAGGTCTATGTTTATAAAACCATTGCAACTTCATACGATAGTCGACACCTCCTATATAAATACATATTACTTTCCGTTTTTCATCAATACAACTCCTCTTCTAGTGTCATAATATTTTGTATTCCATTTTACACTACATAATTTCCTTAAAATCGAGTTGTTTATTTTTCATATCTAAACATCGAGATGCTGTATTTGGGTCATTTGTATCTATTGTCCCCATATTGTATACTGTCTCAAATCCTAAATAATCTAGCATAATACTAATATTAAGTGAATGACTTAACCCACCGTAAAAGATGATATTTTTTATATCAGTTGGTTGATATATATTTTTAGATTTATGTTTAAAACGTTTAAACATTCTACATATTGTATATATATCCATATAACAAGAAGTATTAGGTAATATATAGTTATTGTGTATTTCAATTAATAATTTCAATCCATTTAACATTTCTATGATTTTAGGAAAATTTTGGAAACCGTTTTCTATATTAATGTCTTTATTATTTATCTTATCGATATAAGTAAGATCTTTTAATTGTTTACTAATATTTCTAGCGTGTTTTTTGCTATATTTCAGACTATTTTTAAGAGTTGGATTTTTATTATAACTATTCATAAATAACATAAATATTGTTAATGAAGATAAATCAGATTTTTCTATTTCTTTTGAAATGATATCGATTTTTTTAGCATTTGCAAACAATTTACTAACAATATTAGGTGATAAAAACAATAATATATATTCTAATAACTCGTCCTTATATTTTAAAATTTCGTTATATTGATTTATAAAATTATTGGATATATTTACAATTTTCAATCGAATTTTATTCAGATGTGTATTATATTCTTTCTCTGTATCGAAAAAGTCTTTATGGTAATGTGTTAAAGGTTGATTTGTATACTTTATAATACTACTTTCTAAACATGATGTAAGATCAGCTATTTTATCTATATTATTGTAATGTATAATTGTTTGTTTTTCATCTTCAAATTTAATAACATTCCTAATATCACTATAATGTACACGTATATTATTCCATTCACATTGCAAATTTGGGTCGACACAATTATAAAATTCAGACCGAACTTTATTGATATAGTCTGTAGTATTATATGTAAATGATTCAGATGTTATCGTTTTAGATGTTTCGACATAAAAATCAATAAATTTATATGTAGTTGAAAACAACTTATTTAAATATTTATTTATATCTATATTCGGACCTAAAAATTTATCGTTACAATTGTTTACTCGCCCATGTGCTTCATAAAATAGATATATTCGTTTATTATATTTTTTCGATATATGATAACTTATTGCATTAGGTCCATTTATATATTTGACTTTTGGTATTTCTTTATAAAAATAATTGTATATTAATGTTATTAATGTCCGATTGCCTTCGATAGTTGGGTTTTCAATTGCATCTTTCACAATTAAAGAGAATTGTTCTAAAATATTCTTATTCTTTATGTTTAATAAGGAACTTAAATCATACGTTTTTGTAATGTTTTTACATATAAGATCGATTGACATTTATATATAAACAACAAAAAATGAAATTATAATATTTGTGATATTATAATTTACCAAAATGACCTTTAATTGTGAATATTGTAATTATAATACTGAATACAAAAGTTATTTGAAAAGACATAAAGCATTTTCTCATAATATATGTGTAAAATGGTTTTATTGTGATCAACCTAATTGTGATCACAAATGTAAACACAATAGTAATTTGAAAACACACAAAGCAGATGTTCATCATATAGATGTCCGCTGGTTTTATTGTGATCAACCTAATTGTGATCAGAAATTTAAACGAAATAGTTCTTTGAAAAGACACAAAGCATATGTTCATAATATAGATGTCCGCTGGTTTTATTGTGATCAACCTAATTGTGATCAGAAATTTAAACACA
>Ga0208964_1001333_pt1 | contig 11185 bp, 8 predicted proteins | sample AOAMet1_08_M0_20_2_FD_188227 | JGI IMG/M metagenome (GOLD analysis project Ga0208964, IMG submission 188227) | Ammonia-oxidizing marine microbial communities from Monterey Bay, California, USA - CAN11_08_M0_20 (SPAdes) | ecosystem: Environmental > Aquatic > Marine > Intertidal zone | place... | reverse complement strand
TTCGATTAATGTGTCATCCGAAGAGATTGCAATTGCCTTATTATAAAGATTAACTCCCTCATCTAGCGAAGCACCAAACCAATCCTGTCCGTTTTTTTCACCAACTTTTCTAATAACCCCTAAATGCCAAGCACCCTCAAGCGCCAATCCTAAAGCATCATCCGGATACATCTCTCTGAAGTTTTTAATTATATTTAGAGTTTTACTGGGTAGTTTTTTTTGCCATGCCTTTATTGCGCCACTCGTTCTTGTAACAAACCCGTCACTAATCGCATACTGTAACTGTGCATTATAAAGGCTTGGGTCCATTGTAATAGCTTTCTTGGCCAGTGATCTTGCAAATTTTGAATGAGTATTTAGTTTTCCAACTTCTCCAAGAAGGATCTGTGCCAATAAGCTTTCCGATGCAATTGCATAACCTTCTGCAGTATTCATTTTTATAGCTGCAGTTTGCGCTTCATCGAAACGCCCCATGATAAATAACTCTTTAACTTCGCTCAACGAGCTAGCCTGTGCAAAAGGCATTAAAGCAATAAAAAAAATGAAAAGCGTGATTTTTGTTTTTAAAATTTTATACACTATTCGCTTTTATTTCTTATGCCTAGAAAGTGACTCTATGATTAAATTGGATGTTTCACGAGTGCCGAAAATCGAAACAAATGAACCAAATCTCGGCCCCTGACTTTGCCCAAGACAAACTTCATAGATAGCCCTAAACCAATTTCTTAAGTTCTCAAAATCATATTTTTTTCCAATTGAAAAAATTAAGGTCTGTAAAATCTCTGAGTCTCTTGATTGGGCTGCAGGAATCGAAGCCAGCTCTGAAGCTAAATCTTTAAGGGCTTTAAACTCTTGGTCAGTTGGCTCACGGTAAACTTTGTTTGGTTTTACAAAATCTTCATAATACCTGACAGCAAACCCGGCAAGATGGTCAAGTGTTGGGTTCTCAATAGGATTTGCATCGGGTGCATACCTTTTTATGAAACCCCACAAAATATTTTTATCAGATGCGTTAGCTGCGCTGACTAAATTGAGTAGTAAACTAAATGAAACTGGGGGTACAAAGCTTGGAGGCTTTCCATTATGAATGTGCCAAACAGGGTTTGATAAACGTGACTTAGTGTCTTGAGAACTCCAAGCGGCGAGATGCTGGAAATATTCATCTACATTTTTTGGAATGACGTCGAAATATAGCTTTTTAGCGGCTCGAGGCTTTTGGTAGTTAAAAAGAGATAAACTTTCTTGAGGGGCATAATTAAGCCAATCTTCCACTGATATCCCGTTACCTTTAGACTTTGAAATTTTTTCACCTTTTTCATCTAAGAATAACTCATAAACAAATTGCACTGGTGGGTTTCCACCTAATATTTTGCAGATCTTTGAATATAACGGGGCATTATCTTGATGGTCCTTTCCAAACATTTCAAAATCAACGCCAAGGGAAGCCCAACGCATTCCAAAATCTGGTTTCCATTGTAATTTAACGTTACCACCCGTTACGGAAGTTGTTATTTCACATCCGTCTTCGTCATCAAAAGTTATAGTCCCATCTACTGAGTTAATAGACTTCATTGGCACATATAAAACTCGGCCCGTTTTGGGTGATATTGGAAGAAATGGAGAATAAGTAGCTTTCCTTTCCTCCCCTAAGGTCGGTAACATTACCGCCATGATTTCATCATATTTCTCTAAAGTTAAAAGCAGCCATTTGTCATAACTTCCTTCTCGGTACAAATTAGTCGCGGATCTAAACTCATACTTAAATCCGAAGCTATCCAAAAAAGCACAAAGCCGAGCATTCATATTTGCTCCGTAACTTGTGGCAGTCCCAAACGGGTCAGGAACATCAGTTAAAGGTTTCTGCAGAAACTCTTCAAGTTTGGCAGGGTTAGGTACAGTAGGAGGAACTTTACGCATTCCATCCATATCATCAGAGATGCATATTAGTTTCGTTGGTATTTGATTTGCTGTTAAGGCCCGAAAAGCATTCATCACCATAGTTGTTCGCACTACTTCGCCAAAGGTTCCTATATGTGGAAGACCTGATGGGCCATATCCAGTTTCAAAAATAACAGGCTTATCGCCGCGTTCATAACCACGGCGCTTTTCAATATCCAGCCTTCTTAGTATTTGCTTTGCTTGCTCAAATGGCCATGCTTTTGAGCTCATTAAAATATCGGTAGACATTACTTTCCTGTCATGGTTTTTATAAGAAGCAATAGAACATATATTGAAGAAACGTCAATGAATACTAAATTAACTTGGCAATTTAGTTATCCACATCAGGTCTTGGCTTTTTCTCTATTTGAGCTATGATATTTCTACTGATAGTATTCTGATTTACTCAGTTTATTAGCAACAAAATTTATTTAGGCTAATTTGATGAAGATTTCTATAGAACGCGCCGCTCTTTTAAAAGCACTTGGTCATGTGCAAAATGTTGTAGAACGCCGTAACACAATACCAATTCTTTCGAATGTACTCATAGACGCAAATGAAAACAATATAACTCTGGTCGCCACAGATTTAGATATAGAGGTTTCAGAAGCAGCTATCGCTACTGTAAGTGCGCCAGGGCAAGTTACAGCACCCGCTCACACACTTTATGATATAGCACGCAAACTACCTGATGGGTCTCAAGTTAATTTGCAAATTAATTCTGACGGGCGATTAGATATTGATGCAGGAAGGTCGCATTTCACACTTCCACTTTTACCATCTAGCGATTTTCCGAAAATGACCGCTGATGGATTTACTCATAGTTTTGTTTTAAAAGCGCCTGAGCTTACTAGGCTTATTGATAAAACAAAATTTGCAATATCTACAGAAGAAACTCGTTACTACCTCAATGGTATATACGTACATGGGCACAATGGAAAACTCAGGGCCGTAGCAACAGATGGACACCGCTTAGCATTAGCAGAAATGGACTTGCCTGAAGGAGCAGCGGGTTTGCCTGGCGTGATAATGCCGCGTAAAACTATTGCAGAGATACGCCGTCTAATCGATGGTAGCGACGCAGATATCGCAATCTCAATATCAGAAGCAAAAGTCAGGTTTCACTTTAATTCAGCTATTATAACATCAAAATTAATAGACGGAACATTTCCAGATTACGAAAGAGTTATACCTAAAGGAAATGATAAGGAACTAACTATAGATAATAAAGTTTTTGCTAATGCAGTTGACCGCGTGGCTACAATATCAGCAGAAAAATCCAGATCAATTAAAGTTGCATTAAGTCAAGACTCTTTATCATTAACTGTGAACAACCCAGAGAGTGGGAATGCACACGAAGATATAGTAGTGGACTACAGTTCAGAGCCTTTAGAGATCGGTTTTAATGCAAAATACCTATTAGATGTCGCGGGACAAATTGAAGGAAGGGATGCAGTCTTTCTTCTAGATAACCCTGCCGCTCCGGCTTTGGTTAAAGATACTGAGGATGAAAATGCACTTTTTGTACTAATGCCATTGCGCGTTTAATCACAACTATATCGTGAGTTATATAGACTACCTCCGTCTAACAGACTTCAGGTCTTATGAGTCTCTAGATATAAAATTTGATGGACGCCCTGTTGTTCTTTTTGGGCCAAATGGAGCCGGGAAAACTAATCTGCTTGAAGCCATCTCTTTTCTATCCCCTGGGCGAGGGTTAAGAGGGGCAAAAATAGAAGAACTATCTAGATTATCATCTGAAAAAAAATATAAGGCCTGGGGTATTAATGCTGAATTAAATCAAACTAGGCTGTCTATCGGGCAAATACCAGAAAATCCTAGACGTAAGATTACCAAAGTTAATGGGAAAAACTCAACAGGCACAGAACTTGCAAAACTAATTACTTTGATGTGGTTAACTCCAATGCAAGATCGCCTTTTTACCGGACCTGCAGCAGACCGTAGAAAATTTTTAGATAGATTTACTCTCGTACACACTCCCTCACATGGGCTAACCACATTAAGGTATGAAAAAATGCGGTCTGAAAGAAATCGCTTACTGTCAGATGGAATTAATGACAAAGGTTGGTTTGAAGCTATTGAAAGTGATATGGCTAGCCAAGGAGCGTCTATAGCGAAAGCTCGAACAGAAACAGTGGATCGTCTTAATCAAGAAATAGATAACCGTTCTCAATCAAATGATATATTCCCAAGAGGAAAGGTAAGCCTTGAAGGAGACGCTGAAGAAAAGTTCAAAAAAGGCATGGCTTTTGAAGATATAGAAGATTATCTTCGTGAAAAGTTCAAATCAACACGTTCACTAGATATGAAGGCAGGCAGGACTCTACATGGTGTACATAAATCTGACCTGAATGTTGTTAACATAGAAAAAAATATAGATGCATCTCAATGCTCTACGGGAGAACAGAAGGCCTTGTTAATTGGTTTAACTCTTGCCCATGCACGCGCTCAGGCTGATAGATCGCCTATTTTATTGCTCGATGAGGTTGCAGCGCATTTAGATATGGATAGACGGGCAGCTCTAATAGAAGAGTTAATAAGCTTGGGTACTCAAATATTTATGACCGGTACAGATGCTTTGCTTTTTGAGGCCTTCGGAGATAGAGCGCAACAATTTGAAATTAAAAATGGCATACTAACTAAGCACCATTAAAATTGAGTTGCTATCCGTCAGTTGTAAAGATATTGCATGATGGAGGATATGATTATGAAAACAGAAATAGTAGCAATTCTACTTATTTATTTATTCTTTATTCTTTTAGAAGTTTTCTTTACAAGTTTTTTTAGAAAAAATAATCAAAAATTTAGTGACGGGTTAGTGGAGGTCATTAGTGCTGGAAGTCTTCTTCTTGTCACACAGCCCCTGGTCTTAACATCGGCCTATCTGATAAGCCAACTATACCTTCCATCATTCGAAAATAGTCTAAAAGGTATAAGCCCCCTGATTGCTTTTTCACTTTTCTTAATTTTTGACGACCTCACTCAATATTGGTGGCACCGACTTTCACACAGCGTGAAATGGCTCTATAAACTTCATAGGCCTCATCATAATGCTGAATATATGAGCATACGCTTAGTTTATAGAAACAATGTCTTTTACTATTTCCTGATGCCAAGTTTATGGCTATCGGGTCTGTTAATATATCTCGGTCTAGGCTGGGTCTACGCGGTATATATAGTTATGAAGATGACTATTATATTTGGTGCACATTCAGACCTTCCATGGGATAAACCCCTTTATAAAGTTAAAGGGCTGTCGAAAATTATGTGGGTAATAGAGCGAACCATCAGTACGCCGGCTACCCATCATGCTCACCATGGAAAATATAAAGATGACGGTATAACACATTACAAAGGGAATTTTGGTAATATGCTGTTTATTTGGGATGTTATATTTGGAACTGCAAAAATAGAAAGACGCTACCCTGCTGATTTTGGTGTTGAGGACTTACCAAAAACATCTACTCTAGAGCAACTCATTTGGCCAATCGTTTCCAATGGGCCCTTGCCGAAATAAAGCGGTTAGTTTAGTTTTCAATCATTAAAGTTGGAAGTTCTCCCGTAAGGCCGGAAGCTTCTTCAATAAAAAATGTTTTCAATAATTCCGAGTGGTTAACACCATTTAGCCCTAAGCGCCTTACAAAACGAAGTGAGCTATTTTTATTTGAAAACAAACGATTTAATATATCAGTGGTAATTCCAAGTTTATTATTATCAGAAATGCGCCATTTTTCATATTCTTGGATTACTTCACTTCCCAAATCTATATTTTCACGAATACTTAATGCTACATTATCAGCCAGTGCAGCTGCGTCACGGAGGCCCAAATTAAGGCCTTGGCCGGCAATAGGATGAATTGAATGAGCGGCATCTCCTACAAGTACTAATCTTTTTGCCGTATATCTATTAGCCATCTGTAAATTTAGCGGAAAAATCTGCCTAGGCCCAAGTAATTTTATCTTGCCTAATAAGCCGTTAATTCTATGCGATAGTTCATCAATAAAATCGGAATCGTTTAGACTCATGGCAGCATCTGAAGCTAGTGAACTGTCAGACCAAACAATTGAACTTCTGTTTTTTGTTAAAGGCAATAAAGCGAGTGGTCCACCCGGGAAAAAAAATTGATGTGCTGACCCATTGTGTACAAACTCATGACCTATTGTGGTCACAATCGCACTTTGCCTGTAGTGAGTAAATCGAACGCTTATATCTGCAGATTTTCTAAAATTAGAATTTTTTCCATCAGCTGCAACCAATAAAGAAGCGTCAATTATACTGTTATTATCTAAATTAATTTTTATTTTGCTGCTATTTGTAGAAGTTTTTAAAATTTTCACTGGAGCCTTTATAGTTATGCCATCAATTTTTTTGACCGTCTTTAAAAGTGCATTTTTTAAAATACTATTATCAATCATATAGCCTTTGTAATTAGCATGATTTAAATTTTGAAATTTTAAATTAAACTTATTTTTTCTACCCACTCGGCTATCAGATATAAGTATCTTATCTATTGCTTGTATATTGCCAACAAGAAAGTCTGTAACACCTAATTTTTTTAGCAAAACAAAGCTGCTAGCCGAAATGGCTGATGCCCTCTTATCTTCTTTGATGTTGGGGTTTTTTTGATCTAATATGCAAACTTTAGCGCCTTTTTTCGCACAAGCTAATGCAGCAGTGAGTCCAACTAACCCTGCTCCGACTACAACTATGTCAAATTTTTCTTGCATGCTAAGCCTTTAATACATTAATTTTTATATAAATATGTATTATAAAAAAATAAATTCTCTTAACGCGATGTTTACGACCGGTGTTTAACCAAAGAGTAGATGTATTTACAATAAAATTTAATGGAGTGTTATAATGGGGCGACAGCGCACCTCCAATAAAAAGAAATCTCAATATAATGAGAGGTCCCTCAGATATAACGAAGACACTCCCTCAAAGGGCTTTAAGAGTTTTGTGGGTTCCATTTTGTTACTTTTAGGGGGCGCTATTATTCTGTCTGCCGTCACTTCATTTAGTGCTTTCGATTCATCAAGTGATACTGCTGGTATTGGCCCAATAAATAATTCCATGGGGTTAGTTGGCGCATATACTGCCAATTTTTTGTTACAAATCTTTGGAAACAGTATTATTTTAGGGTCCATCCTAATAATATTTAGTGGAATGAAGTCTTTTTATTACCTTGCTATTAAAAAAGGGGCTTCAGAGGTAAATCATAAATTTTTTATGTGGCTTGGTATAATTGTTTTTTCCGCTTCCACCCTATCTGCGCTGCCTATACCTCATGATTGGCCCTTAGCTACTGGTTTAGGAGGAATTTTAGGAGATAAAATATATTTAAATTCTATAGCAGGTCTTAATAAGTTAAATGTCCCCTTACCTAGCCTTATTGTTACTCTAATAACATTTACAGTCACTTTACTTTTATTGGTAAGGTTTTTAGAGATTGTAAAGAAAGATATGTTCGATATCTTACATTCAGCTTTTTTTCTCTGGTCTTATTTAAGAAGTGCTACATTGCATGTATCTAAGTTTATAAAGGGAGTTTTTGGAAAGCATAAGGTGTCGAATACTGAAAGTGAAATTGTTGAAAAAGTACAAAGGGTAACAAAAGTTAAGGAAAAAATACCTAAAATAGCTAAATCAGAATCTTCTTCAGCAAAGCCAAAAATTAAAAGAAAGAAAACTCCGTCAAATGAGTTTTATTTTCCAGAAGGATCAGAATTTGTTTTGCCAGGATTAGACCTACTGAAAAATCCTCCTCCTAGGTCAACAGTTCAGGATGCGGGTGCTCTGAGCAAGGCCTCAGATAAACTTCACAAAGTTATGGCAGACTACGGAATAGAGGGGGATATGGGCGCTGTGAGGCCGGGGCCAGTTGTAACGCTATTTGAATTTGAACCTGCCCCTGGTGTTAAGTCACAAAGAGTCATCAATCTGTCTGATGACATAGCTCGAAACATGTCATCGCAATCAGCAAGAATCGCCGTTGTTCCGGGAAGAAATGCAATGGGCGTTGAAATGCCAAACAGAAGAAGAGAGACTGTATGGCTTAGAGATATGTTGAACTCTGAATTATTTAAAAATACAGATATGGCGCTACCATTAATTCTAGGTGAGGATATAGGTGGAGCACCTTTCATCACAGACCTTTCTAAAATGCCTCACCTCTTAATAGCAGGTACCACAGGCTCAGGTAAATCAGTTGGAGTCAATGCAATGATTCTTTCATTAATGTACACCCTAACGCCTGATCAGTGTAAATTTATAATGATCGATCCTAAAATGCTCGAATTATCAGTTTATGACGGTGCACCTCACCTGTTGGCCCCAGTTGTTACAGAGCCTAAAAAAGCTGTTGTTGCATTAAAATGGACAGTTAGAGAAATGGAAGATCGTTACCGAAAAATGTCTAAAATGGGCGTCAGAAATATGGCAGGCTATAACGAAAAGGTTGCAGAAGCTAAATCCAAAGGTGAGCCCATGAGCCGAAAGGTAATGACAGGGTATAATAAAGAAACAGGCGATCCAGAATTTGAAACAGAAGAATTAAATTTTAAACCGATGCCATTCATTGTTGTAATTATTGATGAAATGGCAGACCTAATGATGGTAGCAAAAAAAGATATTGAGGGAAGCGTACAACGGTTAGCACAAATGGCGCGAGCCGCTGGTATCCACATGATAATGGCGACTCAAAGGCCTTCGGTTGACGTAATTACTGGTACAATTAAAGCAAATTTTCCTACTCGTATTTCTTTCAGGGTTGGGTCAAAAATTGACAGCAGAACTATTTTAGGTGAGCAGGGCGCTGAACAGTTATTAGGAAACGGAGATATGTTATTTATGGGAACTGGCAGGCCAAGGCGTTTCCATGGCCCCTTCGTCTCCGATGGTGAAGTAGAAAAAATAGCTAATTTTGTTAAGGCACAAGGGTCTCCTAGCTACACTGAAGATATTACCACTGAGCGTGAAGATATGGCCTCTGACTCCGTAACAAATAATGGAGAAACTGGTGGAAACACACTTTTTGATCAAGCCGTTGCTATCGTTTCAAGAGATAGAAAAGCTTCAACAAGCTATATTCAACGTAAACTTAGTATAGGCTATAACCGTGCTGCTGATTTAATAGAGAGAATGGAGTCTGATGGTATGATCGGCCCAAGTGGTGCAGGAGGCAAAAGAGAAATATTCTTACCAGAATCAAATGACTCTTACTAAAACTTAATCAACTAACGTTTCCAAGTGAAAGAGATAGCTGCTGCATCTTCCTTAAAATTGAAGTCATCAGATGAGCCCTCTCGGTGAGAAACCGATAAAGACACATCGGCATCACCCATCCTGTAGCCCAATCCGGCCTGAGCATCACCTACTAGAATTTGATCTTGCATATGGTACTGCCCCGCAGTCAACCTTCCCAAACTATTAGGTGAATAACTCACAGCTTCAGCATCTGCACCTGCGAAAAAATACCACGTATTTTTGTCAAATTTTGACCCTTTTCCTGAGTCTTCACCTATTTCGACTACAGCCCCGAGAACGGCAGAAGAGCTATTATCATCAAACCTGAGGGCTGCTCTTGGCGTTAAGGTAAGATTAAGTCCCTTTTGATTTCTACTTTTAAATGCCCTCGCATATCCTATGTCCAGTCTCTCGCTACCTGAAACACACTTTTCCCCAGATAGGCATGAATTACCATAAACGTCAAAATTAAATAGTTTTGTACCTTTATTATCCTTAAGAAAGTCGATTGAGTTAGAAGCAAAGCTTTGAGAGCCTGAGGTAACATTTAATGATAAACCATTAGAAGGACTAGTTACTTTTGAAACAGGGTTGATTTCTTTTTTATCTTGGGCAAAAGCAGGATTGGCCAGCATTAGAACAGCAGTGGTACCTATCAGCAGTTCAGTTAAAGTCTTTTTTGCTCGGCTGAAGCTTCGAATATGTCTAGTTTCTAAAGACATTTAAAATACGTTTTCCTCATAAATCTATAGTTCTTATTAATGTATAATTTACAACTTAACACAGATCTTATGAGATAGTCCTCAAAAAAATTAGTTTATTTTATTAATTTTTGGTAAAGTTGCAAAAATGTTCGCTTAACTTTTAAAAAAACCTATTACAAAATAACAATTGCAATTATTTAACTTGTTTTATGTGCCCTGCAAAACATACTTTGCGATAAACCAGCAATGGCTAAGAGCTCCCATAATAACAAAACAATGCCAAATAGCGTGGTTGAACGGAATACGTTTATTTATATAAAAAACAACACCCACACTATAAGCTATGCCTCCCGCTAATATCAAATAAAGTCCTGCAGGGTCTAAAACTTTATTAATTTTATTTATTAGCAGAACACCTAACCACCCCATTAATAAATAAGTTGTAATAGAGATTTTTTTAAACCGCCCTATAAAAAATATTTTGAAAAATATACCGATAACGGCCATTAACCAGACTGCGGCCAAAATTATGATAGACATAGTCCCTGGTATAAAAATAGTTAACAAAGGAGTATAAGTTCCCGCTATAAGAAGGTATATTGAGCAATGATCTAACCGTTTTAAAAATTGCTTTGCTAAAGGGTTGTTTGCAGCGTGATATAGAGTTGATGATAAAAACATTAACATCAATGTTAGACTATAAATAATAATAGCTGTCTTTTGACCGTAACTGTACTCAAGCGGTATGATATCAATAAAATAAAAAAACATTAACAGAGACGCCAAAAAAGCTAGGCCATGTGTGATCACATTAGCTACTTCTTCAGCGAATGAGTAATTTAAAAGTTTATTCATATATAATATTTAAGCCTTCATTTATAATTCAAAAATATTCACCTAGCTTTAAACCGCTTAAGCCGTTATGCAACTCACAAGTATAATCCTAGAGGCCATTTGCACAGAAAGCAAAATGAAAGCCCCCGCAAATTTCAAACTAGCTCTGGAAAACATACGCATCTTTAAACTTTAAATTATTATTCGTCATGAAAAATTCAAAGCATAAGTATTTTAAATTTTAGGGACTTAATAATAACTTATTCATAAAGTCATTCATTAAGTTGGTCCTAAATATAGAAATAAGTTTTTTTAACTGTAATTTAGTCCAATATATCCCGTATGGAAATTGCAAAGTACGTCAATATTCGCAAATTAATGGCAAGTCTAAATTTTATCGCTGAACTCTTCCAGATCCGTCGCCGCCCATTAGTGCTTCAACT
>Ga0208964_1001328_pt1 | contig 11198 bp, 15 predicted proteins | sample AOAMet1_08_M0_20_2_FD_188227 | JGI IMG/M metagenome (GOLD analysis project Ga0208964, IMG submission 188227) | Ammonia-oxidizing marine microbial communities from Monterey Bay, California, USA - CAN11_08_M0_20 (SPAdes) | ecosystem: Environmental > Aquatic > Marine > Intertidal zone | place... | reverse complement strand
TGAAAACTTGCTCTACGATGAAAAAATCACTAAACTTTTTATCGAGGACGATGTGTCTTTGGTTCGTGACGGAATTTTGTGTGACGACAGACTGCCATAACTGCGTGACGAACTAATTGAGACCTTCGAACAAATGGACCGCGAAACCGGACTTGCGCGTGGTTTAGAAAATGGAAGATCACTCGTCCTGGTTCGGTGATCACGGCAATTATGTACTGGAATCCTTGATGACACGGTTTAAGCAACTAAAAGAGCATGATCGTGCCGTCAAGTCTGGCACTCGAGATGATTTGCAAACAGCGATTGATTATTGCCAAATGCGAATCAGATCGGCTACCATGAAGCATCACGAAAAGCATTGGAGTAAGTTGTTGAGGGAAGCGGAACAGGCTATGTTGGAGCGTTTTGGTACTGATGGCACATAACAAATCGCTCAACCGTAGTGGCGGTTGACTGCGAAATCTGAAATCAACATCGCTGGCCGTCATCTGGTTAGCTCAGGCGTTGTCCCGCTTGAGATTGGAGTCTACGCGTATTCAAAGTCCAAGCCTGATTGAAGTGTGCGGTATAATGTTTCTCCAAAGCATTGGAGTAGCTCTCATTTTGTTCATGCCGCTCTGGGCCCCCCTTGTTACACTTCGCGGAATTGCTCTCAAAGTTACCCGCCCAAACGAATCAACTCATTACAACCTGGCGGATGGGATGATTTTGATTGCTTTAATTTCAATTGCTACGGCTCTCGCTGCAAATGCTCCAATTGATCGCTACACTCAAAATTGGATTCTAATTGTTAGCCTCAACCTACTTTTAGTTCTAATGTGGTACAAAAGCGTAACATTCATGCAAAGGTACGGAATAAAAGACAATGCATCGAGAATTGCGATTCAAATATTTGTCTATCCCAGTGCCACTTTTGCCTTGTCACTATTTTTGATTTGCAGCCTTGTTGTTGTACTGGGAGTTATCGCTAGCCTTAATTCTGATTATAATGAACAAATTGAACGAGTTATCTATGCTAATCTTATTTTGTTGATCGTTTCCTGTGGATGGATATACCTAACTCGAAAATCATTTCTCGCGATACTGAACCGCAACCGACCGTAAACGCGATATAACAATAGGGTGCATGCGAATCCGCCGAATGCGTGCGTTTTGAAGTTTAGATCACTCCGGCGGCCCGGTGATCACTAATGTTCTGCTTAAAAATAACATCACACTGATGAATTACCGTATTTTCCTACTGCTTACGTTGATCTCTTTTGGCAGCTTGAGAGCAGTTGAAAAACCCAATGTACTCTGGATTGTTGTCGACGACATGTCCGCCAATTTTTCGTGTTACGGTGAAAAGGCAATCATAACTCCAGAGGTGGATCGTCTCGCTTCCGAGGGGATGATGTTTACACGAGCCTATGCAACATCACCTGTATGCTCGACCTTTCGCTCTGCTCTAATTACCGGGATGTATCAGACCACTATTGGTGCACACCACCATCGAAGTGGCCGGGGGAAACATCGCATCCAACTCCCCAGTGGCGTTCGCCCGATCCCAAAGTATTTTCAAGAAGCGGGCTACTGGACCTGCAATGGAAGCGGCCTAGCTGAACTCGATTTCCGGAGTAATCCCAGTAAACGTGCGAGTGCCGGAAAGGCCGACTACAATTTTGATTGGGACAAGACAATATATGACAGTAACGACTGGGCTGGGAGACGAAACGGGCAGCCTTTTTTTATGCAGGTTCAGCTACACGGAGGTAAGCTGAGGGGTGCATCCGTCGAAGCCAATGAGGCATTAGCGCTGCGAGCTAAAAAAGAACTGGGCAGCGCTATCGACCCAGCCACTATCGAACTACCTCCACATTATCCTCGAGATCCCGTCTTGTTAAAAGATTGGTCGACCTACCTCGACAGTGTGCGTATCACCGACCGCCATGTCGGTCGCGTCATCGAGCGCTTGAAAAAAGAAGGGATACTCGAAACTACACTCATCGTATTTTTCACCGATCACGGCATCAGCCATGCCCGCGGCAAGCAGTTTCTTTATGACGAAGGAACCCACATCCCGCTTATCCTGCGTGGGCCGGGTATCCCCAAGGACAAGTCACGAAAGGATCTTGTCGAGCACATTGACATTGCGGCACTCTCTCTTGCAGCGGCAGGAATTCGTATCCCTGATACCATGCAAGGACGGAATATCCTTGCAAAGAAGTATACACAACGCGAGACAGTGTTCGCCGCGCGCGACCGTTGCGGTGAAGCGGTTGATAGGATTCGTTCAGTGCGAAACGAGGATTATCTATACATTCGCAACTTTTACCCTCGCAGGCCCCTGCTCCAACCTAGCCAATACAAGGATAGCAAGATCATCGTGAAACGTCTGCGTGAACTAAACCTGGAAGGCTCTCTCAGCGATCTGTCTCGGCGCATTCTTTTCGCCCCGGAGCGACCCAATGAGGAGCTTTACGATTATAAAAACGACCCATGGCAGCACAACAATCTAGCCGACAATCCCAAATACGCCAGCGCCTTACTCGAACTACGCGGGCAACTGGGCCGGTGGATTGAAGAAAGTAAAGATCCCGGCTCTGAATCTCCGAAAGTTTATGCTCAGGAGATGGCAGATGAATTGAGCTTCATTAAGCGTAATTCACCTCGCCACGAAACATTTCGCAAAAATGCAGCAATGTATAAACAATGGGCAAGCGATGGGAAATAGGATCGATTACACAGTAAAACTCAGGAAGAACAAGGCGGTGGAGACAGCGCTTACCGGTGCGTGAGTGCGCTCAAACGTTCGCTCGACAATTGAACTCAAGAAACTTTCTCAACACATTTTTAAGGCGCTGGACGCCAAGGCCTGACTCGCCTTGAGTCCGGAAGCGCAATGAACTTTTAACTATTCGCCCGCAGTCAATGCCCGCAGTCAATGCCCGCCCTCCTATCAGGCCTGGGGCAGCTACGAAGTTATGGCACTAAACTGATCATTCATTTAATTTTGCCGTCAAACGGTTGGTGTTTTGAAATGTAGATTTACTTGAAATTTGAAGTGTTAAAATCAACAATGGTCACCGTGTAGGACGGAGTGCGCTCGCCAATGGGAGTTGCGCTTCACCTCTTGTATATTGAAATTTATTACTTGGCGTGCCATAACCATCGGATGAATCGGAGCGGTGCCACATCGCTTTTTCGCTTCGCTCGGCAATGTTAAATATCCGCCCGGTTATCCGTAAACGTTACACCGCCTACGAAACGCAATAATGGAATCGTTATTCTTTAGCGACGAGCTTCTCAGCCGTAAGCGGCCCAAGTGGATCGATGTCGATACAACGCTTGCCCATTTTGCGATCGTTACCTACCTCGTTGACCCCGATGCAGTGCGAGCCCACATTCACCCTCGTTTTCATCCTGATGTGATCGTCGTCAATGGGCGTACGTTCGCGTTGTTGTCGGTTGTGCCCTTCGTCGATCAGGACTTTCGCTTTTCTATTGCGCCTTGGAAGAAATGGCGTTTTGGGCAGACTAACTATCGCATTTACGTGACCGATTCCGAAACCGGTGAGCACGTTGCATGGTTTATTGGCACCTCACTTGATTCACTAACCGTTTCCATACCTCGACACTTGTGGAAACTGCCGTGGCACAAAGCCGACATTAAGTTTGAATGTCAGTTCGACTCAATTGCACGACGGTATGACTCCTATCGCATGAAAACTACCGATAGCTGGGCCAATGCTGATGTTGAACTGGCAGACACAGGAAAAGCTCCAACGGAACTCAAAGGCTTTGACAGCTTGGAAACAGGCATGGTCTTGTTGACACATCCGCGAACTGGCTACTATTTTCGACGGGACGGGCGACTTGGTTCGTACAAGATATGGCACGACCGGCTTCAGCCAAGTGTTGGTAGTGTCATCTCCGCTCGATTCGACCTGCTCGACCGTATTGGATTGGTGGAAAGCGGTGCGGTTGCCAATGTTCACAGCGTTTTAATTCAGAACCGAACAGAGTTCACGATTTACTTGCCACCTCGGATGGTAGAATCACATGCAGTACGGGCGGTATAACAACGAAATGCACCAGCGCCGGAAATGTCAGTCTGGCTCGCTGCGCTCGATCACGATTACTCCCGGCCCGGTGATTTCGAACGTTATCCCGCTCAGGCGAAGCTAAATGAAACTGCTCGCAATATGTGTCCTCGGGGTGATTGGACTTTTGGCGTTGTCGATTGCCCATCCGTATATGAATGGTGTCGCATACACGCACCAGCGGGAACGCGAACGGATCGCACTGCTGGACATTGCTTACAGGATCTCCGACCAGAATGCTTCTGACGCCACAACCCTCAGGCAAATCGTGGACGATGCGCCCAAGCCGACCAACATTGATGATTCTCGATTTAAGGTTACGATGCGTTGGGACCTTGTCGATCGTGACAAATACCAGATTGGCGATGTGGACAAAACTATTCTGCTATTTCCCGATGCAATACCATCCACAATTAACGATCCATTGACGCCCTTGATTGCCCACGTTTCTTCATCGTTCACTACTGAAAACGATAACTGCGTATTGCTGGTGCTTTGCACCATAGAGATTCCTGCTTTAGGCTTAACAAACACAGAACTGGAACAATTGATCGGTTGTACAACACCAGAAGATGCCTCGATTTGGCTCAAAACCTTTGGGTTGAAAAACTAACCCGATACGCGGTATAACAAAACGATGCACGCGAAGCCGGACTTGCGCGTGTCAACTGAAGCACTGATTTCCGTTCCGGCTCGCTGATCGTAATCATTATCCCCTGTTTTAAAAATAGATCCGATGGCCAGGTTTCAGGTTTCTATTAAGGCACTCTTGGCGGCTACACTAGTGGTTGCAATTGTGCTCGCATTTTTTTTAAACCCCCCATACGGTGACGTACTTGTCAAAGTTGATCGAAATAACAAGATTACAATCAATCGTAGAATGATTCGAGTTGGAGATTTAGAAACTTGGCTTATATCGCATCGCCGGTGGCATCGAATCTGGTGGAACTCGCCCGATATGATGGTTGAGGCGCACCGTTCTGCCACGACTCAGGCAATTAATGAGGTTGTCGACGCCGCGCACGCTGCTGGCTTCAACGATGTGTCGATACGCAAGATATATTAAACGGTATAACAAGGCGTTGAACCGGAGCCGATTAGCCGTTTTGTGGTTCCTTTGTTACACTCATGCTTGGGCTGAAATGTTCGGCCCGGTTAACTTAGGAATTAGGCTAGAAAGGCGTTAGTGCGTTGAGTAGCCAAGTAATGTCAGGAACAATCCGGGAGCCGTAATCTTGGATGGCGATCGAAACTCTATCGACTTAAACCAACGGTCTGGGCGCGTCGCGACTTCATGTAGCCCAGAAATTTAGAAAATCCCAATCTAGAACAGCGATGGTCGCGTGTACCAACTAAAGAACATTGCTCTTCGGTAAAACAATGAAAACTACCTCAAACAAATTGTCCTTCGTCTTTCTTTTGAGCTTCGTCATTGCTTCATCCTACGGCCACGGCGCTGATGGTTTGGGATTCAAAGCGGTTTCCGCGGGCGGATCCTTCAGTGCATCCCACAGCCTCTTTCTCAGGCATGACGGCGAAGTGTGGGCCGCTGGGTCGAATTTGACCGGGGCGGTGGGCGACGGCACCGGGTATGCCCGCCCAGCCCCAACGCTGATTATGACCGATGTGGCCTCCATTTCCGCGGGGCCACTGCATAGCCTGTTCCTCAAAAAGGACAGCTCTGTGTGGGCCGTAGGTTGGGTTGGTTTTGGAGCACTGGGAGATGGACACACGGGTGAATGCGCTCGTATCACTCCAGTTCGAATCATGACGGGCACAATGGCCGTCTCCGCGGGGTCTGGTCACAGCCTGTTTCTGAAAAAAGATGGTACGGTGTGGGGGTCTGGGTATAACGGACATGGGGAATTAGGCGATGGATCAAAGACCGATCGCTCCCTACCGGTTCAAATCATGGCTGATGTGGTGGCCATTTCAGCGGGTGGTGGCTTCAGCCTATTCCTCAAGAAGGACGGTTCAGTCTGGGCATCAGGAAACAACAAATACGGGCAATTAGGTGATGGCTCCAAGACTGAGCGAACGCTCCCTGTCCGTGTAATGACCGACGTGGTAGCCATTTCAGCGGGGGGAAATCATAGCCTATTTCTAAAGAGTGATGGTACCGTTTGGGCTTCAGGCAGAAACATTTACGGAGCACTGGGCAATGGAACAACCGCCGATCGGGTTCTCCCGGCACTCATCATGACAGATGTGGCTGCAATTTCCGCAGGTGTCGAGTTCAGCCTGTTTGTAAAGACGGATGAAACAGCTTGGGGAACAGGTATGAATCGATTCGGGCAACTTGGAACGGGAACTAAGTTAGAGCCAACGACCCCAGTGCAAATCATGGAGAATGTGAAGGGAGTCTCCGCAGGCGAGAATTTCAGTCTGTTCCTGACGAATGATGGGGCTGTTTTTGGAGTAGGACAGAATAGATCTGGGCAACTCGGTGTCGAAGGGCAAAAGTTCTTCACCCCGGTCGAGATGTCCTTTTGCGGACGCACGCGGTCAGAGGTTGAGGCGGAAAAGCAGGCGTGGGACGAGACGATGCGCAATGACCGCTCATCCTTGATCGTGCAAATTTTAACGGACCCGCCGCGGACACACGAATGAAGTGCCTAACAAGCAGGTGGACGTCAACCTGAGACGCGCCGTGGAGTTGACGCGCCCGCGAGATTCGATCACTCTTATTGCAGACTACCTGTGCTCCCGGTCTCAGGTGGGTCACCTTAAACGTTATTTGGCTTGGACTATCCAATGCAACCAACACCGGACGTCACGATAGATGACCTCAAACGAATCGTTCGCAGGGACTTCGATTCGGTTGTATTTCAATCAAGATTGATTGCAATTGACAAGGTCGACGTTACGGAGAAAACTCGTGTTGTTCCTGCCTGCCTGAAAAACGCCAGCGGAGATATGAAAGAACTGCTGTCCGAACTTGACAACGCTCAAGGCTATTGGCGGGACACAATCTCTGTGGCCGAATATCCGCTTGCATCTAAGAAATGGTCTCGTATGCAAAGGATGTCTGTTGACGAAACACAACAAATCTACGACAAAGATTGGGAACAATATCAGGCGTGGCTAACCGCCACATAACAAAGGGTTGCACGCGGAGCACTCGATCGGGCGTTCGCTCCGCCCATTCAACGGTAAACATCGCCAGGTTAACTTAATCGTTCGGCTAGCATACGTATGAGCACTACCCCAAAAAAAACTTGGCACCGAATTGTGATTGGGTGCTTCATCTGCTACTTCGTACTCTGCGTCCTGATGTTCTTTATTCAACGCTCACTTTTGTACTTCCCTTCTCGCCATTCAGATGCAACTCAGTTGTCTCCTTGGGTTCAGAATAGTGAGACGATCGGCTATAGCAAGGAAGTCTCTTCGCCTGATGTCGTTTGGTTGATGATGCATGGGAACGCCGGACAGGCGTCTGATCGAGACTATATTTTAAAACACATGTCATCGCGCGACTCTCTTTACGTACTTGAGTATCCAGGGTACGGCCGACGCGACGGGTCTCCGTCTCAAGGTACCATTGATGCTGCCGCTCGGGATGCGTACCAAAGCCTGCGGAGCCGATTCCGAAACACCCCTGTGTGTATCATCGGCGAATCCATCGGAACTGGCCCTGCGTCAATGCTGGCAAATTGTCAACCGGCTCCAGACAAGATCGTCTTGATTACACCATTTGATACTCTGTACCGTGTCGTAGCCCGGAAGTTCTTTGCTTTACCTGTATGGCTACTGCTTCGCGATCGCTGGGACAACATCGCAGCGTTGCAAGGTTACGACGGCGAAGTCACCATCTATGCAGCAAAAGACGATGAAATCATTCCTATTCGACATGCAGAAGCGTTGACTGAGGCCTATCCCAATGCAACATTCCACACGATTTCGGGCGGACACAACGATTGGTTACTGTCAGAGGATGCTATAATTTACCAATCGAATTAGTCGTTTTTGCTGGAGGATCTGCCTTGAGGATTATTGCTCTGCTTGCTTTGGCCTTGTCAATCACATTCTTGTGCTCACCGTCACTAAACGGAGGCCTTTGGAATTGGCTCTCATCTGCACCGTCCATGACTCGCTGGTTCGCAATCGCGCTTACTTCGATTAGCCTTTCAATTTTTGCGATCAATGCTGTGGGGATTCGTCCAAGAGATCTAGCCGTTCGTACTTGGCGAAACATTGGGTTCCTTGCTACGACCGCCGCTTGTGCCGTACTAATGGTTACCATGACGATGTATGCCATCCGGACAAATTCAGTTCCCGATTGGCTTCCGATTTCGGGACTGGTGTTATTCTTGATTGGCGGAATGAGTTGGGCGCATTTTTACGCCAGGCAAGACAGGACTGCAAACACAGAATAACAATATGATGCACGCGAAGCCGGACTTGCGCGTGGTTTAGAAATGGAAGATCACTCGTTCCGGTTCGGTGATCGTAACCGTTATCAGACTTGACCAATGATTGATACTATCCATTCATGTATGACCAAAGCTGTCGTTGGCGATGGTGACCAGTTGGAGTGCGGGCCTCAGTGGATTACCTCTCGGCGAGCGAGGCTCAAACTTTTCGATAGTCATCTTGAATGCGGAGACTGGTCGATCGCCTACGACCAAATCCGAGAGGCAGTCCTTTCGTCGTTCAATTCGCCGATATTAAGAATCCCGGGTTACATACTGGCCGTTCGAACAGATTCAAAAACATACCATTTCGGATTGAATGGAGGCCAATATTGGCGGGGCGAACTTCCATTTGCAGTTTCACGACAAAAAACTCGACTGAGGTTGTCTGCAATCAGCTTGATCGCAAGGATTGCATTCGTTGGAGCGCTAATGTACCTGATTTGGCAGAAATTCGGATAGAATGCGTCAACATCCTTCCGAATTCGTCGGATAATAAAACGATGCACGCGAAGCCCGACTTGCGCGTGTTTTAGAAATGGAAAATCGCTGGTTCGGGCTCGGTGATCTTTGACGTTATCCCGATTGAACTCGATGTTTTGGAAACTGTCACTGCTAACTTCATTCGCAGCTGTTGCCTTTGCCGGTTACAACATCGTTGCAGGCACTGAGAATTGGGGCCCGTCATTTTTTGCGGCTGTCTTGATGTTCACTGTGGCAACCACTCTTCTGGCCGGTCCGTATGTTGTCCTCGGAATTCTTGCGTTTTTGATACGATCCCACCGAGCCCTTTCCGTAACTCTCTTTGCATTCATTCTCCTTATCTCTGTGCTTGGAATCACATTGCTCTCTTTAGAAACCCATGCTTATCTCAATCGGAACAAAGCACTCCCCGAAGCTACTAATCTAGGCATCTTTTTTGTTGGCGTGGTTCAATGGATTTCCGCAATACTGCTTTCGTGCATTATGCTGCCGGTCTATCTCTATTTGGACAGCGTGAACCCGCAGTCTAAATCCGCGTAGGAATTCGACCTCACGGGATAACAATACAATGCACCGGAGCCGCGAAGCTGGGCGTTTTGAAATGGATAATTACTTGTCGCGGCCCGGTGATTCCTGACGTTATATTGCCTCTTCGAATTGGACGAAATGTTAAAATATTCGGCAATATTTCGTTGAATTTCCTGAACATATAGACACGTCTATCACTAATTAAAATTGATCGGAGCAAAAATGCTTGGTGTCCTCGAAATTGCAATTATTGCCGGTGTGATTTTTATGGCTGCGTTAATATATGTTGTTGTTCGAAAACTGGCCCGCAGATGATGAGTTTTGGGAATCATGTAATCAAGAAAGTAACGCGCGCTGTGGAATCGGACCGACACTTTTCACCACAATCAAAATCCCAGATGTCGAATAACAATGTGATGCACGCGAAGCCGGACTGGCGCGTGGTTTAAAAATGGATGATCGCTTGTTCCGGCTCGGATATCCTAGACGTTATGCAGCCTCGCGAATGACTTATTTTCACCTAACTTCGTCATCAGCTTTACCTGATATTTGTTCGTCGCGACCTTTCCGCGCGGTCGTTATCGTTGAAGACACCGTTGGTGCAGATCGTCAATCTGAAATTAGCAAATGGCTTGTTGAATCCGGTTGTCTGTACATGATGGCATGGGGCAACGATTGCGGTTCATGGGATGATTCAGTGGACATTGCAAATTTAGAAGAATTCGACTACGCCGAGATACCAGATGATAGATTAGTCATGACCACCTGGCATTCGGAAGAGACGATCGCCGAAGTGTTTTGGTTTTGCAAAAACTGCGCGTTTCACCCTACAGTAGATATCTCTAACGACATGATTTTGCATCTGTCACCAGAGCCCTGTAGCCGCAAGCTGACCGATGACTATATTGCTGCATAACAAAGCGTTGAGCCGGATCCGATTAGCCGTTTTCTGGTTCCTTTGATACACTTATGCTTGGGCCGAACTGGTCGGCCTGGTTAATTTTGTCGTTATTCTAGTCAATCAACTATCCAGTGTCGCGCCGTGATAAAGTTCACCTAAGGGCTCAATTTCTCATGCTTAGCAAAAATCAGTTTTCGATTGGGAGAATGGTTTACAACACCGCTTTCGTCGCGACCCTGGTGGCTTGCGTGATAACTGGTTACCCATATGGCTTCATCTATCCTGCTGCTTTCGTTGTCATAGTCGGGTGTTATGGAGTTTGGCAAATCTCACGTCCAGACTTGGAATTGCCGAAAGAATCCATCCTTGACGAATGGGACGCTGGCAAAGACCGTTGATATGTTTTGTTTGTCCGCCCACTGCCAACTCGCCGTATAACAATACGATGCACGCGAAGCCGGACTTGCGCGTGCTGTTTAATGTTTAGATGTATCATTCCGGCTCGCTGATCACGGCCGTTAAGGCACTAAGCTGATCATTAACTTAATCTTGGCGTTAAACGCTTCGTAATTTGGTTTTTGGAATGTTGAATTACTTGATATCTAAGGCGTTAAAATCAATAATGGTCACCGAGTAGGACGGCGTGCGCCCACCAATGGGAGTTGCGCCTCATCTCTTGTAGATTTTAATTTATTACTTAGCGCGACATACCAATTGGATGAAAGTGGGCGGTGTCGCATCACCGTTTCGCTTCGCCCGGCAATGCTAAACACCCGACCGGTTATCCGTAAA
>Ga0208964_1001312_pt1 | contig 11234 bp, 7 predicted proteins | sample AOAMet1_08_M0_20_2_FD_188227 | JGI IMG/M metagenome (GOLD analysis project Ga0208964, IMG submission 188227) | Ammonia-oxidizing marine microbial communities from Monterey Bay, California, USA - CAN11_08_M0_20 (SPAdes) | ecosystem: Environmental > Aquatic > Marine > Intertidal zone | place... | reverse complement strand
GTGCTTTCTATAAGCATAATGAACCTTTAAAATTAATGAAGTATCTAACGGATCACCTTGATGATCAATCAATTGAAATTGATACTATTAACTTTAGTGGACCATTATTTAAAGATGTTGACAATAGACTAATTAGTCTTGAGTTAGTTAGATTAGGAATGACAGATGCTGTCATTTTTGATGAAAATGGAACAAATGTTCTTCCAGCACAAGTTTTATATAAAAAGAATATTTTAACTCTTAGAGGTAGCTATAGACCTATAACTAAAGTTAATGAGGAAATGTTTAAGAAATCCCTTGAAGAATTTTTAAAAGAGAAAAAGGTTAAAGAACAAAATACTATAGTGGTTTTTGAAATTACTCTTTCAAATCTTAGATCTACTGGTGATATTGATGATAGTGATTACCTTGATAGAGCGAAACTGTTATGCTCTATGGGTCACAAGGTTATGATATCTAACTTTTCAGAGTATTATAAACTTGTCCAATACCTCACTAGTTATACAAAGAAACAATTAGGTTTAACCATAGGAGTAAGAAATTTTATCGAAATTTTTGACGAAGAATATTATGACAATCTTAAAGGAGGAATCTTAGAAGCTTTTGGTAACATTTTTAAGAATAATATGAAAATATACCTATACCCATTGCTAGATACGGAGAAAGATGAAATAATTGATTCAAATAATCTTAAGCTTGAAGATAATATGAAAGAATTCTACAAATATTTCAAGGTTAACAATAAAATTCGTGATCTGGGGTATAACAAAGAATTTTTAAAGATATTTTCTAAAGATATCCTTAAGCAAATTAAAAATAACCAATCGGGATGGGAAGATAAAGTTCCTGAAGGTATTTCAGAAATGATAATCAAGAAAAAAATGTTTGGCTACAAATAACTAGTCAATTATCTGGTTTGTATGTTCTTTAGTATTTACCTTATCAATTACTGTTTCTATAATTCCTTCTTCATTTATTATAAAAGTAGTCCTCATAACCCCCTCGTATTCATTACCTCTAAATTTCTTTTTTCCCCAAACACCAAATGCATCGATTAGCTCTCTTGAGTCATCGGCTAATAAGTTGTATTTAAATCCAAATTTATCAGCAAAATTATTTTGTTTTTCAACAGTATCAGGACTAACCCCAATCACTTCATAACCTTGACTAGTAAGTTTTGAATAATTATCATTTAAATTACAACCTTGAGCTGTACAACCTGGAGTATTAGCTCTTGGATAGAAGAATAAAACAATTTTCTTTCCTTTGAAATCAGAAAGATTTATAGATTCACCTTTATGGGTTGTTACATTTATATTTGGTACCTTATCGCCTATTTTTAACATAATTATTTTTTTCAAAAGTAAGTAAATGAAACTAAAAGAAAAAGTTGATTTTTTAATTAATAAACTTGAAGAAATTTATCCTACTCTTGAAATTCCCCTTAATCACAAAGATCCATATACGCTATTGATTGCAGTATTAATGTCTGCTCAAAGCACTGATAAAAAAGTTAACCAAATTACCCCTATTCTTTTTAAAAATGCAGACAACCCTTATGATATGATAAAAATGACTGTTGATGAGATAAGGAATATTATTAAACCTGTAGGACTATCCCCTACTAAGTCTAAGGGAATATGGAATTTATCTAAAATTTTAATTGAAAAATATGACGGTAATGTACCTGAGGATATAAATATGTTAGAAGAATTACCTTCTGTTGGACACAAAACAGCTAGTGTTGTTGTGTCTCAAGCTTTTGGACAACCTGCTTTTCCAGTAGACACTCATATTCACAGGCTAATGTATCGTTGGGGTCTCTCATCAGGAAAAAATGTTCAAAAAACAGAGTTAGATGCTAAAAGAATATTTCCCAAGTCTAAATGGAATGAGTTACACTTAAGAATTATTTTTTATGGAAGAGAATTTTGCCCAGCTAGGGGTTGGGATATTGACAATGACACTATAACAAAAACTATTGGTAGGAAATCTATAATTAATAAACTTATTAAGTAATTTTGCATTTTTAAAGATTTAATGAAAGACCTTTCCAAAATTGATCCTAAATACAATATCATTATAAAGGGTGCAAAGCTTCACAACCTAAAGAATATAGATGTTGTAATTCCTAGAAATAAATTTACTGTCATAACTGGTTTATCTGGATCAGGAAAATCTTCACTTGCTTATGATACATTATATGCTGAAGGTCAGAGACGATATGTAGAAAGCCTTTCCTCTTATGCAAGGCAATTCATGGGTAAACTGAATAAACCTAAAGTAGATTATATTAAAGGTATTTCTCCTGCAATAGCTGTTGAGCAAAAAATAAATACATCAAACCCTAGATCAACTGTTGGAACTAAAACAGAAATCTACGATTATCTTAAACTACTATTTGCCAGAATTGGAAAAACATACTCACCAAAATCAAATAAAATTGTAAAAAAAGACTCTACATCTGATGTAGTTGATCATATAGTAAATCAAAGGTTAAAGTCAAAACTATTATTATTAGCTCCAATTGAATCAACTTCAAAAAAAGTTTCATTAAATAAACTTGATATACTTAAAAAACAAGGATTTGTAAGAATATTTAAGGATGGTGAAGTAATAAATATAAGTGATGTTGAAAATAAAGAAATTATTGATTTTAAGTTAGTAGTAGATCGATTAGTAGTCAGCAATAATTCAGATTTTAAATCTAGAGTAGCCGATTCTGTTGAATTATCTTTTTATGAGGGAGGTGGAATTTGTTCTGTATTCAATTTGGATAATAAGGCAGAAGTATCTTTTTCAAATAATTATGAAATGGATGGAGTCAAATTTATTGAACCTTCCGTTCATTTATTTAGTTTTAATAATCCTTTTGGAGCTTGCAAGAATTGTGATGGATTTGGAGAAACTATTGGGATAGATGAAGAGTTAGTAATTCCAAACAAAGGCTTATCAGTATATGATGATGCTATTGCTCCATGGAGAGGAACAGGATTAAGAAAGTATTACATGAAGTTAATTGACAATGCAGACTTGTTTGACTTTCCTCTTTACAAACCTTATAATCAATTGTCAAAAGAAGAAATTAGAGTTCTATGGGATGGAAATGAACATTTTGGCGGAATCAATAAATTCTTCAAATATTTAGAAAAGAAAAATTATAAAATTCAAAATAGAGTTCTACTTTCAAGATATAGAGGTAAAACTTTATGTAATGACTGTAAAGGAAGTAGATTAAGAGAAGAAACATATTTTGTTAAAATTGACAATAAAAACCTACCTGAGATACTCTCTATGCCTATTGATAAGCTAAGTATATTTTTTAATGAAATTAAGCTTAATAAAACTGACAGAGATGTTTCAAGTAGAATTTTAAAAGAGGTAAATAATAGAATAGATTATTTAATGAATGTTGGTTTAAGCTACTTAACACTTAATAGAAAAGCTAACACACTATCTGGAGGTGAAACACAAAGAATAAATTTAGCTTCATCTCTTGGGAGTAGTTTAGTTGGGTCTACATACATTCTTGATGAGCCATCTATTGGATTGCATTCTAGGGATAACGATAATCTAATAAAGATTTTAAAAAATCTAAAAGATATTGGGAATACAGTAATAGTTGTTGAACATGATGAAGAAATAATTCTTTCAGCTGATCATATAGTTGATATAGGTCCAATGGCAGGAACATTGGGAGGTAAAATTGTTGGTGAAGGAAATGTTAAAGAAATACTTAAAACCGATACATTAACATCAAGGTATTTAAATAAGACTGAGCGAATTGAATATCCTAGTTCAAGAAGAGAATCTAATTATTTTATAAATATAAATGGAGCTAAGGAAAATAATTTACAAAATATAAATGTTAAGATTCCACTTGGATGTTTGACTATGATTACTGGTGTTTCAGGAAGTGGTAAGTCAACACTAGTAAAAAAAATTATTTACCCTGCCCTACTTAATTATTTTAGAGATTATTCTCACAAACCCGGAAAATTCAATGACGTTTCAGGAAACCTTAGTAAGATTAAATCTGTACAGTTTATCGATCAGAATCCAATTGGACGATCATCTAGATCAAACCCTGTTACTTATCTAAAAGTATATGATGACATACGTAATCTTTATGCTAAAATCCCTCAATCAGTTTCAAAAGGGTTTAAATCAAAATTCTTTTCTTTTAATACTGATGGTGGGAGATGCGATGAATGCAGAGGTGAAGGGATTATTAAAATTGAAATGCAATTTATGGCAGATGTTGAATTGGAATGTGATATTTGTAAGGGGAAAAGATTTAAAGATGAGATAACAGCAATTAAATATAATGGAGTAAGTATTGATATGTTGCTTAATATGACTGTTGATGATTCAATTCAATTCTTTAGAAAGTACAATCAGTCAAAAATTGTAAGTAAACTTCTCCCTCTTCAGTCTGTTGGTCTTGGATATGTATCACTTGGACAATCGTCAAACACATTATCAGGTGGTGAGGCTCAAAGAATAAAATTAGCTTCATTTATAGGTAAAGGAGATCAAATTGAGAAAACTTTTTTCATTTTTGATGAACCTACAACTGGTCTTCATTTTCATGATGTAAGAAAGTTATTAAACACCTTTGATAAATTAATAAGAATGGGACATTCTATTCTAGTCATCGAACATAATTTAGACATGATATCCTGTGCAGATCATATTATTGACTTAGGTCCCGAAGGAGGTGATAAAGGAGGAAATATAGTAGCAGAGGGAAGCCCTGAAGAAATAATCAAGAATAAAAAGTCATATACTGGACAATACCTTAAGAGTAAGATTATTTAATTTACCAGTTCTTATTGAATTTATCAATAAAAATATTTACGTCATTACTTAATCTAAATATATATGCTGAAAGAGTATATAATATAAGTATTAAGCTTGATTTCACAATTATATTAATAACAGGTTGAAAATCTAATTGAAGATTAGAAAATATAATATATGATAGTATACTAAGGATAATAATCTTAATTGTATCATTACTGTAGGGATGTATATTAAATTTAGTTTTTACCAGATAAATTTTTAATGAGTTCATAATAGTTAAAACTATAAGAGTAGCATAAGCAGCTCCAACTATACCGTAATCTGTTATTAAGTAAATATACAAGACTACCGCTAAAACAGATGAAAATAATGAAAACCAAAATGTATAGTAATAGTATTTAGAATTTGAAATTATATTATTAATACACCCAATAGACATAGAATATAATTTACCAAAAGAAACAATTATCACTATTGGAATACCTATTGAGTAACCGTCTTGATTTAGCATTTCATAGAAATCATCAAGGTTAAGATTAATCAATAGAAAAAATAGACTTGCTACTAACACTAGATTTGTAGAACTTTTTTTAAGAAGACTCTCTAATTTTTTGTAATGATTCTTATTTATGGCATTAGCAACTACAGGACTTAAAATTTGAAACATAGCCCTACCCGGAATTTCAATTACTGCAGCAATAAATACAGCAACTGAATAATATGCGACATTTTCAACAGTCAAGATTGAGGATAGCATAGATTTATCTATGTCCAGGATTATACTAGAAGCTGCGCCTGATAAAAAAATTAACAAACAGTATTTAAAGATTTCATTAAAATCCTTTTTAAAATTCAGGTTAAGCTTTGGCTTATTAACTATAAAAGAATAAATAATGACAATAATTAGTCTTAAATAATACCCATAGATTAGGAACAGGACAAAATTTTCAAAATCTAAAATACCCATTGAATAAGAAATTAATAGAAAAGCTATTAATAGTCGAGGGTATAATTCTTTTAAAAAATTTCCAAAAACAGATTTAAGTTTAACTCTTAACCATGAATAGAAAACTTCAAACAAAGAAGTTGACACTGCTATAAATAAAATAACGTAAACATATTGTGATAAGCTTTGATCACTTTGAAAAAGATACTGTCTAATCTGATCATAATAAGTGAAGAAAACTGGAATAAATAATAATACAATTACTAAGGGAATTAGAATAGATATAGTTAAAAGACCATCTATATCAGATTTTTTTGTGTATTTAGAATGGTATCTAATTACAGCATGCTGTGTTCCAAAAGAAATAAAAGGTTGAACTAAGTTTGATATTGCTAAAAGTGCTATAATTAATCCTTGGAGTTTACTTCCAAGAAAAGTAGGATACAGATAGAGAGTGTTAACAGCTCCAATAAGAAAGGCTATTCCTATACTTATTAGATTTAAAAAAGACTGTCTAACGACTATACCCATTTATTTTCCTTATAAAGCATGAATGCTATTAAACTAAAGGTAATTATAATTGTAATTATTCTAATATTAATTCCTGTTTTTACGATTTTAGGTGAAAAATAAAACTCTACTGTATGTTTACCCTTTGGAATCACCATACCTCTAAGTAAGTAATTTATATCAAAGAAATTTGATTTATCTCCATCTACATAAACCTCCCACCCTGCTGGATAATATATTTCCGAGAAAACAATTAACTGTTCTGATATTGATTCATAATTATATGTAAGATGAGAAGAAGAATTCTTGATTTTTTCAATTTTAATTAATTCTGAAGAATCATAAGATAGAGGGATATCCTTAGGAAGTGAATTCATAAGTCCTAATGCAACCTGACTTATATCAGTATCTTTCTCTTTTAATTTATTTAATAACTCATCTGGATTATTAAACACAAGTAAAGAGTCTATAGCCCATGCATTTCCAAGTGCACTTGTATTTTGATATAACTGATCTTTATTTTCATCATTTTTTCCTATTATATATTTCACATTTAGTGAGTTAAATAATTTTTCATTGTCATGAAATGAGAGATAATCATAATATTCTTGAAATCTCCTAAGCTTAGCTGCATGATAACCATTTAAGGTATTATGGTAATAAGACGTGCTTGCGTTTGATAGTCCAGCAGATACATTAAAAACCCTATAATCTAGAGTATCTGTGAGTATTTCATTGTCTATTTCTGATAATTGATATGTGTTGATAGATTTATCAATAAATAGATCCTTATCTATATATCTATTATTTACTGTAAACAGATCAATAAACACGATAATGAAAACTATAATAAATGTAAAATTTCTTCCAATTAATCTTGAAAATCTAAGAGTCAAAAAAATTATACCCCCTATCAATAAGGCTCTTATAATATCTTTATTAAATATATATTTTCTCTCTTCAATAATCTGGTTAAAGATTTCCTGTCCATATCCATTTGAATAATAATCATCATATAATCCAGCAAAAGAAAGCGACCCACTGAATACAAAAAGTATAATTAAAGGAACAGAATAGATTGCTAAAGACCTTTTTATATTTTTTAAATTAGAATCAGCTAGAAATTTATGAAGTCCTATAACTGATAGTAGTGGCACAGCAAACTCAAGAATCACTTGAATTGATGATACAGCTCTAAATTTATTATAGAAGGGAACGTAATCAATAAAAAAGTTGGTTAGTAATGGAAAGTTTTTTCCCCATGATAATAATAGCGATAATAAAAAAGAGATTAATAACCACCACTTAAAAGGTCCCTTTACTACAAATAGGGATAAAATAAACAGAAAGACCATTGATGCTCCTATGTACGCTGGAGCCTCTAAAATAGGCTGATTTCCCCAATAAGTTGGAACTGACTTTATAAATGAGTCTGCTTGAGGTTTTGGCACATTGTTATCTACTAGAAATTTATATAAATCTGAATCGTCTCCAACATCTTCAGAAGATGCACCTCCTTGGACTCTTGGTGCTACAAGATTGAAACTTTCAAAAACCCCGTAACTATATTGAGTTATATAATCATAATCAAGACCTGTAGATTTTTCTTTTTCAGTTCCATCAGGATTTATTTTTAGTTCACTTTGAGATCTTGTTGAATATTTTGAATACTCATAGGTTGATAAAATATTAGGTGCATTTAGTCCTAAGGACATAATTCCTGCTAAGGCAAAGACTCCCATATACTTTATAAAATATTTTACATCATTATTTTTATAAGAGTCAACTAAGTATACTACAAAGTAAATTCCAAGTAAAATCAACATATAATATGTCATTTGATAATGGTTGGCTCTTAATTGTAATGATATGGCTACAAGACTAACCAAGAAGCCTGGCAATAATTTATGCTGTTTTAAAAGAACTAATCCTGCTACAACCAATGGTATATATGAAATTGCGAGGGCTTTTGTATTATGACCTACCTGAAGTATTATCAGCAGGTAAGTTGAAAACGCAAAAGCAATTGAACCCAGAATTGCAATTCTCCATGGTATTTTTAATACCATTAAAAGAATATACATAGTTAAGAGATAAAGGAATAGTGTGTGTGCTGGCCTCGGTATAAACCGAAACAACATATGAATTGGAGCTAATATGTCATAGGCAAACTTTGCTCCTAATTGAAAGGTTGGCATTCCTCCAAATGCATTATCAATCCAGTATATTTCATCAGAGAAATTGTCTCTATTATCCGTAATCTCTCTTGACATTCCCTCGTATTGATTAATATCAGATTGGAATAATTTTTTCCCATCTAGCAATGGGCTATAAAAAATTAATGAAACTACTGCAAACCCAATTGCAGTATAGAAGTGGATTAGAGATTTTCTAATTTGAACTTTATTAATCGATATCCTCATAATCTATGTATTCACCATATTTTTCATTAGTTTTTTCTTTCTTTTTAGTTGAGGATTTATCAAAATCTGACTTTTTTTTAGCAGTTTTAAAAAAATCTGCAAAAATCATTTTTAGTATCGAAGGAATAAAATACCTGATAAAGAGATAAATAGCAAGAAATATTATTAAAACCTTCATAATTTGTGGCTTTACCAAATTTAGTGAAATATTGAAAAATAACTATTTATTGGTAACTTGTATTTTTAAATGGAATCCAACTCAAATATTACCATAAAAGAACTTAAAAATAGTGGTGAATTAAAAGAATTCGTCATGTTTCCTCATGATCTCTATAAGGATTCAAAGTATTGGGTTGCCCCTATAACAAAAGAAGAGTTAGAGATATTAGATAAAAACATCAATCCTGTTTTTAAAAATGCTGAAGCTCATTATTTTCTTGCATATATAGATGGAAAGATAGTAGGAAGAATTGCTGCTCTTATCAACTGGGTTGAAGTAAATGATCTAAAAAAGAAGAAAGTAAGATTTGGATGGTTTGATTTTATAGATAACAAGGAAGTATCAAAAGCTCTTCTTAAAAAAGTAAGAGAAATTGGAATAAAAAATGATCTAGAATTTATTGAAGGACCTGTTGGTTTCTCTAATATGGACAAAGCAGGAATGCTTATAAAGGGGTTTGAGAAAAAAAATACTATGATTACTCTTTATAATCATGCGTATTATAAAGATCATATGATTAACCATGGATATAATAAACTTGCAGAATGGGTTGAATATGAGCTTCAGATTGCAAATTATGACGATGCACCTGAAAAGATTAAAAAATTTTCTGATCTAATCTTAAAAAGATATAAGCTGAAAAAGCTAAACTTTACTAAAACTGAACAGATAGTCCCCTATGTTGATCAAATGTTTTATTTGCTTGGAAAAACCTATGATAAGCTTCAAACATTTGTTCCAATTCAAGACTATCAGATAGATCATTACAAGAATAGATTTTTAAAATATATCAACCCAGGGTTTATAAAGTGTGTTACTGATGAAAATGATGATCTAGTAGCATTTGCAATAACAATGCCCTCTTTTTCCAATGCGTTAAAGAAAATAAACGGTAAAGTTGATTTAATTGGAAAACTTAGACTTTTACATGCTAAGAATTACAATCATAAGGGGTCTTTATATCTAATCGGTGTTAGACCTGATTTTCAAAATAAAGGGGTTATAGCAATTCTGTTTAATGAGCTTCAAAAGTTTTACAATAAGTTTGGGATAACAGAAGTTGAGACTAATCCTGAGTTAATAGAAAATGCAGCTATTCAACAACTCTGGAAGAATTATGAGAACAATCAACATAAGAACAGAGCTACTTTTACTAAAGTGATTTAATGATGTACAATGAAGGGACTATTATAGCTCTATCATCTGCTCCGGGTTCTGGTGCAATTGCTATTATAAGATTATCTGGAGAAGACGCTCTTTCTAAAACAGATTTATTCTTTAAATCTAAATCAGGAAAAAAACTTTCTGAATCCAGTGGTTACTCAATAAGTTATGGGGATTTAGTAGAAAAAGATGAAGTCATTGATGAGGTAGTTGTGAGTGTTTACAAAGCACCCCACTCCTACACTGGTGAAAACATAATTGAAATTTCTTGTCATGGATCTAATTACATACAACAAAGAATACTCACTCTATTTACAGATGCTGGCGTAAGACTTGCATCTCCTGGAGAATTTACCCTAAGAGCATATTTAAATAATAAGAAAGATCTATCTCAAGCTGAAGCTGTAGGTGACTTAATTGCCTCAGAGTCAAAAGAGGAACATAGAGTCGCTATGGAGCAAATGAGAGGTGGCTATTCAGATGAGATTGAAGTATTAAGGGAGAAGCTTATTCATTTTAAGTCGCTTATAGAGCTTGAACTTGATTTCTCTGAAGAAGATGTAGAGTTTGCAGATAGAAGTGATTTAAAAACACTCTTAAATGAGCTAGAAGGTAAGTTATCAAGTTTGATTGACTCATTTACCTATGGAAATGTTATAAAAGAAGGTGTTACAGTAACGATTGCCGGAAAACCCAATGCAGGAAAATCATCCCTATTAAATGCTATAGTTAATGAAGATAAGGCAATAGTATCAAATATTCCAGGTACAACAAGGGATGCAATAGAAGATGTAACTAATATAAACGGTGTTAAATACAGGTTTATTGATACTGCAGGTATTCGGGAAACAACAGATGAGATAGAATCTATAGGTGTTGCTAGAGCAAAAAGTAAAATTGACTCCTCAAGAATACTAATTTATCTATTTGATAGGTCAGATATTACAGAAAATGAGCTAATTAAAGAGGTTAAATCCTATTTAAGAGATGATCTTCAAGTATATCTAGTTGAAAACAAAATTGATTTATTAAACAATTCTAATACAGATACTTATAAAGACAACCTAAAGTCATTAATTAATGAAAATAATGTTTCTTTTTATAGAATTTCAGCTCTAGATAGTGATTTAGTATCAGGATTAAAAGAATTGATCTCTAAGAATCT
>Ga0208964_1001310_pt1 | contig 11246 bp, 10 predicted proteins | sample AOAMet1_08_M0_20_2_FD_188227 | JGI IMG/M metagenome (GOLD analysis project Ga0208964, IMG submission 188227) | Ammonia-oxidizing marine microbial communities from Monterey Bay, California, USA - CAN11_08_M0_20 (SPAdes) | ecosystem: Environmental > Aquatic > Marine > Intertidal zone | place... | reverse complement strand
ACAATGTTTTGAAGTGGTTATAGGTGAGCCTAAAGCTTTATCTGCCTTTATAGATGTAGATAATGATAAAAGAACTACTAATATCCAGTTAAGTGGATCTAAGACGTATAATATTGATATTAATGGACAGAGACACCTAGTTAAAGGAGATAACTTTACAACGACTCTTCCAACGGGTCTTAGTATCATTAAGATAAGTACAAGCCTTGATTGTCAAGGAGTGATAGAAAGAGAGATCTTTATATCAGAAGATATACATTACTATCCTAATCCAACCGATCAGGATGTTAGTGTACATGTGTCTGGTCAGGATACAACGGTTCAAGTAAGTGTATTTAGTGAGAAGGGTGATTTGATTTACACTCAAAGACAACAAATACAAGACTTCTCAAGAAAAACAAAGATTGATTTATCCAGACAAATCACAGGAACCTACATTGTAGTGATGGATGGTAAAACTGTAAGAAAAACATTTAAAATTGTTAAAAGATGAAAAGTACATTAAAGTTTTTTAGCTTCCTTTTTACCCTAACCCTGCTAATTAGCTGTGGTGGTGGTGGTGGAGATGACTCCGGCGGCGGCGGAGGAGGCGGAGGCGGAGGTGGAACTCCCACTCCTCCAGGAAAAGCTACTTTAACAGCTCCTGCTAATAATAAGACTTGTGAAACAGGAACAAGTGTATCTGATACTCAAAGTGAAGTAACTTTTACTTGGAGTGCATCGGCAAATACCAACAGTTATGATCTGAAGATTACTAATTTAAATACAAGTACCATTACAAATAAAACAGGTCTTACTACCATTACTACTAAAGTAACATTGGATAAAGGAGTTCCTTATTCTTGGAATATAACCTCTAAAAGCACTTCTTCTACTAGTACTACTGCTAGTGATACTTGGAAGTTTTATTTAGCGGGTACAGGAATTACTAATTATGCTCCTTTCCCAGCAGACTTAAAGTCTCCTAAATCGGGATCTACTGTTTCTAGAGATGGAGATGGGAAAGTAACTTTTACTTGGGATGGAAGTGATCCAGATACTGGAGATACACTTCAATATACATTATATGTAGATAAAACAGATGGAAAACAAACACCACCATCCGCACAGAGTAATCTAACAGCCAAAACATTAGCTGTTGCATTAGATGCAGCTACAACGTATTATTGGAGGGTGAAAACATCAGATGGAACTCATAGTAGTTACTCTATTATTTACTCATTTAAAACAGATTAAATTTTAAATTTAAAAGGGTGGGCAATGCCCCTTTTTTTTATATTTGCAAAAATTTATTTGTGAAAGAGATAACAATTACTCTTATAGATAGAAAAGGCAAAAGACATTTATTAAAAGCCCCAGCTGATGTAAGTATGAATTTAATGGAGCTTTGTAAAAGTTATGAATTTCCTATACAAGGTATTTGTGGTGGTATGACAATGTGTGCTTCATGCCAAATATATATACATTCTGAAAATTCAATAAAAGAAATAAATGATGATGAAAGAGCAATGCTATCCGAAGCTTTTTTTGTAAAGGAAAACTCTAGACTTTGCTGTCAAATACAGATTAACAAAGAACTAGATGGATTGGTTTTTGAACTCGCCCCAGAATAAATTATGTTTTGTTTTTTTTGATAAGGTTTAAAGCAGAACCTTTTTTGTACCATTCTATTTGTTGAGTATTGTAGGTGTGATTAGCTAAAATAATATCTTTAGAGCCATCTTTATGTTTGATTTCAATAGCGAGTTGCTTTCCAGGACTAAATTTTTCTAAATCAATAAAGTCAAAAAGATCATCCTCTTGAATTAAATCATAATCATTTTCATTATCAAAAGTGACGCCTAGCATACCTTGCTTTTTTAGATTCGTTTCATGAATTCTAGCGAATGATTTAACGATTACTACTTTCACTCCTAAATGTCTAGGTTCCATAGCTGCATGTTCTCTTGAAGAACCCTCTCCATAATTATGATCTCCAACAACTACAGTATCAATACCATTTTCTTTATAAATTCTTTGAACATCAGGAACTCCTTGGTATTCTCCATTTAGTTGATTTTTTACAAAATTTGTTTTATCATTGAATGCATTTACAGCTCCAATTAAACAGTTATTTGAAATATTGTCTAGATGCCCCCTGTATCTTAACCACGGGCCAGCCATTGAAATGTGATCTGTAGTGCACTTTCCTAAAGCTTTTATTAATAACTTGGCATCTAAAATATTTTTACCATCCCAAGGACTAAATGGTTCTAAAAGTTGTAGTCTTTCAGATGTTTTACTTATTTTAATTTCAATATTTGATCCATCTTCTGAAGGTGCTAAATAACCTGCATCTTCAACTTCAAAACCTTTTGGTGGAAGTTCCCATCCAGTAGGTTCATCCAATTTAACTTTTTCACCTTTTGAATTAATTAATAAATCTGTTATAGGGTTAAAGTCTAATCTTCCAGAAATAGCAATTGCAGCAACCATCTCAGGTGAGGCTACAAAGGCATGCGTGTTTGGATTTCCATCATTTCTTTTAGCAAAATTCCTGTTAAAAGAATGAACTATCGTATTCTTTTCTTGTAGGTCTGCATCTTTTCTAGCCCACTGCCCAATACAAGGTCCACAAGCATTTGTAAATATTTTCGCATTTAAATTTTCAAATATATCCAAGAATCCATCTCTGTCTGCAGTGAATCTTACTTGTTCAGAGCCAGGATTGATTCCTAATTCAGATTTAGTCTCAAGGCCTTTGTCAATAGCCTGTTGGGCTATAGAAGCAGCTCTAGATAAATCTTCATAAGATGAGTTAGTACAAGATCCAATTAATCCCCATTCAACTTTTAACGGCCAATCATTTTTTTTTGATTTTTCAGCCATTTCATTTACTGGAGTTGCAATATCTGGAGAAAATGGACCATTTATATGAGGCATTAATTCTGATAAGTTTATCTCTATAACTTGATCAAAATACTTTTCAGGATTTTGGTATACTTCAGGGTCCGCAGTTAAATAATCCTTTACTTTATTGGCAGCATCTGCAATATCGCTTCTTCCAGTAGATCTTAGGTATCTTTCCATCGATTCATCATATCCAAATGTAGATGTAGTAGCACCAACTTCAGCTCCCATATTACATATTGTTCCTTTTCCAGTACATGACATGGATTTAGCGCCAGGTCCAAAATATTCTATAATAGCTCCTGTTCCTCCTTTAACAGTTAAAATACCAGCTACTTTTAATATCACATCTTTAGGAGATGTCCATCCTGAGCATTTTCCAGTCAATTTAACTCCAATTAACTTAGGGAATTTTAATTCCCAAGGCATTCCTGCCATAACATCCACCGCATCAGCTCCACCCACACCAATAGCGATCATTCCTAATCCTCCAGCATTTACAGTATGTGAATCGGTCCCTATCATCATTCCACCAGGAAATGCATAGTTTTCCAAAACTACTTGATGAATTATTCCAGCACCAGGTTTCCAAAATCCTATTCCATATTTATTTGAAACGGATTCTAAAAAATTAAATACTTCATTACTGCTATTTAGTGCTGACTGAAGATCTTTAGTCGCTCCAATAGATGCTTGAATTAAGTGATCACAATGTACGGTTGTTGGAACGGCTACCTTATTTTTTCCAGCTTGCATAAATTGCAATAATGCCATTTGAGCGGTTGCATCTTGACAAGTTATTCTATCGGGAGCAAAATCTACATAGTCAATTCCCCTTTTATATGGGGTTTTTAATTCAGAATCCCACAAATGGGCATAAAGTATTTTTTCAGAGAGAGTTAATGGAGTTTGTTTTATAGTTCGAGCTTTATCAACTTTTGATTGAATTTTTTGATAAACCTCTAAAATCATTTCAATATTAAATGCCATTTAACCCTAATTTAGATTGCAAAAATAATGTTTATTGGTTAAAGTTCAATCTTATTAGAGATTTTATAATATAATAAGAATCGAAGATAGGACTAGCATTATAAAAGCTGGCAGAGATTTTATTAAAGGATCGTTTATTTTAACATGAAATCCTATTGCTCCAATCATAAGGCATCCAATTAAAAAGGCGCTAATATCAATTAAATTCGGAAACCATATTCCTGTAATTAATAGTGATGCTAGTGATAATTTTAATAATCCAATTAATTTCATGAACCAATTATTAAAACCATATGCTGTAAATTCTTCAGTCATATTTTGTGAATTTCCTCCTCTATATTTAGAAGGTTTTTTGAAATTCAATAACCATACGTTGAAAATTCCAATCGCAATTACAATTTGAATAATAAGCTTAATATTTTCCATCAATTATAATTTTATGTTAATTTAACCATTTAATTTAAAACTAGACAAAATGACTACCTTATTTAGGCATTCAGGAGCTATAGAAATCTTTAAAAGAACAGGTTCATTAACCAAGCTACAAAAAGCTATGTTCAGGACTTGTTTAGAAACGTATTGTTTCTTCTATATTTGCCTCTAATTTATTCAATAAAGTTTTATCTACTATTATGTTGCAATATTTCAGTCAAGATATTGATCAAATTAAAATTTCTAAAGTTCAATATTTTTCAATAGCGATTTGTTTCTTAATGAATGTTTTAGACGGAATGGATGTTCTTGTTGTTTCGTATTGTGCTCCTGCAATTGCCCAAGCTTTAAAACTTGGACCTAAAACACTTGGGATTGTGTTTAGTGCAGGGTTAGTAGGAATGGCTATTGGGGCTATATTCTTAGCTCCGTATGCTGACAAGTTTGGTCGTAAAAAACTAATCTTAGCTAGTGCTTTTATAATGGGTTTTAGTGTTCTTTTAACAGCTTTAAGTGAAAACATTTTACAGTTGGTAATTATGAGATTAATTAGTGGTCTTGGAATTGGTTGTATGCTCGCTACTACGGCGACTTTAACTTCAGAAAATGTATTAAACAACTCAAAAGATTTCTGGGTTAGCCTTGTTATTTCAGGTTATCCTGTAGGGGCAGTGATCTCAGGGTATATTGCTGCTGCTGTTATACCTTCTTACGGCTGGGAAAGCATGTTTATTTTCGCGGGGTTAACAACCCTTCTTACTATTCCATTAACATATTTCTTCTTAACTGAGTCCCCTCAATTTTATTTAAAAAAACAACCCTTTGGTGCGCTAGAAAAAGTAAATAAGCTTTTTATTAAAATGAACCTTAGGCCTTTGGATAATCTTCCAGAGTTTAGGTTAAATTTAAAGAATAAGCCTCTGGTTTCTCAACTGTTTTCTAACAAGTATAAGCTGTCAACATTACAGTTGTGGGCTGCCCTGTTTTTTGCGTTTGGTTGTTTGTATTTCTTAATTAGCTGGATACCTAAACTAGCAACTGATGCCGGTTTATCAATTGAATTAGCTATTTATGCAGGGACTATTTTTAATGTTGGTGCTTTTTTTGGAATAGTTTTACAGGGTTATTTCTCTTCAAAGATTGGTCTTAAAAAAACTATATCAATATTTCTATTATTAACTTTTGTGTTAATGGCTTCGTTTAAAGTTTTTATAGGAACAGACTTTTTATTAATCGTTTATTTTTTACTAGGCTTTAGTTTGCAGGGTGGATTTGTGGGGCTATATGCGGTGGCCGCAAGACTATATCCTACTGAATTCAAAACCACTGGAGTCGGCTGGGCTATAGGCGTGGGCAGGCTCGGTGGAATATTAGCTCCAGTAATTGGGGGGTTGTTTATAGCAATGGGGTTAAGCCTGTCAGCTAATTTTTTAATTTTTTCAATCCCGGCTTTATTTGCTTCAATTCTTACCTACTACATATCGTCTAAGGACATAACTTAAGTAAAATAGAAGAGGAAAACATACTTATGGTTTAGCTATTTTAAACTTACAATTTAAAATAATTGTTGAATCCAATCTGAAACTATTCTGTCTTGGTTTAAATACAGTAATGTAACTCCTATTGTATCGTAAAAGCCATGTATTAATATTGGTGATATTAGATTATTCTTGTTTTTAAAGAATATAATTGAAATACATAAATGCCATAATGTAACGGCAATAATACCTGTAACTCCTTGATATGCGTGTGAAACTCCAAAGTAAACTGAAACTACTATAGCAGAAATTAACCATGCTTTATTTGTATTTCCAAATAGTTTGGCCAACTCCTTCATATAATAACCACGATATATAAATTCCTCTCCAAACGCAGCAAAAATCCAAACAATAATCATTAAGATTATATATTGTTCCAGGTTTCCACGGACATTATCAAATGTAGAAACGTCAATCTTACCGAAATACATTTCAAGTATTGATTCAAAAATATAGAAACCAATGGCAAGGAGTAACGTAATTAAAAGACTTTTTAAGACTGTTTTAAATGTCATTCTTTTTCCAAGGCTAAATCTTGACCAATCGAAATTACTTCCCCAAAGTATTAATAAAGCTACAGTTAAACCTGTAAAGAAGTTGAAGTTCCTATCAATAGAAAGGGATAGTAAAACACCTGTAATCATTGTCAAAACCACTATATATGGTTTTGTTAAAAAATTGAAAATTTTAATTTTCATATTTTGAATATTCTTTTTAAAGTTTAAACCACACAAAAAAAGAGTCACTATTTCTAATGACTCTAGTAGTAGCGGGAGCAGGACTCGAACCTGCGACCTTCGGGTTATGAGCCCGACGAGCTACCTACTGCTCTATCCCGCGATGTGAGGGGCGAATTTACAACTTTTTTAAAATATAGAGAAAAGTAATATCAATTATAATTAAGGTATTACCTTTGATTTATGGTTCATAAATCTGGATTTATAAATATTATTGGCAACCCAAATGTTGGTAAATCAACATTAACAAATCTTTTTGTTGGTAAAAAATTATCTATTATTACACCTAAAGCTCAAACAACTAGACATCGAATTTTAGGAATTGTAAACTCTGATAATTATCAAATGATAATTTCAGATACTCCAGGAATAATAAAACCTGCTCATAAACTTCACGAGTCTATGATGGATTTTGTTAATATGACTTTTGAGGATGCTGATATATTACTTTATTTGGTTGAGTATAAAGACTATAACCTTAAAGATTCTACACTTTTAAAAAAAATAAAATCTTCTAAGATTCCTTTAATGTTGGTTATTAATAAAATAGATAATATTGATCAGATAAAACTAGAAAGCGAAATAGATTATTGGAAGGAAGTTTTACCCAATGCTGAGATATGGCCAATTTCTGCGATTGAAAAGTTTAATATTGAGGAATTAAAAAATAGAATTATTGATATTTTACCTAATGGACCTGCGTATTTCCCTAAAGATCAATTAACTGACAAATCTGAGAGATTTTTTGTAAATGAAATTATAAGGGAGAAGATATTAATTAATTTTAGAAAGGAAATCCCATATTCTGTAGAAGTTGTTACCGAATCATTTGAAGAAGAACCTCAAATCATCAAAATTAGATCTATTATAATGGTAGAAAGAAGTAGTCAGAAAGGAATTATTATTGGTCACAAAGGAGAAGCAATTAAAAATATTGGAACTCAAGCTCGTATTGATATGGAAGTGTTTTTTGATAAAAAGATATTTTTAGACCTTCAAGTAAAGGTTAATAAGAATTGGAGGTCAAGTGAGAAACAACTTAAAAGATTTGGATATAATCAAAAATGATTTTATAACAGATAAAAGTTTAGATTTGTACCCCTTTAATATATGATATGAGTTCTGTAGTAGCAATTGTAGGTCGTCCTAATGTTGGAAAATCAACACTTTTTAATCGGTTAATTCAAAAAAGAGAGGCGATAGTTGATTCTCAAAGTGGAGTAACTAGAGATAGGCATTATGGTTTTTCTTATTGGAATGGTAAAGATTTTACTGTTATTGATACAGGTGGATATATGTTAGGAGGCAGTGATAATTTTGAAAAAGAAATAAATGATCAAGTGATGATCGCTATAGAGGAGTCAGATGTAATTATTTTTGTCGTTGATGTTGATGGCGGTCTTAATTCAATGGACAGTGAAATAGCAAGACTTCTTCATAAATCTAATAAGGATGTGGTTCTTGCTGTAAATAAAGTCGATAACCATAAAAGGATATTAGAGACTAATGAGTTTCACAGTTTAGGTTTTAAAATATTTAATATTTCTGCTATTAGCGGAAGTGGAACAGGAGAATTATTAGATGAATTAGTTGGGTTTTTACCTGATGAAAGTACTATTATAAAAGAGGATGTTCCTGGTTTTGCTGTTGTTGGTAGGCCTAATTCTGGTAAGTCTTCATTTATAAATGCTTTACTTGGTAATGATAGATATGTGGTTAAGGATGAAGCAGGAACCACTAGAGACAGTATAGATACTCATTTTAATAGATTTGGATTTGATTTTAAATTAATTGATACAGCAGGAATTAGAAAAAAATCAAAAATCAGTGATGATATAGAATTCTATTCTGTTGTTAGATCTATAAGGACGATTGAAAATTCAGATGTATGTTTGATTTTATTTGATGCTACTAGATCATTTGATGCTCAGGTTGTAAATATTTTCTGGCTTGCTGCTAGAAATAATAAAGGAATAGTCATTTTAGTTAATAAATGGGATCTAGTTGATAAAAAAACTAATACTATTAAATTAATTGAAGAACAAATAAGAAAAGAAATTGAACCATTTGTAGATATTCCTATTGTTTTTATTTCAAGTTTAACAAAACAAAGAATATTTAAAGCAATAGAAACTGCTATGTTAGTTTATAAGAACAGAAAACAAAACATTATTACTAGAAAATTTAATAATTCTTTATTGCCAATTATTAATAAAAACCCCCCTCCGGCTTATAAGGGAAAATATGTAAAAATAAAATTCTGTACTCAATTGCCATCATCTTATCCTCAGTTTGCTTTTTTTTGTAATCTTCCCCAATATATAAAGGATCCTTATAAAAGGTTTTTAGAAAATAAGATTCGTGAAATATATGATTTTACTGGAGCGCCTATTAGGATATTTTTTAGAAAAAAATAGTTTTTATTAAAGTTCTTCTTTAATATTTGTAAGCGTTGCTTTGATTTTTTCTAAATTCTTAATTACTTCAAAGTTCTTGTTCAGAATTTTTAATTGCTCTTTTGCTCCCTCAAGAGTATAGCCTTTTTCTTTAACCAGATGATGAATAGTTTGAAAATTTTCTACATCAATTGAAGAATATCTTCGTGTACCCTTACTATTTTTTTTAGGTTTTAAGATGTCAAATTCTTTTTCCCAAAATCTAATTAATGATGTATTTACATCAAATGCTTTGGAAATTTCTCCTATAGTATAATATAACTTTTCAGGTAGGTTGACATGCATTAATCTAGAGATTGGTTTTCTTGACTAGCAATCTTTAATAATTCATCAAATTCATCAGGAGTTAAATTGCCATAGTAAAAATTAATTGGATTAACTCTTCTTTTATCTTTTCGAACTTCATAATGAAGGTGAGGGGCTTGTGATCTTCCAGTATTTCCAACATACCCAATTATATCACCTTTTTTTACTTTTTGATTTCTTCTTACATTGTATTTGTCAAGATGAGCATATAAAGTCACATATCCAAAACCATGATCAATTCGTATATGTTTACCAAAACCTGATGATTTTGAGTCAGCTCTAATTACTTTACCATCACTTGCAGCATAAATAGGTGTATTTCTTGGTGCAGTAAAATCCATTCCATAGTGCATTCTTCTAGATTTGTTAAATGGATCAGTTCTGTACCCAAATCCTGATGATAATCTGGTTAAATCGCTATTTTTTATTGGTTGAATAGAAGGAATAGCCGAAAGAAGTTTTTCTTTATCACTAACTAATCTCTCAATTTCATCTAAAGATTTTGATTGAATAACTATTTGTTTTGTTAGTATCTCCATCTTTTTAGTGGTTTCTATTACTAAATCTGAATTTTCAAACCCTTCTAAATTTTCATATCTGTTTATCCCACCAAATCCAGCTTTTCTAACTTCATTTGGAATAGGATTAGTTTCAAATAAAACACGATAAATATTATTGTCTCTTTGTTCGATATCTTCAAGGACTATATTAAGTTGAGATATTTTTTTGTTTAGCAAATCAAATTGAAGTTTAAAGTTTGAAAGCTCTCTAGCTTGAGTTAATTCTGTTGGAGTGTTTAATAATGGAGAGTTTAATAATACAAGTAACGCTATAATTCCAAAAAACATTGAACTTAAAAGAAAAGCTAAAATATTTCTAAATTGAGTAGATCTATTAATTTCAACCTTTCTATAGGAAAGAGTTTTTTGGTCGTAATAATATTTGGTACTAAACATTAACTAAATTATAGTATTTTTACAGATGATTTATAATGAATTTTACATTAAAACTTAAGCAAAGATATAAAATTGTTTTTTTTGTAAAAGATCTAATAAAAATTACTTTATATGAAGTCCAATAAAGTTCGTTCTGAATTTTTAAGTTTTTTTAAAAAGAAAAATCATAAAGTGGTTAAATCTGCACCAATGGTTATTAAAAATGATCCAACATTGATGTTCACTAATGCTGGCATGAATCAGTTTAAAGATAATTTTTTAGGGAATGTCATTAGTGATAATAAAAGAATAGTAGATACACAAAAATGTTTAAGAGTTTCAGGCAAACACAATGACCTTGATGAGGTAGGTATTGATACATATCATCATACTATGTTTGAAATGTTAGGTAATTGGAGTTTTGGAGATTATTTTAAAAAAGAAGCAATAAACTGGGCGTGGGAACTTTTAACAGAAATATATAAAATTGATAAAGAGTCGTTATATATAACCATTTTTGAAGGTTCAAAAAAAGATGACACATCAAAAGACCTAGATGCGTATAATATATGGAAAGAAATTATTGATGAAAGCAGAATTATTTTAGGAAATAAAGATGATAATTTTTGGGAGATGGGAGATCATGGGCCATGTGGACCTTGTTCTGAAATACATATTGACATTAGGTCAGAAAAAGAAAAATCAAAAACCTCAGGAAGAGATTTGGTGAATAAAGACCATCCTGAAGTAATTGAGATATGGAATTTAGTTTTTATAGAGTTTAATAGAAAAATGAATGGTTCTTTAGAAAAACTCCCTCTTAAACATATTGACACTGGAATGGGTTTTGAGAGGTTATGCATGGTTTTACAGGGAGTTAAATCTAATTATGATACAGATATTTTTCAGCCATTGATTAAAGAGCTAGAGTTAGTTTCTAAAATTAAATATGGGTTTGACAAA
>Ga0208964_1001309_pt1 | contig 11252 bp, 7 predicted proteins | sample AOAMet1_08_M0_20_2_FD_188227 | JGI IMG/M metagenome (GOLD analysis project Ga0208964, IMG submission 188227) | Ammonia-oxidizing marine microbial communities from Monterey Bay, California, USA - CAN11_08_M0_20 (SPAdes) | ecosystem: Environmental > Aquatic > Marine > Intertidal zone | place... | reverse complement strand
GCCGAGCGATACACTTTCCCCGCTGCGGAAGATCGCAAACCGCTCGATCAAGCCTACGCAGCCGCGATGGGCGAAGTGTGGAAGGCCTTCCCGCAAGACCCTGATGTCGGCACCCTTTACGCTGAATCCTTGATGATGCTGAGACCGTGGGAACTCTATTCGACTGACGGGCAACCGGTTGAGGACACCGACAAAATTGTTTCAACACTGGAAGCAGTGCTCAGCCTGCAACCTGACCACCCCGGTGCAAACCATCTTTACGTTCACGCCATGGAACCAAGCCTAACTCCTGAGAAAGCTTTGAAAGCCGCTCATGCACTGGACAACCTGATCCCCGCAAGTGGACATCTCCTCCACATGCCGTCTCACATCTACGTTCGAACTGGCTTGTGGAATGAAGCGATTGAACAAAACGTGAAAGCCCTCGACGCCGATCAAAAGTATTTGAAACTGTCTCCTCAACAGGGGATGCAATACATCTATATGATTCATAACTCACACATGCTTGCTTACGCCGCGATGATGAGTGGCCGTGAGAAAGAGGCGATGTCGGCCGCCCGCCACATGTGGGAACAAACACCCAACGCCATAATGACGAGCATGGGCCCCTTTTTTGATCGCTGGATGTGCTCTGTTTATGACGTCCAAAAACGTTTTGGCCGGTGGGATGAAATCATTGCTGAACCAGCCCCGCCAGAAACGCTCTTGGTTACCACCGCTATTTGGCGGGCTCACCGGGCAATCGCTTTTGCTGCAAAAAAAGATTTCGCCAATGCAGAAATCGAGTACACCAAATTCCGAAACGCCCGCGCGGCGATTCCTTTGGCAGTCTTAGAAATGGGTGGAATGGACGACCGCTTTTTAGAAGTTAGCGACCTTTTCATTCGCGGCGAAATCGCACTCCAAAAAGAGAGGTGGACTCTCGCGACGGAACTTTTAACTGACGCGGCAGCAATTGAATCGACGCTTGCCTACGGCGAACCGCCTCAATGGCTGCAGCCAATTCGCCACACGCTTGGTGCGGTCTATCTTGCTACCAATCAATACGCAAAAGCTGAACAATGCTACCGTGAAGATTTGGAAAAATGGCCCAACAATGGTTGGTCTCTGTTCGGCCTCTCCAAGGCTCTAACAGGGCTTGGAAAAAAGAAAGCTGCCCAAGAGGCACTCGCTAATTACGAAAAATACTGGGCGAAGGCCGATGCTTCCCTCACAACAAGCTGTAAATGCCTGGAAATCGATTAACGATCATCGTACTGCTCCAAATCAAGTCAGTAATACCGGGCAAGAATATGAATTAGCGTGCTTAAGCCACAAGGTCCAATTTCACAATTTTTTGTCCAAGCTTTTTGACGGGCCAAGAAACTTGGAAAGAGTGACTTATCTCCAGCATTTAGAATGACCTGATGACTAGATAGAATGGAATAGAAAAGCCTATTACCAAGCCAACAGACATTAACGTCATCAACGCAGATCGCAAACCAAACTTGCGGGAAATCAATAAACCAAAAACCACCGGCATCAACGGGTATAGCAACAGATTCAACACCCCCCACTTGGTATTCAAGCGAAAACCAGCAATGCTCGCCCAAATCCAAGCAATGAAATTAAAGAAACTTGCAACCGCTATCGCTAGTCCCCAACCGATCATTTGAAATACAAGCTGCGGGTCAACCGATCCACTGAAATCATTGGCCTTGCCTTGCGATTTTCCGGACAACTGATCTCGAATCGACTCATGTCTCTTGCGGACGAAGGTTTTAAGTGGATACCCCCTTTCATCGCGATCGCCACCGGCAATCGCTGCATCCATTCTCGCTTTTTCCCCCTCAGCAAGCTTTGGCCGAACAAACGCTGCCACTTCATCCACTTGATCAAGCCACTTCTGTTGCTCGAAAACCGAATTCAACAACTGGTCCACCCTTGTTAAGTAAGCTTGTTTAATTTCAGGGATTTCCAATATCCGCTCGATCAAACGATTTTTACCGACGCCAATCTGAGGCTGATTGATACTGTGCTGCAATCTGGATTCAGGCGTCCCAATTATTTCAAGCGCACCAAACGAGTGATCCAGGTCCCACGGTATAAACAATATCTTGTTCGTTTCCGGACTGAGGTAGGCATAGTAGTTTTGACTGCCCCCAAGAAAGCTATCGAGATTAGACAGCATGGCATTCACAGCTAAGAACGACAGGAAATTATCTAAGTCTAAATACTCTTCAATTTGAGAGTTGAATTCTTCTTGATCTCCCTTGTGAATCAACTTGGCGAATTCAATGATTCGCTGCTGTTGCCCCGGACTCGATTCCGTTTTGGGATTATAAAATGACTCGTAGGCATCCCACGATTCACCCAAATACGGAAACGCGGTGAAGGCACTCGGCTTTACCAGCAACCCGTCAGCCTCTCCAAAAGAACGCTTCAAAAATTTCTCATCGACTTGCTCAACCACCGAATACAAGCCTCGCTGCTCAACCTCGCCATCGATTTCTGTCGCAATCGAAGCCCACCCCGTCAGTGGGCAAGCAATTCCGACCTCGCGAAACAGTTGATAAGAAATAGCCTCACGAAGCATCGATGGATCGGCTGCACAATTCTGCAAGTTCACTTTCGTCAAACCTAGGAAATTTAAATCACCCTGATACTTATTGAAGTCAATCTTGAACGAGTACTTGCCAAACTCCCGACCAATCAAAAAACTCCCATTGCCTTTATACCGAACACCAACATTGGCAATTCGCTCACCATCGATTTCTACATCAGCCCTACCATATTGATGATTCAAACCAAGATAACCACCCAGTCCGGGGCGGCTTTCTTCGCCCGCGCGGAACTCCTTTCCCTGACTGGCATCTGAAATAACTTCACCAAATGCACCGCCAACATCCCAGTCAAGATCTTTCGACGGTTGCAGTTTACTCCACTCTTCTTCGGTAAATCGCAAAGTAATTTTGGAGACGCGATCGGATCGAAAAAGAGGATTGGGCTCTGCAATCAATTGCGCAATAACACACGAGGGCGAAAACCCAATCAGCAGGACTAGGCAATATAACAAAAATAAAAAACGGAATTTCATAACTAACCAGCTAAACTCGATTCGAAATTGCACCGAAATTGTTCACGTGCGCACAACCGAGGTCAACTTGTCGCCTGTATCAATTTGTAACCAGACACCGCGGTGAGACTGAAAGTCACTCTTCAGATCAATACCTTGATTAGCCCATTGGTAAAACTATCGCATTGGTAAAATTATTTATTGTTCTTTGCCTTCTCGTCACGGGCAAGATTCTCTGAGATCCATTTCACCAGTGTCCCACTTCCTTGTCCGTATCCACCTGGAAGCGGACGCAGATCTCTCGTCTGCAATTTAGGGGGAGCTCCCCAGTGCTGTGGGTAAGGCTTTCCGTTGGGTGACTTGAAAATTGGTTTGTCCACTTCTCCAAGATCCTTCTCATTAGCTTTTTTAATTTGCAGCGTTACCTGAAATTGCTTTGCTGCGGGCTTGTCCTCAAATGTTCTCAAATAACCAAGCTTGATCTCTGATTTCCCCGGTTGAGTCGACATAAAACTGGCGGTCGAAACTCCACCGCTACCAATCGCGTCTCCTGATGCCGCATATTTGATCTCTCCGATCAAGCGAATTGATTTTGACTTACTCTGATCAACCCATGAGAATCCGGTCGTTGGATTACTATCCAGTTGGATTTGAATCTTCTGGCCCAACGTAACTGCGATCGTTTTACCATTGTCTTTGCTAGTCAAACGAATCGCTTTTTTTCGCTTCGCCGCGGCACCATTTCCAGATCTGGGTAGTCTAATACTAGTAATGGACAGTCCATTTTTTGGAGCATCGTCAGCAATACGTGTATCGACAATGAAACACTCAATCAAAAGACCACGGTTGTCTGTTTTTACATAACGACGCTCGGATGGCTCCAGTTCTTTAGAGGCGACTTTGATTGCAGATTTATAAAGTTGATCCAGTGTCTTCGCAGGTGCCCCCTCCGAATGTCTCCCAATCTGATCGCCGTCTTCTTTCCATTTTTCAAAAGGCGGTTCACCCGAGGGATTTTCCGCTACAGCGACCGGACGAAAGGTTCTCCGAATGACCTTGCCATTCTTGACAAAAATTCTCGTCTCATGTCCGTACTCAATGAAACTCGACCAACGAACCATATAGGAATAGGTATTGCCGACATCCGCTTTAGTTGTTTGCCATTTTGCCAAACTGTCTTTGACTTTTTCGAGATCACTCGCATCGTGGAACCCCGCACTTGCCGTCAATGCTGAGAATCCCACCGCAAAACAAAAAACAATCATTCGAAACGCCATAACATTCTCACGCAAAGGTTAAATTTACAAACTAACTCAGGGACACTTTACAGGATAACAGAGTTCCACAAATTCACGAATGGTTTGCCAAAAAACAATTTTGACAAGAAACATGCGATCCCGCACGCGAGCTTTTCAGCGCGAATAGGTTAAACCTCATGCAGAAATTGGCAAATTGAATAAACCCAACCAACTGCAGTCATTTTTGGTAACTTATCGAGAGAACTTACCTTCATCACCATTGAAATTCACAGTGAGTCAGTCATGCCCCAACCTATCGCCAATCGCCTCTCCCCTATCTGCATTTTCTATTTGGTACTCACGGCATGGAACTTCTCAATTACCCCTGCTATCGCTCAGGACGCCGATGCACTGACGATCAAAGCTGTCGCAGACCTTAACCATCTCCCTTCAAAAATCGCATTCGGTTCCTGCAGCAATCAAAATAAACCACAGCCCGTTCTCGATACGGTCGTCACGCAAAACCCAGACCTTTTTATCTACCTTGGTGATAATATCTACGGCGACACCAAAGATATGAATGTCCTCTCCCAGAAATACAAAAAACTTGGCAGTAAGAAAGAGTTCCAGAATTTGCGAGCTAAGACAACCGTTCTTTCAACTTGGGATGACCACGACTACGGTTGGAATGATGCAGGAAAGGAATACCCTTTTAAAGAGGCATCCAAAGAGCTTTTCATGAATTTTTGGAACGTGCCTATGAGTAGTCCGCGCCGAAAACACGCGGGCATTTACGGTGTCCACACCTTCTCGGACGGTAAGAAAACGCTTCAGGTGATTTTACTCGACACACGTACTTTTCGAGATCCACTTAAACGAAATTCCAAAACCAATAATTTGGACGGCAAATTTAAGAATGACTATCAACCAGACCCCACCAACAAAACTATCCTAGGCGACGCCCAGTGGCGGTGGCTTGAGAGCACTTTACAACAACGTGCCGATCTCCGAATCATTTGTTCATCCATCCAATTCGGCCATGAATACAATGGCTGGGAGTCATGGACAAACCTACCCAATGAACAGAAAAAAATGGTGGAGCTAATTAAAAAAACACAGGCCAACGGTGTTCTTTTTATATCAGGAGATGTCCATTGGGCGGAAATTTCAAAGAGGAACTTCCAAGGCCTTTATCCAATTTACGACGTTACCGCCAGTGGCATCACGGAAGACTGGCACAATCTTGAACCTAATCGGTATCGCATAGAAAATGCCTTTCGAGACAATCATTTTGGCATGATCGAAATCGACTGGAAAAAGAAAAACCCAGAGGCAGTGATGCAAATCTTAAATGTCAACGGGAAATCAGTGATTCGCCATTCAGTGGCATTGAATGAACTTCAATTCAATCAAAAACCTGCAAACCAGACACGGTCCAATTGATTCGCGTCAAAGACTAACCGCTTGCCCGATACAAAAAAGGGGAAGCCGGATTTTGAATCCGCCTTCCCCTGTCTCAAAGTTCAAAATTTGTTTGTCAAGAATTGAAAACAATCAGCCAGAAACTCTAGTCCTCGATTGATACGACCTCGGCTCCCGCACGAGTTGCAAGTTGCTGGAAAACAACTTCGTTGATTGACTGAGTAACAAAGTGAGTTGAGCCATCGGCCAGAGTCACGTTAATGCCCTGAGGATGGTAACTACGGAAATCTTCAAAGTGACCGCCGGGATCATTGGGCGCATGATCCGCCGCTCCAACAATTCGAGCAAAGGGCTCATCCACTTCAGGAACCATCCCGACCCAAGAAATCTTTCCAAGGAGATTGATTCGCTCACCGACCATCAATGTATTACTGGTTCCGTCTGTAATGTCTCCCATTTTTATCACGCTATTACCGTAAAACAATCCATTTCCCTTCAACGGACTGTCTTCGATTTCGGAACTGCCGAATACACCTGAATAATTACTGCGTCCCACCATCAATTCTTCATGATCATGATCGTCGTCCGAACTCGGCGGCTGGTCGTGTAAATCATGATCATCGTGATCGTCGTGGTCATGTTCAACATGTTCGTCAAGATTCACCACAGGCAAATCGATTTCAGAAGGACACTGGTAAGCCGGAACTACTGTTTCAATTGTATGAATATGAGCACCATCATCGATCGCAACATTGAAATCAATTTGATTGTAAAGATTGTTCTGCTCCATAAACGGCAGAATGTAAGCCGACCATCCCCAACCAGGTTCGTCGTCCGCAATTAGCGGGTTACCTGTTTTCCAGCCTGGAGGAAGCGTCTGAAATGCGCTCTCGTAATTCATAATCGCCAGACCTTGCTGACGACTGTTGTTAGCACATGATATTCGTCTGGCAGCTTCGCGTACTTGCTGTACCGCTGGAAGCAGCATGCCAATTAAAATTCCAATAATTGCAATTACAACCAGCAACTCAACGAGCGTAAATCCGCTCTTCTTATTTTTGTAATTCATAACGCACCAAAATGATAAAGAAAAAAAGTCGAATCAAAAGTTTAATTCTGATTGCCCTAAAAGAATTTTAGGAGTCTAGTCACGAGAGATTTCTGATCATCGTTTTGGGTTCGACAAAGCGGTTAAACGCAATTTTATCGCGTCGAACATCTTCGGCAGCAGAACCAAAAACTATGAGCAGAACCCAAATAGCATCGGGGGTGCGCGACCCGATTGCCTGAAATAGACTTCTTTAAGAAAGACCGGCGAGACGGAGATGATCTCCGACACACTTAAATCCTCTGGTGAGTGCCGATCGACGGCCGGGATATCGATTTGGAATTGAGCCAGCAAGCGACACAAAACGCAATCATGATCCAGTGCGGCGCCGTCCACAAATTGCTGGACAGGCATTAACGAATTTGACTGGTGTTCATGTGGAACTGAGCAACAGTCACCCGTCTCGGCATCACCGGCGGCAGTGTGATCGCCGCAAGGGTGGGAGTGACTAGACACCAACAGTCCGCTCAACGTGATCGACGTCACGATGAGTAGTTTTGTCATGTTGGCTGCAAATGAAACCACGGCAAACTTATCAATTGTTAAGATTGTGCGAACAATACCCCCCAATAGTACGCATTGCCCCCTTCCAAGTTCAAGACAAAGAACCCAAATTCTTCAAAATCGACGCAGATCTCCTCAAATTACGCCGATTGTCCCTCCCTTGAGACTGAAATAGCCAGAATAACCGCTATCTCATCCAAATCGTTCAATTGCTGGCGGTCACCCGAGAATGGCAATCAAGCAGGGCACCACGCGATTTTCACAAGTACGCTTTTACAAATACGCAAATACGCGTTAAGCAGTGGCTTCAATTCTTTTTCTTTTTGGACTCAAACCGTTTCAACTTCTTGTTTAAATCCTCGGCCCCCAAACCGGCAATTGTCAATCTGGGATTGTGGGTCAATTCAAGATCTTTGTAAGCGACTCGCTGGGCAGGGCCACCATGGATTTGCAACGCAATCAACCCCGTGAGTTCGCCATCGGGATCCTCTAAAGCGACGGTGATTCGACCATTTACCGCCAGCCAAATTCGATGATCAACGACAAGGATTTCATAATCATTCCAATCTTCCTGGCGAATATGTTCTTCATCTGAATCCTCATTGCGTGCCAAGATGCCACGACCATGCTCATGATACAACGAGCCCCACCATCCTTTTCCCACATCCGCCTGATAGCCGACAGCTTGCCCCGATGCTTTGACCTCAGTTGATCGGAATTGAATTCCAGCATTTGCCGAATACGGCACCTGTTTTACTTTGAGCTTAAGACGAAAGTTTTTTACCGGAATCTTGGAATACAAAAATTGATTCCCATTAATTTTGGCATCCCCACCGGTACCGACAATTGCTCCGTCTTCGACAGACCATAGATCCATATCCTTGGCGTGCCACCCTCCAAGGTCGTTTTGGTTAAAAAAGAACTGGTCTTTCTTCGACTTTGCTTCGACTTGACGACCTGTGTCCTGAGCGTCAGCCGTTTCTGTCGAAACGAAACCTATCAACACGACCCCTGCCAGAAGAACAAACCCATTCGACCGAAAACAAAACCACATTGCTGAATTGACAAGTTGAATCATCGTCTTTTCCAAAAAAATGCCTCATGACTACCATGAAGCATTAGAGCGTTCTCAGGAACAGACCGCAAACATCGCTTACCAAACGAACCTGGCGATCATCAATTTAAACTCACCTGATTGGTTGTATTCTCAGACAAATTCCATCTCCGGATCACATTCAATTGAGCCGGCGTCACCACACCAATTGGCTTGTTACTTCCATCGACTACAACGAGATGCTGAACGCTGGGGTCTTTCGCGAACAACTGCTCTGTTGCAAAACAAGTGAGATCACTTGGCACAGTTAGTACAGGTGAAGACATATGTTTCGTCACTTGATAAAATTTGGTCTGATTTCCGCGACGCAATCCATATTCATCTACTTCAAAGATTTCATCTAATACAGACTCGTCGTGATTGGCGAGACGCTGGTTCAACTTCAGGTACCGATGGATATCTGCTTCGGTCAAAATTCCAATGCAACTTCCCAGACGATTAATCACGGGAGCAGCCGTCGCTCGAGCCGCAGTCAACGCCGTTATAGCATCGGACATTTGATCGTAATCGTGTACTGGCACGATATGCGACATTGCCGACGTGACAAACGGGGATTTTTCAAACCGGTGCCTTAGACCGTAAGAAGCAGCACTGACGGGTTTATGCCACCCGTCGGTTGTCGACTCAGACGAACTCTGCTTGGCAGGCTCTTTTGCATTTACCTTCACACTCAAGACAGGGCATTTCGAATGTCGAATAACGTATTCTGACACACTACCCAGAATCCACCTCACCAAGCCGGCACGATTGTGAGTCGCCATAATGATTAGATCGCAATTTTGTTCATCAGCTAATTTCACAATCTCAGGGCCTGGGTTTCCTCTTAAGAATTCATGCCGATACTTGACCTCTGAATCCGCAGGAACAACCTTACCAAACTCGGTCTGCTCCTGAACGATTAATTCATCAATTTCGGGGCGAACGTAGTAAGTCGTAGGAGGCAAAGGAGGAATGGCGACATAACAAAAAATCAGCAACGCCTCATTTTTTTTCGCCCACGAAGACGCCAAGTCGACCGCGTCTTGGCAGTTTTTAAAATCATCGATCGGTACAAGAATTTTCCGAATGGCATTCATTGCTTTCCCCTAGAGTTGATAAGTTCGCTTACGCATTATCCTTAAGCAAATCGAATGCCAAACAAAAAAGCTAACGACTTAGCGGGAGTATCTGCACTAATTTTTGCCACCATTCGCGAGTGCTGTGCGACATCACTCGGTGCGCCCCCGTCAACGCGCGCGATAACGCATCAAACTTCCCCAATGAGACCATTCATTTGCCAACTAATGCGCCCCCAGCGGGGAACTGAAAACGCACGCTAGCCAACCGAAAAATAATCCCCGAATTAGACGATTTGCCTTGTAAGCCGGAGAGCTCAATGCACCAACGACTTCTTGCAAGACTTATCGATAAATTACTTCCGCTCATCTCATTCTCTTGACCTGCAAAAAAAAATGCACTGATTTAAACATCAGTGCATCATTTTCAATTAAAAGGTCGAGATGTCTTTCAAGACCAATCGTGCAAGACCTCTCCAGCAACTCGAGCCCGTTCTACTTGGCTCCGAGAGAGGCAGTCTTAGCAGGTTTCGCCGAACTCAAATCGAAGCGATCAAGGTTCATTACCTTGTTCCAAACTGCAGCAAAATCTTGGACAAACTTTGCATTGCCGTCTTCACACGCATACACTTCAGAAATCGCTCGTAATTGTGAATTCGATCCAAACACTAGATCGACTCCAGTTCCAGTCCACTTTAAGTTACCCGTTTTTCGATCTCGCCCCTCATACACACCAGGTTGAGTCGAAGACTTTTTCCACTCCGTCTCCATATCCAGCAGATTGGTGAAAAAGTCATTGGTAAGCGTTTCCGGACGCTCCGTGAAGACTCCCAACGGCGAATTGTCAAAGTTCGCATTGAGCACCCGCATGCCACCAAGTAGGACAGTCATTTCAGGAGCAGTCAACGTTAACAAATTCGCTCGGTCCACCAATAATTCTTCAGGCATTCGGGAATATCCCTTGCGAAAGTAATTAGTAAATCCATCAGCAGTTGGCTCTAACGCCGCAAACGAATTTACATCCGTCATTGCCTGAGAAGCATCGGTACGTCCTGCAGTAAATGGAACCGTGATTTCATGCCCTGCATTTTTTGCGGCCGTTTCAACTCCCACACACCCCCCTAGGACAATCAGGTCGGCAAGCGACACTTGCACGCCGTCCTTTCGCGACTGATTAAAATCCTTTTGGATCTTTTTTAAGACATTCAAGACTTCCTCAAGCTTGTTTGGCTGGTTAACAGCCCAGTTCTTTTGAGGTGACAAACGAAGTCTTCCCCCATTCGCACCACCTCGCTTATCTGTTCCTCGAAACGTAGAAGCCGAAGCCCACGCCGTTGATGTTAATTGAGAGACCGACAGTCCGGATTCCAGCAACTGTTTCTTAAGCAGTGAAATTTCCTGTTCCCCAACCCGTGAATAGGTGGCAACCGGAACGGGGTCTTGCCACAACTGCGGTGCCGGTACGAGAGGGCCCAGACATCGTGAATACGGTCCCATATCGCGATGCGTTAGCTTGTACCATGCTTTCGCAAAGGCAGCGGCAAATTGATCTGGATTGTCATGAAACCGCTTAGAAATCGGTCCGTAATTCGGATCCATTTTCAAAGCAAGATCCGTTGTGAACATGATCGGAGCATGAGACTTATTCGCATCATGTGCGTCTGGAACAGTCCCCTCAGCAGCGGCATCTTCCGGCGTCCATTGCCAACCACCACCGGGGCTCTTCGTTAATTCCCAATCATAGCCAAACAGATTA
>Ga0208964_1001300_pt1 | contig 11318 bp, 9 predicted proteins | sample AOAMet1_08_M0_20_2_FD_188227 | JGI IMG/M metagenome (GOLD analysis project Ga0208964, IMG submission 188227) | Ammonia-oxidizing marine microbial communities from Monterey Bay, California, USA - CAN11_08_M0_20 (SPAdes) | ecosystem: Environmental > Aquatic > Marine > Intertidal zone | place... | reverse complement strand
AAACAAACGGGTTTATTTAACAATTTATATACAGATAAATCACCGGAGGGTGTTAGTCGGTTTGAAAATATTCAAGAACTTTTAAATGGTATAAAAGACTTTAGCGAAACAGCCGAACAAGGAGTAAATAAACTACCAGATTTCATGCAAGATGTTGCGCTTTTAACCGATCAAGACAAAGAAACAGAAGATGATTTTAATAAAGTAACTTTAATGACGGTTCATGCCGCAAAAGGATTGGAATTTCCTTATGTATTTGTTGTTGGATTGGAAGAAAATCTTTTTCCAAGCATGATGAGTGGTGAAAGTCAAGAAAATTTGGAAGAAGAAAGAAGACTTTTTTATGTTGCAATTACTAGAGCTAAAGAAAGACTCTTTTTATCCTTTGCCTCAACAAGGTTTAAATGGGGCCAATTGACCGATTGTCAACCAAGTAGATTCATTAGCGAATTAGATGATAAATTTTTAGAAAAACACGAACTTACTCCAAAGAAAAAGGAGTATGCTTCTCACAAAATATATGCAAAAACAAAATACAAGAAAAAAACATACTCTCCTGCTACCAAAAAGTTTGTTACTCCTAAAAATTTAACAAATATTAATAGAGCAAAAAACATTTCGATTAACGAAAGTGATTTGAGTAAAATTAAAACTGGAATGCAGGTAAAACACGGAAGGTTTGGTGAAGGGAAAGTTATTGCAATTTCTGGAGATGGAAGCAACAAAAAAGCTACAGTATTTTTCACAGGAATAGGACAAAAAGAATTACTTTTAAAATTTGCAAAATTGGAGCTCAAAAATTAAGTGTACCTTTGTCTGAATTATGTATAAATTTATTCTAACTATTTGCTTATTAATTCCTGCATTTCTTCTAGGGGAGGATTACAATATTGATATTGACTTGCTTAACAAGAATGCAGAAAAATATATTACTATTGAGCTAGATTCTGCATATTATTTTGCTAATAGATCGGTAGTTTTATCTAAACATCATCAATACAAGCAAGGAGAAATGGATGGAACATTTCAATTAGGCCGAATCTATTTAGATCAAGCTAGAAGAGTACTCGCACTAGAGTCTGGGATAGAATCCTTAGAAATTGCAGATGAAATTGACAGCTATAAAGGGAGAAAAAATGCTTATAATTTGTTAATTAAAATTTATAACCATTCTAATAAGCTAGATGAAGGACTTAAAATATCAAATCTAATTCTTAATTTGGCAAAAGAGAAACAAGATTCAATACAAATAGCTAAAACATATAATTTTCTCGGAATTTTCAAAAGGAAAATGGGTGAACCAGACTCTTCTATCTATTATAAAATAGAGTCAATGAAAATAAATAAATTATTAAATGATCATAAAGCACTTGCTTATAATTACACTTCATTAGGAATCTACCATTATGATAATGGAAATTTGGATACAGCATTTTCTTATTTAAGAAAATCCTTACAAATAAGAAAAAAATTAAATCTTATACCTCAATTAATTGAAGCTAATAATAATATAGGTTATCTTTTCTTAATGTTGAGGACTGCAGATTCTGCAGCTCATTATTTCCAGAAAAGTATTGACCTATGTTTAACTCATGAAAAACATGCTAATTTGGTAGTTTTATATAGTAATTTATCGGAAGCATATAAGATTTCTGGAGATCATGAATTGGCATTAAATGCCATAGAAAAATCTATACCTATAAAAGATAGTTTGATGGGCATCAAACAGCATGAGCAAATTGTAAAAAGAGAAAAGGAGCAATGTAAGGTGCTTCACGATAAGATAGAAACAGGATCAGAATTTAAAAAGAAGCAATACATACTGATATTTGCATTAATATTAGCTCTACTACTCTCTGTTATTTTATCAAGGATTTCAAAAAAGAAAACTATTAAATTTATTATTGAAAAGCAAAAAACAAATGCTGCAAAAGCAATTATTGATCAATATGAAAAAATTGACAATTGGATTGCTAAAGAATTACATGATGACATTGGAGGGTCGATAGCGGCAATAAGACTAAATATGATAAGAACTTTGGATGTTGTCAAGAGTGAAGCTGAAATTGCGAACAAACTTAACAACCCAACCTTTACAATGGATATTTCAAAATTAAACAAAATTATTGCTGATAGAGAAGATGAACTTGAAAACCTTAAAGGTGTTCAAGATAATATTCGTGATTTATCTCACTCTCTTGTTCCTGTTTCTTTTGACGGTAATAATTTTATTCATTTAATTGAAAACAAAATATCAAGTAGATTTTCTAAGGATATCAATTGTAATATTCAAATCCATCCAGAAGATGAAATAAATAACATTAATAATGATTTAAAATTTAATGTGTATAGAATTTTACAAAATCTAGCCGCAAATATTATTAAACATTCTAAGGCAAAAAATGCAAGTCTCCAAGTTATTGGGCATGAAGATCATCTTACAATAATAGTTGAAGATGATGGAGTCGGTTTTAATCCGAATGATAAACATGGGGGGTTAGGATTGAACTTAATTCAGCAAAGAGCTCTTCTTTTTGATGGGAAAGTAGAAATTGACTCTAAGGAAGGGTCTGGATCAACAATTATAATAGATTTACCATACAAAGTAATTTAGATGAAATCAGAAATAATAAATGGTAAATCTGCTATAATTATTGATGACCATCTTCTTTTTACAAACGGATTAACTGGGATTTTAGAAGATATTGGGTTAAAAGTTCACTCAACATTCAGCAATGCTAAAGATGCTATTACTTATTTAAAAAATCAAAATGTTGATATTATTTTCTCTGATATTAATATGCCAAGAATGGATGGCATACAGTTCTGTAAAAGGCTAAAAAAATTACAAATTGAAACTCCTGTAGTTATGCTAAGCATGTATGAAGATGCTAATATTATTAAAGAATCATTCAATCATGGTGCAGTAGGATATTTGAGCAAGAACTCTGATAGAGATGAAATAATTAAAGCTTTAACAAACTGCTTAAACGGAAAAGAATTTGTCAATAAAAATTTATTAAAAGAAGACAAAATAAGTTCAGTCAATAAAGATAAATATCAAACAAAATACTCGCTATCAACTAGAGAGAGGGAGGTTTTGGGACACATATTAAATGATGAGAAGAATTCTGTGATTGCAGACCTATTAAACATAAGCAAAAGGACTGTTGAAACACACAGAAAAAACATAATGGTAAAACTTGATGTAAAAACTCCAGTAGCTTTAGCTCAGCTTGCAATAAAATACAAGTTAACCACTACCTTAAAAGGTTAAAGATTTTCTTACATTTACTTTCATCAATTTGCAATTGTTTTTTCAAAGCATCAAGATTTTCAAATTTCTTTTCACCTCTAATTCTTTCTGAAAATTCAATTTTAATATTTTGATTGTATATATCTTTATTAAAATCAAAAATATGCACCTCTATGATGTGTGAATCATCTTTAATAGTTGGACGAACTCCAATATTTAACATGCCATAAAACTGCTGATGCTCAATAAAAACTTTAACAGCATACACCCCATCTTTTGGTAATAGTTTCCAGTTATTTACTACCTTAATATTTGCAGTTGGAAACCCAATACTGTTTCCAATTTTATTTCCTTTTTCTACCTTTCCATTTATAGCAAAATCACAACATAAATAAGAATTTGCTTTTTCAATATCACCTTCAGCAATCGCATTTCTTATTTTAGTAGAACTAATAGTTACCTCATCAACATTTTGAGGCTCAATTTTATGTAACTTAAAGTCATATAATTCTGATAAAGCTAAAAGGTTTTCAAAAGTTCCCTCTCTATTTTTACCAAAATGATGATCATAACCAACTACCATATGTTTCATATTCAACTTATTCACTAAAAAATCTCTAATAAAATTAACTGATTTTAAACGGGAGAAATCAACAGTAAACTCATGTATAATAAGGTTTTGCAATCCAGTTTTTTCAAGTGCCTGAGTTTTCTCTTCAATTGTACTAATTAATTTTAACTTTTGATCATCAGGAAATAGAACATGCCTTGGATGAGGATAGAAAGTAAGCAAAACACTTTGCAAACCTTCTTTTTTTGCTGTTGCATTTAGCTTATCAATTATTGTTTGATGCCCCTTATGTACTCCATCAAAAGTACCAATGGTAATAATTGTATTAATATCTGAGGGAAACTCCTCAATTGAATGGTAAACTTTCACTTATTTATTATTTGTATTTTTTTGTTGAAAAAGTGTTCAAAATTAACAATTAATTTTATCCAATATATATAAGTGAGATACAATTTAAAAATAGTAAGTTTGCAGCCGATTTAAACAAAGATTTTAACGACTTTAAAAAGAAATAAAAAATGTCAAAAAACACTGGAAAAGTATCACAAATTATTGGACCTGTAGTTGATGTAACATTCGACAACAATGAGGCAGGATTACCAGACATCTATGATTCTTTAGAAATTACTAGAGAAAATGGAGCTAAATTAATTTTAGAATGCCAACAGCATATTGGAGAAGATACAGTAAGAGCTATTTCAATGGAAACTACTGATGGAGTAAGTAGAGGAACTGAAGTAGTAGCAACTGGGGCGCCAATTAAAATGCCAATTGGAGACCATATTAAAGGAAGAGTTTTTAATGTAATTGGAGATGCTATTGACGGGATGGAAAATCTTGATAAATCAAACGGAATGACCATTCATAGAGACGCTCCTAAATTTGAAGATTTATCTACTTCTACTGAAATTTTATTTACAGGGATTAAAGTGATTGACTTAATTGAGCCATATGCAAAAGGTGGTAAAATTGGTTTATTTGGTGGTGCTGGTGTAGGTAAAACAGTACTTATTCAAGAGTTGATTAACAATATTGCAAAAGGACATGGTGGTTTATCAGTATTTGCTGGTGTAGGTGAAAGAACTAGAGAAGGAAATGACCTTATGAGAGAAATGTTAGAGTCTGGAATTATCAATTATGGTGAGGACTTTAATCATTCAATGGAAGAAGGAGGATGGGATTTATCTAAAGTTGATAAATCAAAAATGGGAGATTCAAAAGCAACATTTGTTTTCGGACAAATGAATGAGCCACCTGGAGCAAGAGCAAGAGTTGCACTGTCAGGATTAACAATTGCTGAATATTTTAGAGATGGAGATGGTGAAGGGAAAGGGAAAGATGTACTTTTCTTTGTGGATAACATTTTCCGTTTTACTCAAGCAGGATCTGAAGTATCTGCACTACTTGGAAGAATGCCATCAGCAGTAGGATACCAACCAACATTAGCAACTGAGATGGGGACTATGCAAGAGCGTATTACTTCTACTAAAAACGGATCAATTACATCTGTACAAGCAGTATATGTACCTGCTGATGATTTAACTGACCCTGCTCCTGCTACAACATTTGCTCACTTAGATGCAACAACTGTACTTTCAAGAAAAATTGCTGAGCTTGGTATTTACCCGGCAGTAGATCCTTTAGATTCTACATCAAGAATTTTAACTGAAGATGTTGTAGGAACTGAGCATTACAAATGCGCACAAGATGTAAAAGAGCTTTTACAGAGATATAAAGAATTACAAGATATTATTGCAATTTTAGGTATGGATGAATTATCTGATGAAGATAAATTAGCTGTACATAGAGCAAGAAGAGTGCAAAGATTCTTATCTCAACCTTTCCATGTTGCTGAGCAATTTACAGGACTTAAAGGTTGTTTAGTTGATATTGCTGACACAATTAAAGGATTCAACATGATTATGGATGGAAAAGTTGACCAATATCCTGAAGCAGCATTTAACTTAGTTGGTTCTATTGAAGAAGCAATTGAGAAAGGAGAAAAAATGTTAGCTGACGCTAAATAATCAAGTAATGATATTAGAAATAATAACACCCGAAAAAAAAGTTTTTACAGGAGAGGTGACTTCAGTGAAATTCCCAGGAACAACAGGAGGTTTTGAAGTATTGAATAGTCACGCTCCTATTATTTCAACTTTAACTAACGGAAATATAAGAGTAATTACTGCTGATAACAGTACTGAAAATTTTAAAATAAATGGTGGAGTAATTGAAATGCAAAACAATAAAATTATTGTTTTAGCAGATTAATTACATTTAAATAAATTATCAAAAGAGGACTCAATGTAGTCCTCTTTTTTTATGTTTGAAAAATGAAAAAATATTTTTATTTACTTCTTACCATTCTGATTTCATGCACTAAAACCTTTAAACTGCAAGAAGGAGATTTACTTTTTCAGGATTTAGATTCCTCACCACTTTGTGATGCAATAGAATTAGTAACTCCAGGATATAATGGCGCTAACTTTTCTCATATTGGTTTGGTGGTTTTAGACAATGATACGCTTAAAGTTTTAGAAGCAATTCCTCCCAAAGTAATGATCACTAACTTAGATGATTTTATCAATCGTTCTTTTGATAAAAACGGGAACCCAAAAGTAATTGTTGGTAGATTAAAAAAGGAATTTACAAATTCTATCAGCAATGCTGTTTCTTATTCTAAAAGTAAATTAGATATTACATATGATGAAGTATTCTTAATAAATAATGAAACGTATTACTGCTCAGAACTTATTTATGAAGCATTCTTAAATGATTCTATTTTCGAACTAAAACCAATGACTTTCCTTCATCCAAAAACCAAAGACACCCTTAAAGTTTGGAAAGAATATTATTCAGACTTAAACACTAATATTCCTGAGGGAAATCCTGGAATAAATCCTGGAATTATGTCTCTTTCCAACAAAATAGAAATGGTTCATTTTTACGGAATACCGGACGGATTAAATAACTAATTATTTATATATAATTATTCTAAATAATTATATATTTGCCAAAATTTCTGGGGTGCTGCAATACGGCTGAGAACAAACCCATGGAACCTGAAGTGGTAATTCATTTTAGGGAAAATGACAAAGAACTTTCTATTCTGCTCTCCCCTATTTATAATTTAAAAAACCCAAAATGAAAAAAGTAATCAGAACACTTTTTGCAATTGTTATTAGTACAACTTTTGTAAATGCACAAAACACAGTAAATAAAAAATTAGATGAAGTTGTAGTTTCAGCAAACAGAGCATCATCAACTGAAAACACATCTAATGTGCAAATAATCAGTTTAGAGGAAATACAAAATGCTCCAGTTCAAACTATTGAAGATTTATTAGAGTACGCAATAAATGTAGATGTAAGACAAAGAGGAGGACAAGGAGTGCAAGCAGACATAAGTATGAGAGGTGGAACATTCGAACAAGTACTTGTAATGTTAAACGGAATCAAATTAAATGACCCTCAAACAGGACATCATACTATGGACCTACCTGTAAGCTTGGAGCAAATAGAAAGGATTGAAGTAATTACTGGTGGAGCTACACGAATTTTTGGGAACTATGCCTACACAGGAGCTATCAATATTATTACTAAGAAAGAAGGGAGTTCTTCAGTAACTTTAAGTAGCGGTCAAAACGGATTTAAATCAGCTGAAATCAACTATGCTTTAAAAACATCTAACATCAATCACAATATTTCTATTAATCAAAAAAGAAGTGATGGATTTCCTATCTACCATAAAGATAGAGATACAACTACTATGGAAGTAGATTATAAAATTAAAAATTACTATTACCAAGCAAGCGGAAATATTGCAGGAGTAAAAGCTCTTTTCAATATAGGATATACCGATAAAGAATTTGGAGCTTATACCTTCTACACACCAAAATATCCAACACAATTTGAAAAAACTAAAACTACTTTTTCATCTTTACAATTCAAGAAAGAAGGAACTATTTCATTAGAGAACAAATTGTATTGGAAAAAACACAATGATGAGTTTATTTTATTCAGAAATCATCCATCTTGGTATCATAATTTCCATGAAACAAATGTTTATGGAATGGATTTTAATGCAGTTCAAAAAACAAAAAATGGCTCTAATGTCATTGGAATGGAAATTAGAACTGATAAAATAATCAGTAATAGATTAGGGGAAGAATTAGAAAACCCTATTGAAATTGACAGCTTAAATACTTACACAAAAGGACAAACAAGAACAACAACAAACTTATTTGCTGAAAAGAATTTAACCATTGAAAATCTTAGCGTATCAGTAGGGGTTATGATGAATATTGACTCAGAATATGGGAATGAATATTTCCCGGGAATTGACATCTCTTACAATATAAATGATGACATTAAATTATTTGCATCTTCTAATAAATCAATGAGAACACCAAACTATACTGAGCTTTATTATGCATCACCAACAAATCAGGGAAATGAATATTTAAAATCAGAACACTCAACTAACAAGGAGATTGGAGTAAAGTGGATAGCCAATTATCACAAAACAACTTTTACTTTATACCAAAGAGAAGGATCAAATATGATTGACTGGATATTAGCTGAAGGAGACAGTATCTGGAGAACTCAAAACTTAAATCAACTTACAACTAAAGGATATGAAATTAATTCAAAAATCAATATCAACAAGTTGTTTAACTCTAACCTTCCTGTAAACAATTTAGGAGTAAACTATGCTTCAAATAAGTTAAATAAAAAATCTGATGGATTTCAATCGGCTTATGTGCTTGATAATTTAAAAACTAATTTTTCAATTTCAGCAAATCAATTAGTTAATGATAAATTAAGAATAGATTGGAGAGCGACTTATCAAGACAGAGAAGGAGGGTATACGGACTTTAATACAGGATTAGAAGTTGAGTATTTACCATTTTGGATAGCATCAACTCGAGTATCTTATAATGCGTTTAAAAACAGTACACTTTTTCTTGAAATCAATAATTTATTCGACAAAGAATATGTTGATTTTGGAAATGTACCCCAACAAGGAAGATGGATGCGAGTTGGAGCAAAAATTAATTTATAAAATGAAAGGAGCTGAAAAGCTCCTTTTTTTATTCCTTATTTTTAGTGTCAATAATAATAGTAACAGGACCATCATTTACTAAGGAAACTTGCATATCTGCCCCAAACACTCCTGATTGAACTTTCTTTCCAATCAATTGAGATAGTTCTTCTTTAAACAACTCATATAAAGGAATTGCTTGTTCTGGTCTTGCAGATTTTATATATGATGGTCTGTTTCCTTTCTTTGTTTTGGCATGTAAAGTAAATTGACTCACTACAATTACATCTCCATCAACATCTAAAATGGAATTATTCATTTTCCCTTCTGAATCTGAGAGAATTCTTAGAGCAGAAATCTTATTTGCAAGCCAATCTGCATCTTCTTTTGTATCTTCAATTTCAATTCCTAACAAAACTAAAAGCCCTTGCTGAATATTAGCAACTTTTTCATCTTCAACAACTACAGAAGCTTCACTTACTCTTTGGATTACCGCTCGCACAACTAGTAATTATTTGTTCTAAAATGTTCTTCCTCCTCCACTAACATATTCAAATAATTCTTATGCCTACTTTCAGCAATTTCACCATTTTCTAATGCTGATTTAACAGCACAATGAGGTTCGTTTTTATGTATACAATTATGAAATTTACACTGAGATTTCAATTTAAAAAATTCAGGAAAATAACTGCCCAATTCTGCCACTTCCAATTCCACCAAACCAAACCCTCTTATTCCTGGAGTATCAATAATAGAAGCACCAAAATCAAGCTCATGCAATTCAGAAAATGTAGTAGTGTGTTGTCCTTGCTGATGAGTATCAGAAACCTCTTTAGTATTGATATCTAAATCTGGTTGCAACTTATTTATTAAAGTGGATTTTCCAACTCCTGAGTGACCAGAAATCATATTTACCTTTCCCTTCATTAACTCCTTTATCTGTGATAAATCATCATTAATTACTGAAGTAGAAAAACAAGTATAACCTATCTTTTCATATACATTTTTAAATTTTGCTTGTTGAAATTTCAACTCATCATTCAATAAATCAACCTTATTAAACAGTAATAAAACCTCAACACCATAAGCATTTGCTGCTACCAAAAATCGATCAATAAAACCAGTAGTAGTTACAGGGCTATCCAAAGTAATCATAAGTATGGCTTGGTCAATATTAGCCGCAATAATATGGGTTTGCTTGGACAGGTTTACGGACTTTCGTAAAATATGATTTTTTCTATCATGCAGTTTTACAATCATCCATAATTCTGATTCTTGAACAACCTCAACTTTATCGCCAACTACAATTGGGTTTGTACTTTTTATGCCAGCAATTCGGAATTTTCCTTTCAAACGAGATTGTACAATATCTCCAACTTCCGTTTTTACGGTATAGCGTTTTCCTGTTGTTTTTATAACCACTCCATTCATTGGGGCAAATATACAATTAGATTTTTCTTATATTTGACAATTCTAAAAACTATTAATGATGAAGAAACTACTTTTCCTTTTATTTACTTTACCCATATTTGGAATTGCACAAAACACTGTTTGTTTTACAATAGATCCTAATCCTGTAAATGGCATTGCTTTTAGCGGATTTACAAAATATGTAGATGTTTTAGGGTGCTTCTTTATTGTTGCAGAAAGCACAATTCCAGATGCAAAAGTATTACATGCAGCTGCAGTTGCTGCAGAATTGTTAGATAACAATGAAGATGGTATAGTAGACGATCCATTAATTGAACTACAATTACAAAACAAACAAGCATTTACACCAATTTTTGCTTATGAAGGGAGTAGTGCAGAAGATTTATTATTCAATAATTATCAGGGAGATGGTGCAAGTGCAGTACTTTATAATAATGAAATAGATCCTGCTCAAACAGGGCATTGGGGGGATGATGCAACAGTAGAGGAAGTAATACATACGATTAATCATGTTGGTCATACCAATATATATCCTAATGCTTTTAATTTACAGCCAAATTCCTCTCTTATGTCTACTGCTATGGATGTGGCAAGAGGAGGTCAATTTTTATCTATTCCAAATCCCTATCCTTCTTCAGCTTGGTATCATTATGATGACTGGACTTGTGATTATGAATGTATGATGATTGAATACATGTATTGGGCACTTGTAAGTAATATGGGAATTTTGGATGATGCTCAAACTGCCTCAGGAATTGCAAATGAATGGGAGCCTTACAATGCAACTCTTTTGCAATCTATGGATATTTTGATGTATACTTTAATTACTGACTCACAATACAAACTTCCTTTACTTGCTCCTGATGGAAACTACTGCCCCAACCCATCTGCTATAACTGAAATAAACACCAACAAAAAATTAATTAAAATTGTAGATGCATTAGGAAGAAATGCTCATCAACACAATAACGGATTATTGTTTTACATTTATAATGATGGAAGTGTAGAAAAGAAAGT
>Ga0208964_1001262_pt1 | contig 11539 bp, 10 predicted proteins | sample AOAMet1_08_M0_20_2_FD_188227 | JGI IMG/M metagenome (GOLD analysis project Ga0208964, IMG submission 188227) | Ammonia-oxidizing marine microbial communities from Monterey Bay, California, USA - CAN11_08_M0_20 (SPAdes) | ecosystem: Environmental > Aquatic > Marine > Intertidal zone | place... | reverse complement strand
AAGGTGATGTCATTAAGCTTAAAAAAAGGAAACAAATATCATCTGTTAAAGAGAGAAATTATTTATTAATTTCGGAAGATTTCAAATCTTTAAAACAAAATGTTTCTTTTAAATTTCAAGCTTTAGATTTTAAAGAAGCAATGAAATTAATGTCTGAAGTTGGTCAAATTAATATTTTAGTAGGTGACGATGTGGCAGGATCAATAAGTGCAGAGTTAGATAATGTTCCATGGGATAAAGCATTTAATGCATTATTAGATTTAAAAAATTATGCAGCAGACATAGATGTAGCAAGTAATATTATTAGAGTTTCTACTCCTGCTAATCTAACGTCACAAGAAGGTTATAAATCAGCGAGAGCTTCAGCAGTTAAGAAAAAAGTTGAATTAGAAGATTCAGTAGAACCAATTATTTCAGAAATTTTTAGACTTTATTATATAACTCCATCAGAAGCTAAAGCCACAATCACAGAATTATTTACAACTGTTGGAACAAATGGGAATTTTATACCAATACAAGTAACGGAAGAAGCAACCACAAGATCAGTTATTGTTAGAGGTAAAGAAAAAGATTTAGATATCGTTGATAAAGTTATTCGAGAAATTGATAAAAGAACAAAACAAGTTTTAATAGAAGCTTTTATAGTTGAAGCTACTTCAACATTTGAGCAAAGTTTAGGAAAAAGACTTGGAGCCGCTTATACAAGAAAAAGTTTAAGAATGGGTGGTACTCAAGGAGGTAGCAGTGTAGGAGCTGCATCAGGATCAGGGGCTGCATTATCTGATTCAACAGGTGCTTTTACAAGCGGTGCTGGAACAGATAATTTAGTAAATTTTGGGTCAGCTGCTGCAACAAGTGGAATTGGAATACTAAGAAAAACAGGTTCTGCTGTTTTAAAACTTGAACTTGATTTTTTAGAAGCTCAAGGCTTATCAAAAACAGTATCTAATCCAAAATTATTTACATTAGATAATCAACAAGCAAGTATTAATCAGGGTGAAACAATTTATATTGATGGTGGAGAAGGGGAAGATAAACCAGTTGATGCATCATTAAAATTGATAGTAACTCCTAATATCATAGGTGATGGAAACGTCATGCTTTCAATTCAAGTAAACAATGATACTCCAAATAGAGCAAATGCAGCATCAGTAGGTGTAAATAAAATGGAGATAAATACAAAATTATTAGTAGCTGATGGAGATATAGTTGTAATTGGGGGTATTAAAAAAAATAACGTAGCGAATAATAGACAAGGTGTTCCAGGAACGTCAAAAGTGCCAATTCTAGGAAAAGTACTCAGTGGAAAATCAAATTCTGATACAATGAACGAATTATTGGTATTTATCGCTCCAAGAATTTTATAATGTTTAAAATAAGTAGAGAGAGTGAAATTAATTTAGTTAATGTCTTAATTGATAATGACATTATTTCTGGAAAAGATTTAATAGATATTAAAAAAGTAAGTACTGAAAACAATAAATCTCAAATTGATGCAATATTTGAATTAAATCTTACTGATGAAAAAAAAATAATTGATTTATTAATTAAAGAACAAAATTTAGAAATAATTGATCTAAAGTCAGTTGAAATTACTGAAGAAGTAAAAACAGTTTTACCATCAAACTATATTAAGATGAATTTTGTAGCACCATTTAAAATTGATGGAAAAACTTTACACATGGCAATCCCAGATAGTTCAAAATTGGGACTGATGCGAAATTTAAAAGCTATTACAAAAAAAAACATAGAACTTCATGCTGCAAAAATAAGTGATATTTCTGAATATATTGAGAGATTATCATCTGAAACAGATGAAGTAACTATTGCGTCAATTAGAAATGAGAATAGGAGAAAAACAAAAACTTTTGAAACAGATTTAGGAGATGCAGGAGAAGTTTTAGAAAAGGCACCAGAGGAAGATATTGAAGCAATTGAAAATGAGTCAGAGGTAATCAAATTTAGTACAGCAGTGGTAGCAGACGCAATTAAAATGGGTGTCAGTGATATTCATATTGAGCCTTACCGATTTAGTTCAAGAGTAAGATACCGATTAGACGGTATGCTTCAAGAACAAGAAACCTATAGACAGTTTCTGCATGACAATTATGGGGCAGTAGTTACTCGATTTAAAATTATGGGTAAATTAGATATTGCAGAAAGAAGATTGCCACAAGATGGAGCCATTAATTTTAAAATTGGCAATAAAGTAGTTGATTTACGTTTATCAATTTTACCTACGGCAAATAATGAGAGAATTGTTATGCGTATTCTTAACAAAGATGCGGGAGATATTACCCTTGAACAATTAAATTTTGAAAAGCAAGATTTAGAAAGTCTAAGAAAAGGAATTCACAGTAGTCAGGGATTAATTTTGGTAACTGGACCTACAGGATCTGGGAAATCAACAACGTTATATAGTATTTTAAAAGAAGTAAGTAAGCCCCATTTAAATATTTTAACAGCTGAAGATCCTGTGGAATATGAATTAGATGGTGTAGGACAAGTACAAATTAAAGATGATATTGGTTTTACCTTTGCTAAAGCTTTAAGATCTTTTTTAAGACAAGACCCTGAAATTATTCTAGTTGGTGAGATGAGGGATAAAGAAACAGTTGATATCGGATTAAAGGCTGCCCTTACAGGTCACTTAGTATTTAGTACTCTACACACTAATGATGCTCCAAGTACTATTACTAGATTACAAAACATGGGAACACCAGATTATTTAATAAGTGCTGCCTGTCAACTTGTTGTAGCCCAAAGACTAGCTAGAAAAAATTGTAAAGATTGTAGAGTGCCTGATGATGATGTTAATCCTAAGGTTCTTAAAGATATGGGCTTTAGTGATGAAGATGCATCAAAAGTAAAAGCCATCAAAGGTAAAGGTTGTGCAAAATGTAGTGACTCAGGATACAAAGGTCGACAAGGTATTTATGAAATCTTAGTGGTGTCAAAACCAATTAAAGAAGCTATTTTAAAACAAGCAACCACTCCTGAATTAAGAGAAATAGCTATTAAGGAAGGATTTAGAACGATGCAAGATATGGGTAGAAGAATGATTGCAGCTGGTGAGCTTAATTTTAGAGAGTATGAGAGAATTCTTTCAGGCGAATAAGAATGGAAGCTTTTACTTATAAAGGAATATCCGAAGGTAAATATGTAGAAGGAGATATTGAGGCAATCAACCTTGATGAAGCTTCTCATTTATTAAAAGAAAAAAAAGTAATAATCACCAACATAATTAAGTCTAAGAAAAAAAAAGGTGAAGAAAAAAAAAAATCAGGTGGCTCATCTCTTTTTGGAAAAAAAAAAGTTAAAGTAGAAGAAATTCTTATATTCTCAAAGCAATTTGCAACCATGGTTAAGGCGGGCTTACCTATTTTGCAGGTTTTAATAATGTTAAGGGACCAATTAGAAAGTCCTGCTCTTAAAGACATTATAGAAGATATAAGAAAAAGTTTAGAAGGGGGTGTGAACCTATCAAAATGTTTTGAAAAGTATCCGCAATATTTTGATAATATTTATGTCAACTTGATTAAAGCTGGTGAAGCAAGTGGTAAGCTTGATGTATTTTTACTTAAAATAGTAGATTCTTTAGAGAAAAAAGAAAAGATTAAGAAAAAAATTAAGGGAGCTTTAATGTATCCAGCGATCATGTTTACAGTAGCGATTACTGTAAGTGCTTTTATGTTGATTAAAGTAGTTCCAGTATTTGCAAAAATGTACGATGGAATGGGCTTAGAATTACCCGCTGCAACAGCAACCATCATGGCAATGAGTGATTTTTTAAGTGGTACAGGTGGAAAAGTAATCCTGTTTGGTGGAATAGGCGGATATTTCGGGTTTAATTTTATTGTAAAAAGAAATGCTGCAATTCGTTTTAGATGGCATAAACAAATTTTAAAATTACCTATTTTTGGAGATATGATCTTAAAATCTCTACTGGCAAGAATTGCATTGATTTTGGGTAATTTAAGTGCAGCAGGTGTAAATTTATTAGAGAGTTTAGAAATTGCAAAATCAGTTAGTAATAATGATGTGATAACGGATGCACTAGAGAGTGTAAAAAAAGGTGTGTTCTCTGGTGATACCTTAACAAAACTTTTTTTAAAAGAACCACTCTTCCCACCAACTTTTAGTCAATTAATTTCTGTTGGGGAACAAACTGGTCAATTAGATGAAATGTTTAATTCTGTATCTGCTTATTATGAAGAAGAATTTGATACGACAGTCGATAACATGTCTGCTTTAATTGAACCTATCATGATTGTTTTCATGGGAGTAATGATTGGTGGTTTAATGATAGCCATGTACTCACCAATATTTAACGTGGGTGCTTTAATTAACTAATTTTTTAATTTTTTGGTTAAAACTAAATTATTAATCCAGGGTTCTTTTCCTGGTTCAAAATTAATTGAATCCATAATTTGTTGAATAAAAAATGTTCCTAGTCCACCTGGCTTAATATCATCGATCGCTCTATGCTTAACTTCGCTTTTTTCTACTGGTTTACCTTTATCAAAGAAAGAAATCTCTAGAACATCATCACTACAAGATATTCTTACAACCATTTTATCTTGAGTGTCAGGCATATCTTTATATGCATGTTTAACTATATTTTGAGCAGCTTCAGCAATTGCCAAAACTAACTCTTCTCTTAAATCTTCATCAATTTTAAATTTTTCAAAAACATCTCTAGAAAAAGCTCTGACATCTTTCAAACTTGCTGAGCTAACTAAAAAATCTTTTTTTTCTGAATGACTAAAGTTTTCTAAACTCATAATTTATTTACTCCAAATTTAATATTTGTTCTAACTTTGCCATCATGATTACTTTTAAAACAGATTTACTCACATCTTTAATGACAAGCTTGGTTCCCTTCTCAAGGGCTTTTTGATGACTTTCTATTAAAACTGAAATACCAGAAGAGTCCATGTATTGAACATTACTTAGATTTAAAGCAACATTTTTACCAGAGTCGATTACAGGAAAGATAACTCCCTTAACTTCATCCGTTTTATCCATGTCTATTTCACCATCTAAAAATATAGTACTTATATTGTCTTCTTCTGTAATTTTGTATGTCATAGAAACTTCCTTGCCATTGCTAGAACTTTTTCAACAGGTTGACTAACCTCTTTAAGTTCAACTTTAGTATTTTTTTCTCGAGCTCTTTGATTACTCTCTATAATTATCGATATACCAGAAGAGTCCATGTATGGTACATCTTTTAAATTTAAATGAACTTCTTTTCCAGCATCAATTAAGGGAAAAACAATTTCTCTTACCTCATCTGCAACATCCATATCTATTTCTCCAGTAAGAAAAACAGTACTTACATTTTCAATATCTGTAACTTTATATTTCATATTTTATTTAATATTTATAGCTATTAACAAAAATAAGTAACAAGTAAACCCAATATGAGCAATTTTCTTTGAATATCATTATATATAATAGGATTTTTAGTTTACATCATCAATAATTATAATAACTTTAACAATAATAATTAATAACAGAGGAAATTATGAAAAATAACAAAGGTTTTACACTTATTGAATTGCTAGTTGTTGTAGCAATTATTGGTATTTTAGCTGCAGTAGGTGTTGTTGCTTACAATGGTTACACTAAGAGTGCGAAAATTAATGCTTCTAAATCAAACCAAGGGGCAGTAACAAAATATTTAGCTGCTGAAATCCAAAAATGTAACATGGGTACAGAGTCTACTGCAATGAGTGGAAATTTAACATGTAGTGGTAGAACAGAAGCTTCAATCATTACTGCTGGTGTAGCTGCGTTAGCAGATTTTAAAAACACATACACGCCAGTTTGTGGAGGAGTAACAGACGGTAGTACTGCGCCAACGGCTACAGATCTTTCAACTACGTGTTTAGCATCAGGAAAAGGTGTTACATCAATAGTAGGTGATGGTAATGGAACTATTACCGTTACTACCCAGTATGATGATGCAGCTACTGACATAATGACTAATGCTGTTGCAATAGAATAATCATCTCGATTGCAAGAAACAAAAAATATAAAAATTAAAAGCTCACTAGGGTTTTCTCTAGTCGAGCTTTTAGTTGTGGTAGCAATAATTGGTATTTTAGCTTCTGTAGGAGTTGTTACTTACAGCGGTTATATTTCAGGCACTAAAGAAAAATCTGCAAAAAACGTGATGCAACAAATATCACTAGCTCAAACAGAAGAATATTCAAATAGTGGAAATTATTACACGCAGGATAATGATAGCTGCACACCTTCTTCATCAACATCAAATGATATTGAAACAATTTTATTTGGTGGAGGGGATCAAATTGGTAAAGACATGGGTTATGAAATTTGTGTTGCAAGTATAGGTTCTTCAAATTTTAATATAATTGCTAAAGAAATCGATGGAGCTTGCCAATTAACCCTTAGTCGTAACGGCAATTTTACTAGAGATGATGATTGCTAAAAAAAATTAGCTTTCCGCCCATAATGGATAGTTTCACAGTTTTAAATTAAATATTCTCGTTTAAACGAGTATTGTGAAGAAAATCATTTTAATATTATTATTAATGCCTTTATTAAATAATTGTGGTCCACATTCTGCAATAATTGGGCCGAGCTTAACTTTAATAAACTCTGGAAGTATTTTACAAGCTTCAACATCTTATGCTAGTTCTTTAACAATGAATAAACTTAAAGATGATTATGCAGATGAATTAAATTTAGCAAACATTTGCCCAACAACTCATTCTTCAGAATTAAATGAAATTTTTTTTGAAACTATTGATCATATGGACTGTCATTTTGACCCAATGAGTATTCACAGATAACATACAAGTTATTAAGAAAAAATTCAGATTTCCTGCAAATTTTAATCATTTACCCTAATATGAGCATTGATAAATTTTTAAAATGAATTGATACGTGATAGCTTAATACTATAATTAACAAGAGGAAAAACTATGTTCAAAAAATATATACTATTTTTAGGTTTCGTTTTATTTTCAACTAATTTATTTGCAGCTCAAACTCAAATTGCACAAGTAAATGGTATGATGTGTATTAAATGCCAAAAAATGGTAACTAAAGCACTTCAAGCAGCTAGCCCATCTGCTACTGTTAAAGTTTCATGGCCAGAAGGTGTTGCAGTATCATCTTACCCTGATAAATCTGATTTAACTAATGAAGATTACAAAAAAGCAATACTTGGAACAGGCTTTGAAGTTATTAAAGTAGTAAGTGTTGATAAGATTATTACTGATGCTGGTGAAGCTAGAAAATTAGTAGATTAATTAAAATAAAATCATGACTGCAGCGGATACGCAAATATTATTTGATAAGCTGCAGTCAAACATAAATCAATTAGAGCTTACTAATAAAGGAGCTTTAACTGCACTAGAATTTCGTCTAGACGCAATCTTACAAGCAAATTTAGATACCTTTTGGCTTTTAATTTGTGCAATCCTTGTTTTTTTAATGCAGGCAGGCTTTATGTGTTTAGAGACTGGTTTGTCTCGAAACAAAAGCAGTATTAATGTTGCCCTCAAAAATATTGCAGACTTTGGAATATCAGTTGTAGTTTTTTGGTCGTTTGGTTTCGCATTAATGTATGGAACTAGTGTATCTGGACTGTTTGGTACCAAATTTTTTTTCTTTACCACTAAGGTTGCAGGCTATCAGACCTATTTTGTTTTCCAAGCAATGTTTGTTGCAACAGCTGCTACGATCATTTCAGGCGCAGTTGCAGAAAGATTAAAATTTTTTTCATATATAATCATTACGTTCTTAGCTACTGGTTTCTTTTATCCAATTGTCGGTCATTGGTCTTGGGCATTTAATTTTGAAAATCCTGCACAAAAATTCGGTTGGTTAGGTCAGTTAGGATATTTAGATTTTGCAGGTGCATCTGTTGTGCACTCTGTAGGAGGATGGATTGCTTTATCAGTATTATTGGTAGTTGGTAATCGTACCGGAAGATTTAGAGATGATGATAAAAAAAAATCTTTTCAAGGAAGTAATACACCAATTGCAGCTTTAGGTGCTTTAATTTTGTGGTTTGGTTGGTTTGGATTTAATGGGGGTGCTAATGGTGCAATGGATTTAAAAATTCCATTAATTTTAATTAATACTTTTTTATCAGCATCCTTTGGACTTATTTTCTCAAGTGTTATGGGTATCATTGTTTTAAAAAAACCAGAGCCATTATTTATGATCACCGGTCCCCTTGCTGGACTAGTTTCAATAACTGCTTCTTGTGCTTATGTGGATCCTACTCATGCAATTGTAATAGGAAGTATTGGTGGAATTATTTCAGGCTCAACAATTGTATTACTTGAAAAAATTAAAATTGATGATGTGGTTAGCGCAATACCAGTTCACTTAGCATGTGGAATTTGGGGAACTATTGCAGTTGCTTTGTTTGCAAATTTTGAATTGATGGGCGTTGAAAAAACAAGATTAGAACAAATATATATTCAACTAATTGGCATAAGTTCAATTGGTGCTTTTTGTTTCATTGGTTCTTATTTAATATTAAAAACTATTAATTCATTTTTCCCTCTAAGAGTAAGTAAAATTCATGAAGAACTTGGTTTAAATATTTCAGAACACAATGCATCAACGGACACGCATGAATTACTTGAGGTATTAACTAATCAAGCAAAATCAGACAATTATTCAAGCCGCGCACCACAAGATCCTTTTACTGACAGTGGAATTATTGGCACACAATACAATGTCATAATGAACAAATTGGAACAAAGTGAAAAGCAAAAAAACAAATGGAAGAATAGAGTTTCTAAAGAAATTAAACTTGCAATGAATGTTCAGCAACGATTAATGCCAAAAAGAGATATAGAAAATTATCCAATATTTGGATTAAATATTCCTGCAAGAGAAATCTCGGGAGATTTTTATGATTTTTACCTTCATGATGATGAGGTGTATTTCACCCTGTCTGATGTCTCAGGAAAAGGGGTAAATGCAGGGATGGTTATGGCAAAAGCTATTACTTTATTTAAGATCTTCGCTAAGCAAAAATTTAAGCCCAACGAAATTTTATTAGAGATGAATAATGATTTAAAAGAAACGAATCCTGTTGGCACCTTTATTACTTCAATTGTTGGAAGATATAATTTGAAAACAGATTTAGTTGAAATTGCAAATGCTGGACATCAGCCAACATTATTAAAAGTGGGTAAAGATTTTAAAGAATATCCTTCAAGCTCAATGCCTTTGGCAGTGATTAAGCATAAAGATGAAAGCGTTTATCAATTAGAAAGCTTTAAATTAAATGGTGGACGAATTTACTGTTTTACAGATGGATTTTCAGAATGCTTGGATGAAAATAAACAAGAAATAGGAATTGATGGCGTAAAAGAATTAATTCTAAAACACTCAAACACTTCATTACAAAAAGAACTAACAAGTGCGACAGAAGAAATTCGTTTAAAAAGTTTAAAAAAAGAAATCGTGGAAGATGGTGTTAAAAAAGATAACGATATTCTTGATGATGATTTAACAATTATTGCAATTGGTAAATAAGAAATTTTAAGAGCTATTATTAATTTTAGCTAATTAATCGCATCTATAACGATTGATAAATTTTAAAATAAATTTATAGATGATATTTATAAATTGATAAAAAAATGGAAAGTATTAGTTTGGAATCTGTAAAATCGTTTGTTGATACTCTTTGGGTTATAGATTGTGCAATATTAGTTTTTATCATGCAAGCTGGTTTCATGTGTATGGAAACTGGTCTTTCACGACACAAAAATAGCATTAACGTTGCTCTTAAGAATGCTGCTGATTTTGGTTTAGCAGTTGTAGTTTTTTGGATTTTTGGTTTCGGCTTAATGTTTGGGACAAGTTATAACGGTTTTTTTGGAACAGATCTTTTTTTCTTTAAAACCGAAAAAGCTGATTACATGACATATTTTGTATTCCAAGCAATGTTTGTTGCAACCGCTGCAACAATAGTTTCTGGCGCTGTAGCTGAAAGAATGAAATTTAATGGATATTTAATAATAACGATAATCGCAACTGGCATAATTTACCCAATTGTCGGTCATTGGGCTTGGTCATCCAGTTATCTAAATAAGATGAATGATGCTGTAACGCAGTTACTGGCTGTTACAGGAGGAGTAAAAACTACTGGATGGTTGACAGAACTTGGTTTTGTTGATTTTGCTGGTAGTACTATTGTTCATTCTGTTGGAGGATGGATTGCGCTCGCTGCTGTATTAATTTTAGGGCCAAGAATTGGCAAATATTCTGAGTCTAATAAAGGTAAATTTACTGGCTCTAGTTTTCCGTTAGCCGTTTTAGGAACCTTAATTTTATGGTTTGGTTGGTTTGGTTTTAATGGTGGAAGTAATGGAGCAATGGATGAAACAGTGCCATTAATATTGATAAATACATTTCTTTCTGCTGCTTTTGGGTTGTTAACTGGACTAGGTATTTCATTTTTATTATTTAAAAAACCAGATCCGTTTTATGTAATATTAGGTCCTCTTGCAGGATTGGTTGCTATAACAGCTGGTTGTAATTCAATGACATCAGTTACGGCAATTTTCGTTGGTATTATTGGTGCAATTATAGCAATTTTTATAAATGAACTGTTAAACAAATATGAGATAGATGATGTTGTAGGTGCAGTGCCAGTTCATTTAGGAGCAGGTGTATGGGGAACTATTTCAGTTGGTTTGTTCAGTGATTTAGAAAAATTAGGAACAGGACTTACAAGGTTAGAGCAAATTGAAGTCCAGATTATAGGAATATTAGCAATTGGCGCTTTCGCATTTTTTGGCTCATATATAATTTTAAAAATTTTAAATTATTTTTATCCATTAAGAGTAACTCCTTTACAAGAAGAATTAGGATTAAATATTGCTGAACATAATGCTGTTTCAGTAGAGCATGACCTAATTTCAATTCTTGAAAAACAGTCTGAAAGTGGAGATTTATCAATTAGAGGACCCCAAGATCCTTTTACAGCAGGAGGGGTAATTGGACTTTACTACAATAGATTAATGAGCAAACTGGAGATTAGTGAAAATGAAAAAGAAAAATGGCGAAGCAGAATTTCCAATGAAGTAAATTTAGCAGCAAGAGTTCAAGAAAACTTTTTGCCAAAAAGAGATTTACAAAATTATCCAGTGCATGGAATTAATATTGCTTCAAGAGAAGTTTCAGGTGATTTTTTCAGTTTTTATCCACATAATGATAGTATCAATTTTATAATTGCAGATGTTGCTGGCAAGGGCGTTCATGCTGGAATGGTGATGGCAAAAGCCTCAACTTTATTTGAAGTGATGTCAAGAGATCAGGTGGATCCTGATGAAATGATGTTTCATATGAATAACGATTTATTTATCACTAAAACATCAGGTATGTTTGTGACCTGTGTTCTTGGAAAATATGACTTAATTACTCAAGAAGTTTCATGGGTCAATGGTGGACATCAACCAGCTATTATTAGAGACAACAATGGTGAATACCAAAATTTTGAGAGTGAAGCACCACCAATGGGAGTTATTCTTCA
>Ga0208964_1001238_pt1 | contig 11700 bp, 7 predicted proteins | sample AOAMet1_08_M0_20_2_FD_188227 | JGI IMG/M metagenome (GOLD analysis project Ga0208964, IMG submission 188227) | Ammonia-oxidizing marine microbial communities from Monterey Bay, California, USA - CAN11_08_M0_20 (SPAdes) | ecosystem: Environmental > Aquatic > Marine > Intertidal zone | place... | reverse complement strand
TACAGCAGTTTACTGCTTGATAAGTTTAACTGTTTTTTCAACATTATTCGATGTTACTTTCGCAAAATAAACACCTGTTCTTAATGCATCTGTACTAATAATAGCTTCATTATTGTTTGGTCTAGAAGCAAATACTTTTTTTCCAAGAATGTCATACACTTGAATCGCTTGAATTGTATTTTGAGCTTTCACTGTCCAATCACCTAAGGTTGGATTTGGATAGACTTTAAATACATTTAATTCATTATTAGCAACACCTAGAGTTTCACTAGAAAATTTCACATTTCCAAGAATAAATTCAGTATTAGGATCTGCAATTTCACCATATACAGTAAAACCATACTGAATATATGTAGCTCCTAAAGATTCTTCTCTAGTTACATTTAGAGAAAAATCTCCTATCTCTGAAGGAGTTAATATCTTTACATCAGATGCTCCAGTATCACCAAAACCACTGTTTAAAGTTTTAATAAAGACTCTTACTTCATAAGTACTTAAAAGTGAGTTAGACGGAATTTTTACGTTAAAGGTTATATCACTCCCTATTAAAGCATTATTCGTTATAAATAAATTAGCTTCAACCTTTTTCGCCGGTGTTCCTGGTGAACTAAACCATGTATCATTCCATTGAGAATCAAACTCGCCAGTACCTGGCGTAGCATCGTTCGCATCCCAAACATCGAAATTTGGAAAGAAATTCACGCCATCTGATACTACTTCTGTTTTTAATGATTCTGGGCCTGAAGGGGCAAAACCAAATTCGTAACCATCTGCTAAATTAAATACATTTATGTAAGACTCCCAGACTTCAGAACCATCCAATTCAATGACCACCGGATCAGGACAGGTTGTACACGAACCACCACAATCAACACCGGTTTCATCTCCATCTTGAACTCCGTTAGAACATGTGTCAGTGGAACTACCTATTGGCGCTGTTATGTTATCTATATATAGAGTCCTAGCGATAGCAGCGTTTTCACCACAAGCTCCTTGACCTGCAAGTCCACACCATCCATCTGTACCTGTATTAAATAAAGGATAAAAGCGAATTGACTCAAACTCTTGAACAGGAGGTGTTGTACCGCCTTGACCTACGTCAGCTGCCACATTAAAATCAAACGTTAAAGTTTCCCAACCAGACCCAGTGTGAGCAGCAGAAGTTTTAGAAACTTCACCGTTTAGCTGACCTCCTTCAAGTTTGCCAAGTATGTTTAGGATATTATCAGAGTATACATCAACTGTCAAAGTTTTGTCTGTTCCTGACATATCAATGTAATTATCTTGAGTCACTACAGCAGCTCCTTGCCACGGTTGACCTGAAGCAGATGTAATTATTTTAAGTGAATTGTTACCTCCCCCAGCACTTTCGGGAGCACCACCTGCAATACCTTCTATTACCACATTTGTGGTACCATTCTCGTCTGCCGTATTGGGTGCAGAACCATCAAAATCTTCTAATACTGTTTGTTGTGAAAAACCAGTCCACGCAGTGAAGAGAAATAATAATAAAGTAATTTTTTTCATATTGTTTAATTTAGTTATAGTTCGAATAATACAAAGATGCATTATTTTAACCGAAATCTATGTTAAATACACCCATACAAAAACAATACACCACAGTATAGTTGGTAAAAATTTTTTTTATAAAAAACACATATGTAATTTAAAATCAATACTTTAATTTAAAAAAAAGCAAAATTAATAAACTATACAACTATACAACTACACATTTAAACTACTTTGTGTTTTTCTTAAACAATAACGGTGTATCATTATTATTTAGAACCAAATACTTCTGTTGTCCCCCTGCACTATGAAGTAATTTAATTTCACGGCTATCAAACGGCACATAAAAACCACTTTTTAAAGGTGTAGTATATTTATAATTGTTTCGCCCATTTCCTAATAAAATTCCTCCAACTCCAGCATCATAACGTACCGTTTCAACCTCAACACCAAAATGATTGCCCACCGTAAGAATATCCTTAATACCGTCGTCGTTTACGTCATCGACAAGAATTGATTTTATTGGTGCTACTTGAACTTGGTTCGGTAATACTTTTCTTCTCAACTGTCCTTCATCATTCATCAAAATAATACTTTCAAAATTAGAAATCTCGTAAATTACGGCACTTTCAACTTTATCCTGTGGTAAAATATCCAATAAGGTAGATGAAGCAAAGCTGTGAAAATCTTCAAATTTTTCTGCGACATAAGGCATCTGTTGACTTGTACACTCTCTACCCCGAACCGGCACATAATCATCTTTATAAAATTTAGAAAGCACGATATCATTCGTTCCATTTTCATCAAAATCATTAACATACACCTTAAAAGGATGCTCTTTGGACGCCTTAAATTTATTGTTTTTTCCTAGGTTGCCAATTATATAATCTTCATCTCCGTCATTATCTAGATCATTTGCAGTTATACACCACCAAAGACCACGGGTATTTGATAAACCATAATTATCAGATTCGTTTATAAAAACACCTTTATTATTGACAAGTAAGGTCACAGTCATCCATTCACCTACTACCATTAAATCCTCATCTCCGTCTTGGTCAACATCACTAAAAACAGCATCTGTAACCATCCCTAAATTAGTAAGGTCTGGAGCAATATCATAATTAGCTTTATTAAAAACTCCTTTGTTATTTATTAATAAATAACTAGTGCCTGGATAGGCATACTTGCCCGGCACGGAACGTACACCCACAAATAAATCTAAATCACCATCATCATCAATGTCAGAGGTTTTTACAACTTGTGTGTGCTCATATATGTTTGGTAACGCCTTGGTGTCTTTCACAAAAGAACCGTTACCATCGTTTATGTATAGGCGGTCTTTCAGTAAATAACTTCCTCGTTTATTTTCAGTACCGCCGCTAGTCACATATAAATCCTTATCACCATCATTATCTACATCAAAAAATAATGCCTGTAAATCTTCAGAGTTTTTGTCCTTTTCCCAAGGTTGTGAAGAAGCTTTTCGGAAATTTCCGTTGGAAGTTTGAAGGTACATTATCCCTGACTGATCTAAAGCTCCACCAATAAATAGATCTTGAAACCCATCTCCGTTGACATCAGCTATTGCCGAAAAAGGACCATTTTGTGAAATATTGTGAGGTAACAGAATCTCATCTGTAAACTCATCAAAATAATTTTCTTGATGCACATAGTTAACACCAACATTGGTAGTGTTGATTTGTTCTAGAAGAGTTGTTTCAGTGTTGGTTTCAATCACTTTAATCGATGCCTCTTTATATTTGACGGTAAGAAATTGATTTGCCTGAACATTGGTTAAGGTGTTTTGCTTTCCATCAGGCCAAATCACTTCAGCCCTTTCAATCATTGTCTCCTTACCCAAACCAAAAAACAATCCTGGCTCTACTGATGAAATGAATCCTCTTGTTAAAATATGCTCTGATACTTGAAGATTATTACCGTAATAAATTTTTGCTTTTACACCTATACCAAATTTATTGTTTTTAGGACCCTGCAAATTAATTTTTAAAAAATTACCAGTCGCTTTATTTTCATAGACAAAAGCCTTAGATTCCATATTGTTCAAAACTAAATCCAAATCACCATCATTATCCAAATCTCCATAAGCCATGCCACTAGAAAAACTCGGCGTGTCAAAACCCCATGGTTTTGATACTTTTTCAAATTCAAGGTTCCCTTTATTCCGAAAGGCATAATTAGAAATTGGCACTGAAGGCGCTTTTTGACTTAACTCAAATAATTCTTCAGCCGATGTATTTGAATCAAGATCAGTTAAAGTATTTCTAAAATCATTATTATCAACATCCTTTTTTATACCATTAGAAACTACAATATCTTTATATCCATCATTATCTAAATCAACAAGCAAACTTGCCCAACTCCAGTCAGTACTGGCTATTCCAGCCATATTAGCTACGTCAAAGAAAGTTCCTTTTCCTGTATTAATTTGCAAAGAGTTTGCCATGTATTGACGGTGTGCTCCTGAATCAATTAATGCTTTGAAAGCCTCTGCACTCATTGAGGCCATATTTGTTTTAGATCTGTAATGATCCTCAGGAGTCATATCGGTTGTAATCAAATCTAATAAGCCGTCATTGTTCATGTCTCCAGTATCTGACCCCATACTTAACTGGGTGATATGCATAAATTGCTCATTGACCACATTCGTGAAAGTACCATTCCCATTATTTTGATACATGAAGTCTGGTTCAGCATAATCATTGGCCACATACAAATCCATCCAACCATCATTATTAAAATCGGATGCGCTAACGCTTAATCCATAAGAAACATCATTGGAGATACCTGAAGATCGGGTAACATCAATAAATTTACCATTATCATTTCGATATAGTTTATCTCTCAAATATTTGAATTGCTTTTTGGGAACTTTATTAACCAATAATAATTTCTTATCGGGTAACTGATTAACCTGGTACATGTCTAAATCACCGTCATTATCCATATCAAAAAACACTGCCTGTGTTGAAAAACCCGGATCAGCAAGACCATATGCGATAGCTGATTCTGTAAAGGTTAAATCTTGATTATTGATATATAATTTATTACGTCGATCAGCCATGTCAAAAGACATCCCATTGCGGGATACATAAATATCAAGAAATCCATCGCTATTTACGTCAGCCATCGTGACCCCCCAAGTCCAACCCTCATTATTTCCGATACCAGATTGTTGTGAAATATCTTCAAAATTTAAATCTCCCTTATTTAAATACAAACCATCGTTAACCTGATTGCCTCCAAAAAACACATCTGATAAGCCATCATTGTTAATATCACCAATTGCCACTCCTGAACCAACATAAATTTGACTGTAATAAAAGTGATTGAAAATTGCAGATTCCTTAATTGAATTATCAAAATCAATCCCTGTAGTCTTGGCGTCCAATAACTGAAAACCACCTTCCAAAGATTCAGGATTTAAATCTCGTACAGGTTGCTCGCAAGAAGTAATTAAAAACACTATCAAAAAACATAAATAAGAAGTGTAAGCTTTCATAGAGTCGATTTTCATGTAATGTATCAAAAATTTCTCAATACTTAAGTTTTTCATTTTTATCCCAAATACCCCAATAAGCTCCAACATCCCCCTCGGAACCAACTTTCCATGCTTCATCAAATGATGAAAAATAAAACATTTCAATATGCTCTTCTTTAGACCACTTTTGAGCATTGATAAAATATTTAAGTGCATTTTCCTCAGATGGAAAGGCACCCTCCAAACTCGATCCTTTATTTGGCCATCCAGTTTCTGAGATAATTACTCTTTTACCATTACCTGCTCGCTTGGCTCTGTGATACATGTCTTTCATATAAAGTAATGAATATTCTTGGCTACAACCTTCCCAAAAAGGATAACAATTAGCATAAATAACATCACAGATATCAGTAATCGCTGGCCTATCTGCAAATTCGTAATAAGCATCTACGTAACCAATAGGAACCCCTTTAATTTCCTTTTTGGCTTTACGAATAAAATTCAATAATTCTTCCTCTGTTAAATCTCCGCGGTACAAGACTTCATTCCCAACAGCTGCCAAGTCAACATATCCTTCATTTGATAGTTTAATTAATCCAGCCATCTCATTTTCGTTAGTTTCAGGGTCATCACCTAACCATGCTCCTACAAATGTTTGTAAACCATATTCTTTAGCTATCATTGGTATCAACTCATTCCCTTCAGTACATGAAAAAGAACGAATCCACTTCGTATATGGCTTAATAATTTCTATACGTCTTCTAATTTGAGCTTCAGACAAAACATCTCCAGGTTCCTGTCCATCCATGTAAGGACTAAAACATAAACCATGCATTCCATTCTTTAATAATGTATTGTAGGTCTTTTTTAATCCCTTCGTTGATTTATCACCAAAATCAACATTTGCTATTGATAATAATTTCTCTTCTCGTAATGACATTATATATATTTCTTTTAAAGTTTAATTTTTTTTCGTTTTTGGAGTGCCATCCTAATTTCATTGGCTTTTTTCTCTGTGATATCATAATTACGCATAATTAGCATTGCTAGAATGGTACCTCCCATTGGAAAAAAACAAAAGAACGCATGTAATCCGTCAACAGCAGACTGTTGATCCATTGCAGGAAGATCAGCATTAAAACCAACTACAGTAATAATAACACCACTTAATGCTCCTGCAATACCATAGCCTACTTTTACCATCCACCAATAAATAGCACCGAATATACCTTCTCTGCGTTTTCCTGTGTTCATTTCATCAATATCAATAACATCAGCAGTCATAGACATCATTATGGTAAATAAACTTCCAATACCGAAAGAAAAGAAAGGCAAAGCGAAGATATACATCCATGGTTTACCTGGTATGAATAAGAAATAAAGCATGATATATCCAACTAAAGAAATTGATTGCGCTAACATAAACGCTTTTTTCTTTCCTAGTTTTTTTGACATCCATGCCACCGTTGGAATAACAATGAATGTGGTTCCCAAGGCTCCCAAACAACCAAACATAGATACCCAAATACCACTTTCACCTGCATCTCCACCAAATAACTTATAAACAATCACAAAAAAAGTTAAGGCAGCGACTGTATTAAAAGCATTAAATATTAAAAATGTGGCACCACACAGTTTTCTGAATTCTTTTATTTTAAAAGCTGCAACAAAACTTTCGTATATTTTCACTAAACTATTACCAATATTAGCTGAATTAAGAGGTTCATAATCCTCATTAACTGTCGATTCGCTTTTAATGAAAATTGCGGGTACTGCTGCACAAATAGCACAAGGTATTGCTACCCAAATCGCTAATTCACGAACAGCAACGTCTGCAGAGGAGAACCAATTTTCGTCATACATAATGATCCAAAACAATGGTGCGATAACCCAAGCCCATTGACCAATCCATTGCGCGATAGCCATGATGTTAGTTCTTTCATGAAAATCATCACTCATCTCATAACCCATTGCTACGTAGGGAACACTAAAAATTGTAAGACCCAAATAAAACACCAAAGACCATAGGAAGAAGTACCAAAAATTATATTGAACGCCATCCACTTTATACAGCTGCCACATAAAAATATAGGCAATACCCATAAGAACACCTCCAATAAGAACATATTGGCGACGACGGCCCCACTTAGATTTGGTGTTATCTGAAATAAAACCCATAATTGGATCTGTAATGGCATCAAAAACTCTAGGAAAAAGAAAGACTAATGACCACATCCAACCTGAGAAATTTAAATCCTCGACTAAAACGACCATAAAAATCCCTAAAATCGCTGGAAACATTTGATTGGCAAACATCCCAAAACCAAAAGCGATTTTTTGGCCGATAGGTACTTTTGAAGTTAATACTGACATAATTTTTGTTCGTTAGTTCGTTATTACTATTGATTGAATTGCTTGCGCGCTTACTGAAATTTCTACAGATTTACCATCAAGCTCCAATTCAATATTTTTTTGTGTTGCACCCTCGTTAAAAACAATAACAACCATTGAATTGTCGGGGTTTTTAGCAGCAGTAACCATTAAATCTTTGTCCGATTTTTTAACCTCTATGATTTCAGCTTGAGGTCTAATGTATTTACTGAAATGTGCTAACGTATAATAAAGAGGCGTAAAATAAACCTCGTCTTTCTCTATATCTACAATTACAGGAGCAACGCACCAGTTTTTAAACCAGTTTGGTCCTCCCTGAGTGTCTAAAACCATATTCCAATCTACCCAACCATCTACCCAGTTATTTAGACACCCAATGATGTCTCTGGCATACCTGTTTACAGGTGCATATTTAGGGTGAAGATGTTTGTCTTTTTCAGTAGCCCAGTCCCACCCCCAGTCTGTTGCTTCTTTACTCCAGTACCAATCATCATCTTGCCATTTAGGGATTTCCGAATCTACACAGCCCTCTGTTTCAATTAAGTACTTATTAGGTGCTTTATCATGAGCATATTGCAAATCCTGAGGGAAATAATCGTAAGTACTTTCATACCAATGAATGGCCGTTCCGGCGAAATAACGTGACGATTCTTCATTTTGAAACATCACATCTACCCATTCTTTTAGTCCTGCACGATTTTGATCATACCCTAGAATATTGACATGGTCAAATCCATTTTTTTCAAGCTGAGGCCCTAGATGATTTAGAACAAAGTCGGTCTCCTCCTCTGGTGAGAAATGCATACTTTCCCAATTATTTCCATTACCATGCGGCTCGTTTACAGGCGTAACTCCCCAAATATCTATACCCTCTAATTTGTATGCCTTCAGATATTTCGAAAAAAACAGGGCAAATGTAGAGTAATACTCTGGCAATAATTTCCCACCAACAAAAGCATTGTTATCTTTCATCCAAGGTGGCGCAGTCCAAGGTGAAGAAATGATATTAAAACCCTCTTTAGAGATAGCCATGGCATCTTTAATCATTGGAATCAAGTCATCTCGGTCTGCTTGAATTGAAAAGTGATCTAACTCTAAATCACTTTCAACAGGGGCATAAGTATAATTACTTAGTGAAAAATCACAAGAGCTCATGTGGGTTCTTGTTAGAGAAAATTGAGCCCCTTCTTCTGCAAAATAAGCTCGAAGGATTTTAGAACGTTGAGCAGGGCTTAATTGATTTAATAAATACGCTGATGCTTCTGTGAAGGATCCTCCAAACCCTGAAATTGTTTGAAAGGTGTTTTCTGGAAAAATAATCACTGACGATTTCTCTTGGTTATTAAATTCAGGAAAAGAATTCAGTTTTGTTAATTTATGTCCTGATGCAGAAGTTTCGTAAACTTCAACTTCTAACTTATTTGTTTGGCTTTTACAACTCATTAAAACTGCTATTAAAAAAAGTGATGTCAATAAAATTGTTGTTCTCATTTAAATCATTGTTTTAAATACAGGTCTTTTAACACATCGAATACCTCTTTTTTGTTTCGATTAATATCTACTATACCCCAATATTCTTCGTTCGGAATTCTATCAAATGGAACACCGCTTCCTTCCGGAGCCCATCCACCAATATCTTGAACATCCGCTTTTCCTGCTTTCCACCAACCATCAGTAAATGAAAAAACGGTTATTCCGGCACATATACCATCACTATTAAATGTGTTTTCAACGATTGTTTTTACAGCATCTGCTTGTGCTTTTTGATTTTCACCTTGCTGATATCCAAAAGCAGAAACCGCCATGTAACTGTCAGCTCCTCCCTCAGAAAAATACATTGGCTTGTCACTTATAATTTTCCATTCAGGATAAATTGATTCTGGTCGTGTCATACGATACACATTCATCCCCCAAACATCAATATTAGCACTGAGCGATAAGGCTTCATTACTAGGCAAATCACCATGTGCAGTTGTTACAGGATGCGTTAAATCATTATCATGAATGGCTTTAGCGGCATTATTTAACGCATGGTACCAGTTTTTTAAATCTCCATTAAACCATTCGGGATGATAATTGTATTCGTTTCCTAATTCCCACATTAAAATGGCATTGTGATTTTTATACGTGTTTATGTATTTTAAGTAATTTCCTGAACGAATATTGTAATGGTCATTGGGATCACTATATCCAAAACCAATAATTACCTTTAATCCTGCAGCATCAATTTTATTCAACACCCTTAAATCATCAATAGGGCTGTATACTCTAATTGTATTCACTCCAGCTTCCGTCATTAATGCAAGGTCCTTGTCGATACTTTCAAAACTCCGTTCACTTTTACCTATTGGGACGGGGTGGTAACAAATTCCTTTGATGATATAAGGTTTATTATTTACTAATATTTGCCTTTTGTTCACAGTAACTTTGTCTAAGATGGGTTCCTGAGTAGAACCAAAAAGAGACATTCCTAAAAAAAGTAAAACACAAAAGGCTTTCTTTTTCATAAGCTTAATTATTGATAATTTGAATTTCTGGCACAGACACAGCATTTAAAAGTCTCTCAAGATTCCCATCGTAGGTTTTTGTTATTGGATTACCGTTTCTTGTTAGTCCTTGAAACTTATTTTGATCAACCAATTCCCATAACGCATATTTCGCTTGACCGTCTCTTGTGATGAGTCCAAAATGATTTTCTGAACCTTCCGGATTTTGATAATCTTTCCATATTTCATTAAATGCCTCAAAATAAAAACACGCTAATTCTTCTTCGTTTGTCCATTCACGCATGTATTTGTAGTACAAAGCAGCTTTAAATTCATCAGTTGCTATGGACCCCTCAGGCCCGTAGTATCCATTAGATACTGTTGCCCAACCAGATTCACCAATATGAATTGGTTTTTTAACTCCCAAGCTTTCCACATAAGATTTCACACCTTGATATTGCGAAATGGCGTAGTTCTTTGCTCTCGTCATTGCTGCTTTAATGGTTTCTAAATCTGTTGAGCGATTTATCGAATCATTATTCCAAAAGGTTGGATTATAATGAGTGTCATGAAAAGCATAAGTGTGCATAGAAATATAATCTACCGCGTTAACTAACTTCTCTAAATCCTTTGTATGATAAACGGGATCCCCGCCTCCCCAAGCTGCAAAATTATCAGAACTCGTTATCCAAAGGTCTTTTGAAAGGTCTCCTGACTTTTTTAAGTCTTGTAAATAGTTAACCCATTTTAAAATGACATGAGGACGCACAAAATAAGTGGTCGCCCAATGAACCATCGCTTCATTACCTACTGCTATTATTTTCACAATATCAGGGTATTTTTGAGCAAGCGAAACGGCTTGTTCTATTTCTTCAGCATTGCGAGAACTTTCTAACTCATGATTTGTAACCCTATTGGTCCATGCATTTTTACAATCAATCCAAGCACCCAACATGACATACATTTCGAAACTAGCGTCTTCATTTTTTAACTCCTTAATAGCTGTTAGTATATTTGATGCTTGGTCTAAATGAACATTGTATGTTCTTAAAATTCCTACGCCCATAGCTGCTAGAATCTTCATATCATCTTTTAACTCTTTAATGGTTGGTTGTACCTCTCTTGTATTTTCTCTGTACCCCCCATAAGAAATAGCTAAGTAATCGGAGTTCCCTAAAATATTTTTAGCTGTCATTTGTTTCTTAGATTGCATAACTTGTTGTTGTTTTTGATGATTCCCACATGAAACACTTGTGAATATTACAACTATAATGATATAAATTATTCTACAAGGTATCATTCGCTACTTTAAAATATCAGGATTAATAGTAACACTGATTTGCACAATGCTACCCTCTCTTCTAAAAATAGACTTTGACACATCAGTGTCAATAATTAAATTTTTAAATATTTTAAGGTCATTACTGTTGCTATATTGAACTTCAATGTTATTAACGTCTCCAATGGTATAAATAATAGGAACTTGACAATAAGTAAATCCTAACGAATTTTCGTGTAACTCAATTTCTTTTTTGTTTTGGTGTACGTCGATATACTGAAATATTCTGCTGTCTTTCAAAAACTCCCTTTTTCTTAACAAACAAGGAAAAAATTGAATTTGACCTTTGTATACTGACACGCCAAGTTCACCAAAACGATTTATAATATCTTCTTTGACTTGTCCTGTCATTCCTGGTTGTTGGGCACCCTTACCTGCAGGAGTGTGAGAATACGGATCTGTAGGAAAAGCACCATATAATTCTGGAGATTTATGTACCCCAATACCGGCATGAATCTCATAATAATGATCCA
>Ga0208964_1001217_pt1 | contig 11904 bp, 8 predicted proteins | sample AOAMet1_08_M0_20_2_FD_188227 | JGI IMG/M metagenome (GOLD analysis project Ga0208964, IMG submission 188227) | Ammonia-oxidizing marine microbial communities from Monterey Bay, California, USA - CAN11_08_M0_20 (SPAdes) | ecosystem: Environmental > Aquatic > Marine > Intertidal zone | place... | reverse complement strand
GATCATCATTGATGACATGGGGTATGGGGATCCAGGATGCTACGGTGGCGGTGGAGCAATCGGCGCGGCAACTGAAAATATCGATCGGCTCGCTCGCGAGGGACTGCGTTTAACATCTTGCTATTCACAGCACACATGCACGCCAACGCGAAGTGCAATTTTGACTGGCCGCCTGCCGGTAAGAACGGGCCTGACGCGGCCAATTTTGGCCGGAGATAAAATCACCAAGAATCCGTGGGCAGACGAATTGAGCCTGGCAAAACTGCTTAGCGATGCTGGTTATACGACTAACTTGACTGGGAAATGGCACATCGGTGAAGCGGTAGGGATGCGGCCGCAAGATGTTGGGTTCGATGAGTTTTATGGTTTTTATCCCGCTCAGAAAGAGATCTCCCAAAGCGTTGACGAGCGGCGATATCCCGATCTGGTTCTGAATCCAGAATTGCTGGAAGACTATTACAACATTGGAGCTAACCTAAGTCTCGTTCACGGTTTTAAAGGTGGCAAAACAACCAATGTTTCTGCGATCAAATCAACCGAAGAAATGGGGCGGGCAGACCAAGTCCTCGCAGATTTTACCGTTGCTAAAATCAAAGAGCTTGCCAAGTCGGATAAGCCATTTTTTCTTGAGCATTGTTTTATGAAAGTCCACTGTGATAATTTTGCCAATCCTGATTACGCTGGCAAAAGTAAGGCCAAATATGCTTACAAGGACAATGTCTGGGAAGTTGATATGCATATTGGCACGATTATGGAAACGCTAAAAGACGAAGGCCTGTTGGAGAATACATTTGTCTTTGTGACTAGCGATAATGGTCCGCAGATGGACGCGTGGCCGGATGCCGGGTACACGCCTTTTCGTGGCGCCAAAGGAACTACGTTTGAGGGTGGTGTACGGGTTCCTGGAATCGCTTATTGGAAAGGGATGATCTCTCCGGGGCAGGAGAGCGACGATGTTTTTGATCTGATGGATCTGTTTGGTACGGCGCTTCGATTGGCGGAAGTCTCTTATGACAAGCTACCCAACGATCGTTTTTATGACTTTATCGATCAGTCGTCCTATCTTCTAACCGACCAGGGTAAATCGAATCGTGAGACAATTTATTTTTGGTGGGGAACGGTGGAAACTGCAATTCGGATGCGCGAGTATAAATTGCACACCAAGGTGATTTTGCCAAGCTCTAAAAATCTTTATATCGATATGTCGCTGTTGCAGGACGTAGGCCTCGCTCCTTGGTTGTTTAATCTGTACATCGATCCCAAAGAGCAAACGACGGTGGGGCATCGAAGAAATGCTTGGCTAGCTACGATTGGCGGGCAACTGAAAGCGCATTTGAAAACGTTTAAAAAATTCCCGGCGAAGAAAATTGGATTGGGACTTTAGGAATGATCGTCAGAGCGATTGATTGGGGAGACAGTTGTTCGCGAATCACGCGATCAGGTCTTTGATCACGTGCCCGAGGCCGTTCACGAGACTCTGTTCGCGACCACCGAATCGATGGGTCAACGCCTCGTGGTCGAGCCCTAACAGATGAAGGACCGTAGCATGCAGGTCGTGCATGGTCACTTCGTTCTCGACGGGCTTGTATCCGAGTTCGTCGGTTTCGCCGTACGCAATTCCAGGTTTCACACCGCCGCCGGCCATCCACATGGTAAATCCATAGGGATTATGGTCTCGCCCGTTTTTGTCTTGAGAAGTTGGAGTTCTTCCAAACTCACCCCCCCAAATAACGAGCGTTTCGTCGAGCAAGCCTCGTTGCTTGAGATCCTGTAAGAGTCCAGCAATAGGTTTGTCTGTTTCCATGCATAGGTTGCGGTGGGCTTTTTCTAATCCACCATGGCTATCCCAGTTGTTTTTGTAACCGCCGTGATAGATTTGAATAAACCGCACGCCCTGCTCTGCCATTTTTCGAGCCATCAGTAATTGAGTCCCGAATGTTTTTGATTCTTCGACATCAATGCCGTACAGGTTTTTTGTGGCCGCTGTTTCGTTGGAAGTGTCGACAATTTTCGGAGCCGTCATTTGCATTTTAAAAGCAGTTTCAAAACTGTTGATGCGTGTCAGCAATTCCTGTTGATTAGGGTTTTGGTTGGCGTGCCAGTGATTCATTTTCTGCAGCATAGCCAGTTGTTTTTGCTGGCTGCTTGAGGAAATGTTTTTATCTCGATTCAGATAGAGGATAGGTTGGTCTGATGCGCGAAAGGGAACCCCCTGGTTTTCACCTGGGAGGTAGGCCGCGTCCCAAAGGTTTGCGCCACCCTCGGGGGCAGTTCGGTGATCGTACATTACGACGAAACTTGGCAGATCCTCGTTGCCAGATCCTAGACCATAACTTGCCCACGAACCAAGGCATGGAGCACCGATCTTCGAAATGCCGCAGTTCACCATATAGCAGGCGGGAACATGGTTATGGGAATGGCACGAACAGGCGTTGAGGAAAGCGATGTCGTCGACGTGTTTCGCGATGTTCGGGTAGAGTTCCGAGACGGGCAAGCCGGATTCACCGTGGCGTTGGAACTTGAACGGCGACTTCATGATTGGGCCGGGATGCGGAAATAAGGTCTCGATGCTGCCTGGGAACCGTTTGTCATGCCACTTTTCGAGCGCCGGCTTATGAGAGAAAAGGTCTAGTCCTGATGGACCGCCATTCATGAAAAGCCAGATGACAGACTTTGCTTTTCCAACTTTGGGAACAGAGATTGGCGTTGGTGCCCCGAGAGCCTGACCTGAATTAAGTAGTGAAGAGAGCGCCAGCATTCCAAATCCGCCGCCGCTTCTTTTAAGAAATTCGCGTCGCTGAATGGCTTTCATTGATTGATTTAAATCGCTCATGAGACGATATCACTCTAAAAAATGGGGGTGAATTTTGAGTGGGGTGAACTGGATCGAGCCATTTGCCTAGGCAAGAGGTTTGGTCGCAGGACTGCGAATTCCCAGAGTGGTTCTGGAAGGCTGACCTGCCAACCCACCTATCTCAATCGAATCGAAACCCTGTTTCAGTTGATATAGAAAAATTCATTCGACATAAACAGAACTTGGCACAACGCCTCTAAATTTTTCTCTTTCCAGCGATATTCAGTTTGCGCGGGTTTTTCGGATAAAAACTCCACGAAGTTCACGATTTCGGAAGATGTTGCCTGACGGCCTAATGTCAGGCTTACCAAGAGTTGGACCTGTTTCTCAGGTTGAGACTCTGCTTCAAGGATGCGATTGGCGAGGAACCTCGACTGCCGAGTCACGAAGGGTGAATTAAACAGGGCTAGTGCCTGGGTTGGGAGTGTCGAAGTTTTTCGTTTTTGGCAGGAAAAACTTCCGTCGGTCCCATCAAAAAGCTTGAGCACAGGAACGGGCATGGTTCTTCGAAGAAGAACATAAATCCCCCGTCGCCACAGCGCCTCACGGTCAATTTCATAGTCGATTGGCCAAGTTTCTTCCGGGCCTTTTTCAGTATTAAAAACGGCATCCCGCGGGATTGGCGGCATGACTGCAGGGCCATACATTGTCGGATTGAGGTTCCCGGCAGCAACCAGCATTGAATCTCGCATCACTTCTGAGGTGATGCGACGCGAATTGAACCGGGAGAGGTAGATGTTCTCAGGATCGAGTTCCATGTGATTCAGCGTCACTCTCGAATCTTGACGGTAAGTCGCACTTGTAATGATCAGTCGGTGAATATGTTTGAGACTCCAGTTGTGATCAATCAATTCCATCGCGAGCCAGTCGAGCAACTCGGCATGGCTTGGAGTGTCTCCCTCAAGTCCAAAATCTCCAGCAGTAGTAACAAGCCCGCGTCCAAAATACTGTTGCCAGAGTCGGTTAACGATAACTCTCGCCACAATGGAACCAGCACCCTCGGAGGTGTCAGTTGTCCAATTCGCTAACGCGGATCTTGGAAGTGGTTCGGACTCGTTTGGAGCCCAATGTTGCCATTGATCCTCTTCCCAATTGTCGAGACCCGGAGTCAAGCAGGCAAGAAAACCTGGCCCAACCATCTCACCGCTATCTTTGTTTTTCAAATCACCATTTTCAAGAATGGCAGTTTTAGAGATTTTGCTTCCGCGTAAAGCAAGCCCTTGGGGCGGGCACTCGGGGAGAAGCCTCTTGTAATAGTGGACCTCTGCTTTCAGCTTTTCGTATCGTTCCTCATCTTCGGGAAGTGGAACGAAATCGTCATCCAGATACGAATCGTTAAAGTCTAAGCATCGTTTGCAAATCGAAATTAGTCGATCTTGTTCGAGGTCGTCTGGGTCGATTGGTTTTCTGAGAATGTCTTTCTCTTCTTCGGTGAAATTCTCGAGATCGGCAATGCTGTCTTCTTGCAAGCGTCGGTACTGCATCTCATCCAATTCGTCCTGGCGAATTTTCACGGGGTCGTAGTACTTTCGGTAACCTTTGCCGCCTTCGGAATCGAGAAAGGCGTCTGTTCGTTCTGTTTCAGCGAAGATTGCAACCATGCGATAGTATTCTTCGGTTGAAACCTCGTCATAAAAGTGATCGTGGCAGCGGGCGCATCCAACGCTCATTCCGAGAATGGCGGAACTGTAGGTGGAGACTTGCTTGTCCAGCTCATCCATTCGCTCGGATTCTTGCGGTCGAAACGTGTTGTAAGGGGCGGTGGTCATAAACCCGGTGGCAGCCACAGCCATGGCGTTGTTCGGTGCCAGTTCATCCCCCGCGACTTGCCAGCGCGTAAATTCGTCGAACGGAAGATCGTTATTCATTGCCCAGATCACGAAGTCTCGGTACGTGTACGATTTTTCTCGTATTTCGTCTTCCTCGTAGCCATTGCTGTCGGCATAGCCGGCGACGTCCAGCCACATGCGGGCCCAGTGTTCTCCAAATCCGTCGTTATCGAGAAGTGCGTTGACGTAAGTGTCGTAGGTCAGTGTGGCCTGGAGATCTTGGTTTGGATTTTCTGACCAATAGTTCGAACGAACTTCCGTCAAGGGAAGTCCCGTAAGATCGTAAGACAACCGTCTCGCCAGTCTGGCCTGCGATGCAGGTGGATTGGGAGAAAGGCCTGCGCTGAGCATTTTTTCAAGTACGAATTGGTCGACTGGATTCTTGCACCACTCTTTAAATTCAGTTGCGACCTTTGGAACAACCGGACGACTCACACGTTTTAAAGACCAGTGGAGGGAATCCTCTACTGGGGCGGTGGTTTCTGAATTTCCGGTCGCATTTCGGTAGAGGCGTTGGCCTTGGCTCTCGAAACCAGTGAAGTTGCTCGCAAGGTTCGCTGATTGGTATTTGACGAACGAGTGGGGTGAGACCATCTCGGGATTCGATTGTTTTAAATTGGCGATGTAGCTATGCGTTGAACTATCGATCTGCCTCGTCCATTTTTGTCTCTCGCGCCCGGTAACTCGATCATCGCGTGAAAGGGTGCTGAGAAGTTTTGAAACTCTTTCGGTTTTTTCTTCGGTCGCTTTGACGATCTCGCGTTGAATTAATTCACCATGTTTAATTTCCGCAACGTCTTCGCAGTGTTTTGAAAATCCGGTTTCGAACCAGTTGATGAAAATGAAAAGGCCGATCGCCTGAGCCGCGCATCCCAAGACAATTAAGCGTAGAGCCCGATATCTACTGTGCTTTCTTGTTTTTTTTGATTTGTGAGCAGTCATGTTTTTGGTGCGATTTTGGCTTAAAACGGTTTCCTATAGGAACGTAGCTTTTAAAAACGCACTAGGAACCCAAAGCGGTAATCTTTTTTATTGAAATTTTAATTCTTTTTTGCCACACTCGACCAAACTCAACCTATCTTTCACAAAGACAGCACCCTCATCCGAGGCAGTGCCGCCGCCTTATTAATTATTAAGTGCGTTTAATTCCCCGCTCACCAACCATCCTCCTACCCATTGAAATAGAATGAAAAGTTCTCCCGCCAAACCTACGAAAGCCAGATATCGACGTGCACGACTCGGCGCTGCAGCGATCGAGTTCGCTTGTGTGCTTCCCTTTCTCGTGCTGTTTTTAATGGGCTCGGTTGAAGTCGGCCGGGGCGTTATGGTTAAGCATGTTCTCGAGGAAGCGGCCAGGGCGGGTTGCCGAGTCGCCGTTTTTGAAAGCAGCAGTGCGGCTGATGTGCAATCAATCGTCGGAACCGCTATGGATGCTGCCAATCTGAGCAGTGCTAATTACACCGTCACAATTGATCCCCCAAATCCTCAGGGTCTGCAGGCATTTCAACCCGTCACTGTTTCGATCGAAATGAACTTCGCAGATGTTTCTTGGATTCCCACGACCTTCCTTAAAGGCAAGTCTGTTGGCGGCGTTTGTGTGATGCCTGCCGAGGGTGATGGCGTTTCTGACCCAACGAAGAAGGCGCCGAGCGGCAAGAAAAATGACGGTGGCGACAAGGACGACAAGGACGACAAGAAAAACAAGAAGGACGATAAGGACGATAAGAAGGACGACAAAGACGATAAAGGAAAGAGCAAGAAGGGGAAGAAGGGGAAGAAGGACGACAAAGACGACAAAGACGGTAAGGACGACAAAGGAAAGAGCAAGAAGGGGAAGAAGTAGTAGTGGGACTGTGGCTTGCGACTAGCGATGACCACTGCTGGCCTTTAACCAAGATGACGCTTTTTGAGGAACTGATACGGTGAAAACCATTCCAACAAACTTAAGAAACCAGATGAGAGTAAAACGTCGCGGATCTGTCGTCGTAACGATGCCTGTGATACTCGGTGGATTGATATTTGTGGCCGCCATCATGGTTGATATTGGCTCTTTTTATGTCAACAAATCTCAGATGCAGAACGCCGCGGATGCTGCCGCCATTGCTGCAGCGATGAAAATTGGTAACGATCGGTCGGCAGCCTCTCTCGAGACCGCGAAAGCCTACGCTTCCGATTTTGCTAACAGGAACCAAGTTGGACGAGGTGATGTTTTAGTCGCTGACGATATCTCTATGGGGATTTGGGATTACTCTGGCGGGGGATTTTCTCCCGGTGCAGATGTTAACAATGCCAATTCATTTCAAATTACAGTTCGAAGAGGTGGAGCGGCATCAGACGGCCTCGGTTCTTACTTCAGCCGATGTTTTGGTCTGAATGATTTCGAAGCCGTTGCTAAATCGACGGTTGTCATGTCGGGTGCTTCAGCAGCCGTTGGGGTACCGTTGGCGTTGCGAGCACCTGGTTTTGGCGCGATCAACCCAATGTTGACACAAACCAATCCAAATTTTGACGGGCCCTGTTGCCCAGATGATAATGTTGAGTTTGCAGTCGGGGATACGGTTGTTTTGATGGCGACCGGGGACACCAAGGTGACCTCCCATTTGGCGTTAAAATTTAGAAATAGAGGCAACACGTACAAACTCCTGGATGGGTCGTCGGATGGCATTATTATGCGAGTGGGTGACGAAGTCGCTGTTCATGATATGGGGATAAAGTCTAGAAACTTTCGTTGGAAATTGGAACAGAGAACCCTGTTATCGCCTGACGATCCCAAGCGTTGCATTGTCGTGCCAGTCGTGGAGCTGCTAAGTGACTCAAAAAATGGTGCAGGGAAAATCAATAAGAATGTTCGAATTTGTGATTTTGTCTGCGTTTATGTTTGGAAGAAGATGCAATACCGGGTCACTAATCCGACAAATTCAAAGAAGCAGCTAACGCAGACGGTAATTTTGGGCCAAATCCGAAACCGTCGTGCGGCTACGATTGGTGGCGGTCAGACCCCCAGTGGTGCCGGCGGAAAGTCCGTCACGTCCGCTGCTTTGGTGAACTGACCGAACGTTTAAAAACTAAGACCGCGAAGATTAGATTCGAGTCGTCAGATTCAATTAGGTATTGAGGAAAGCGAAGCACCGCTGATGCGGGATTCGCTTTTTTGTTGCGCGGTCGTTTATCAAAAAAATGAAATTAATCGCGTGGGTTTGAAATCGTAGGTTGCGGATAAATCTCGCAGTGTTTCGGGTTAGTCAGCGATTTACTGTTGAGTAACCGCCTGGCAAACCTGTCCTCTGTTTCTTAGTTGTCCGTCCCGATGCAGTAAAGATGGTCTGCTCCGCGAAGTAAAATTCGGCCACTGGAAAACACGGGGGTCGCCGCGATTTTTTCTCCCATGTCATTTTGCGACACGACTTCCATACCGTTTTCATCAATTTTAATAACAGCCACAACGCCGTCTTCGCGGGCACAGTAAAGCAGGTCTCCAGCAAGAATCGGGGACGAGTAGTATTTGGCTCGTGCCCGTGGAATTGCATCCTGCCAAAAATCCTTTCCCGTTTCTGCGTTCAGGTAATTTAATTGTCCTTTGTCTGAAAGCACGATCATTTTTCCATCGCGGCCAACTGGAGTGGGACAGTCGGCGCCAAGGTCGTTTCGTTCCCAAAGTCGTCTGGTTGAAGTGATATCTCCGCTACCTCCGAGTTTTACACCGGCACAAAATTTTGTTCGGCCATAAGGGACTACCGCGATTCCGTTGGTAACTCCGGGAGAGGCGATTACTCTCCACATGGGATTGTCCTCGGGATTGAATCCTTCACATTTCCAGATGAGTTTGCCATCTTTGGGATGGTGACCAGAGAGGCGATCAGCTCCCCAAATCACGATCGTTTCTTGCCCGTCAATTTCGGTGACGATTGGAGTCGTGTATGACTGGCCTGATTCTTTTTGAACGGGGAAGGTGCGATCTGCCTTCCAATTAACAGAGCCATCCTCAAGGTTGAGCGCGACGATATAAGATTCACCTTCCTGCATCACGGCAATCACCAGGTTTCCGCCAGCGAGTACGGGAGATGTGCCAAGGTCCCACCACAAGGTGTCCTCGCCAAACTTCTCCTGCAAATTGAGCTTCCAGTTAAGTTTGCCGTCGAGCGTAAGTGACGCAACGGTTCCACTCTTGAAATAAACGTAGAGGTTTTTTCCGTCCGTGATGGGAGACGAATTTGATCCACTACCATTTTTATGTTTCCCCGGTCGCTCTGGGCCAAAGTTCGTTTTCCAATTTAATTTTCCGTTCCAATCGTATGACTGAACGCTGTCGTTACCATTGTCCCCGCCAGTAACATAGATTTTCTTATCCCAGACCACTGGCGTACTGCTTCCCAGTCCGGGAAGTTTGATTTTCCAAAGCACATTTTCATCTTTCGAAAACTCGGTTGGGTAGGCTCCCGGAGCGACGACGCTATCCCCTGTCGGTCCACGCCATTGAGGCCAGTTATCTGCATTGCTGTTGTTCACGTTGCAATGGGCCGCAATCAAAATGGCAATTAAAAAAATGATTGAATTTAGTTTCATGGATTTGACGGCTTTCAAATTGCTTTTGCTTTAAGACAGGATTGTTGGCAGTTTTCCCAACAGCACTTCAATAGAATAACCTGCTGTCAGTAATGTTCCAAATCGGTGTTTATTTTCTACTGCAGGTGACGCTGGTGGTCGGCCATTCCATGATTAGCTATTGAGGATTGATTTTTTCAACCAGTCGTTGGCGAACCGAGCCTCGGGGTCATGCTGTTTTACAATTTCCCTGAATTCTCTTAACTGAGGGAAGAGTTTCTGGTTGGCGGATGGAGAGAGTGGATTGAATTTTCCCCAATGGCAGCGGGCATTGAATTTCTTCTCCATCGAGATGGCTAACGAATTGGCGAATTCAAAAAATCCGGACCTTTGGTGTGGCGATTGATAACTAATAAAGCTGATCGAGTACCAATCTTCTTCGCTAGCTAGATCGGCTGGACTGGTCATCGAAATGAGCGTGTCATCGGTGCGAATGCGGCGGACGCAGATGGGGTAATGGTGGCAATAGGGTGGGCGATTCTGTTTGTTCACGGATGCTGACGGTTGCTCAGGGTTCGAGCAATCAGCAAATGAAATGATCATCTCTCGGGCGTGATTAAGGGCGGCTTCCAAATCTGAGCGGAGAACAAATAGTTCAATCTCGATGTGTCGGAAGCGATCGTGGTCCATGGTAAGAATCGTGTGCGAGTCGTCCGTGACAAGCCAGTTTTGAATAATCGTCTTTGGTAAAATCCGTTGGTAGAAAATGCGAATGAAACGGGGCGTGCTAAGGAATCGTGTGAGCAGGACGATCACTACGTGCAGCAACCAGTCAATGCCGAGTAGCCAGTAGATGCGGTAAAAAAGTGCAGTTCGACTGGTGGCCGTCGAAGTTTCGCGGCGATGTTGACAATAGAAATCCCAACTCCATGGCATTAAGAAAAACTGTTGAAGCGGATAACGTTTTTCCATTTCCAAAATTTGCGTTAGCGAGTTGTGTTGTTCCGTGTGTTCTTCAATTTGATAGGCGGAGCGAACTTCAATTTCAATTTCAACAATAACGCCAAGCAAGCCTAACGAGCATTTCGCGGCCTTCAGTTCAGCGCCGTTGTCGAGCTCTGAAATAACAGGGTCTCCCGACGGTTCTTCGTAGTGAGCGAGCCGAACACGACGGATGTAATGTGAGAGACTGTGCTTGCCAGAACCATGGGTTCCTGTCGCTGTTGCGCCGGCGATAGTTTGTTCGTCAATTAAACCTACCGATGGAAGTGTTAGGCCATGCTTTTTTAAAAACTTAAGTAGATGTTTGATTTTACAACCGGAGCCAACGCGAACGGACTGACGATTGGGGTTCAATTGGATTTGGGTCAGATGCCTAGTGCTAATCAATAGCCCGTCAGTTTTAATTGCATCGCTCCAGGCGTGTCGGCTGCCCATGACCCGTACGGGCAACCCTCGATGTTGCCGCAGTAATTCAATGACCCCATGCTCATTCTTTGGCTCGGCAAAAACCGTTGGCGAGAACGAAACGTTTTTACCAAAATTATGAACCAAAGTTTTGGCCATGCGATTACTGTCGACTGGAGAGAATGGTGTTAGGAAGTGAGTTGCGTTACACGAGTGCAGATTAGCTTAACGGTTGGTTAATCGGAGTCACCCTGGAAGTCATCTGGTTCGTGTGAAAATCTGGATGTTTCTTGTTGGAGCTCAGGTCAGTGGGTTGGCTCAAGTAAGAATTAGGCGGTTGGGCGGTGAACGTTTCAAGGCACTGCGTGGATTGGAAAGCCTGTTTAGAACAACGCAAGGCGGGCGGATTGTGCCCGAGATTGGACCTTGAGCTTGAGTTTTAAGTTGGTTTTTGCCGTTTCTGTGGCGTTGGTAAGCCCACTGGACGTGATTGTTTCGGGGGCTCGGTCGTGAAAGTCGGATTATATCTATTAAATCGATGGAACTCCGGTGGAAATCTAATTATCATGTCGCAAACACCTCACGCTAGTCTTCCCCTGATTTGCTTTACGAGATTGAAATGATTCGAGCTCTAACTCTCCTTCCTGTATTCTTGCTCAGTGTTCTCGCCTTAGCTCCGACTCAAGGAATGGCTGATGTCTTTATTGACTACGGCGTCAACGAAGGGGGCGTTATTTTTATCGACCTTCAAGCCGAAACGGCGAACCAGGCGGTTCATTTTTTTGCGACTGGAATAGTTGCCGAAAGTGGAGCAGATGGACTTGAGTTTGATGTGCAAGTAGGAGACGGCGGCGCTTTTTTAGGTGGAACCGACACCGCACCCACCATCACTTCCATTGACTTAATCACTGGGACGGTGTGGGAATCTTCGAGTCCGACCCAATCAGATCCCGAGGTGCATCCGCTGATTCGTCAGAGCACCGTTGATACCGCGTCGTTGGTTTCTTCCGATGGCCAGATTGGAACGATCGTTTTTGACACTACCGGGTTTGGTGTTGGCGAAATTGACTTTCGCCTTTCAGGGGTAGCAGGTTCTTTTAATACGACTTTCTTTCAGGGAGTCAACTCATTAACAACGGTTGCCCCGAATGCCATCATTCGAGTCACCGCCGTTCCGGAACCCGCGTCTGGATTGTTTATTTTTGCGGGTTTAGTGGGAGTGGCGTTGCGTCGCAGGCGGTAATTGCATCGGTAGCGGTTCGCGGTATTTAG
>Ga0208964_1001187_pt1 | contig 12067 bp, 8 predicted proteins | sample AOAMet1_08_M0_20_2_FD_188227 | JGI IMG/M metagenome (GOLD analysis project Ga0208964, IMG submission 188227) | Ammonia-oxidizing marine microbial communities from Monterey Bay, California, USA - CAN11_08_M0_20 (SPAdes) | ecosystem: Environmental > Aquatic > Marine > Intertidal zone | place... | reverse complement strand
ATCTGCTTGGGACCTTAACTACGTGGCGCTTGATGGTGACATTGGTTGTATGGTCAATGGCGCTGGTTTAGCTATGGGGACGATGGATATCGTTAATCTTCATGGTGGATCCCCAGCTAACTTCCTTGATGTTGGGGGTGGTGCCACCAAAGAGCGTGTAGTTGAAGCGTTCAAAATTATTCTTTCAGACACCAACGTTAAAGCCGTACTGATCAACATCTTCGGCGGTATCGTTCGCTGTGATTTGATTGCTGAAGGCGTGATTGGCGCTGTAGAAGAGGTTGGTGTGACCATTCCGGTGGTTGTACGTTTAGAAGGCAACAATGCAGAGCTTGGTACTAAAAAATTGGCCGAATCTGGTCTTGCTATCATTGCTGCCACTAGTTTGACTGATGCAGCACAACAGGTTGTTAAAGCCGCAGGGGGTAACTAAACATGTCTATCTTAATTAACAGCGACACCAAAGTTATCTGCCAGGGCTTTACTGGTGGGCAGGGCACTTTCCACTCAGAGCAAGCTATCGAATACGGCACAAAAATGGTTGGTGGTGTTACACCGGGCAAAGGTGGTACAACACACCTTGGGCTTCCTGTGTTCAATACTGTAGCGGAGGCCGTTGCAGAAACAGGGGCAGAAGCTTCAGTTATTTACGTTCCAGCGCCATTTTGTAAAGACTCTATTCTCGAAGCGGCATATTCAGGGCTCAGACTGGTAGTTTGTATTACCGAAGGTATACCGACACAAGATATGCTCGACTGTAAAGTGGTATGCGACTCCTTGGGAGTTACTTTAATAGGGCCTAACTGCCCGGGTGTTATTACTCCCGGTGAATGCAAAATCGGCATTATGCCTGGTCATATTCACCTGCCGGGCAAAGTTGGCATTGTGTCGCGTTCTGGCACATTGACTTATGAGGCAGTCAAGCAAACCACAGATTATGGCTTTGGCCAGTCTACCTGTGTGGGTATTGGCGGCGATCCAATCCCCGGATCAAGTTTTATCGACGTTCTGGCGCTCTTTGAAAAAGATCCAGCCACTGAAGCCATCGTGATGATCGGTGAAATTGGCGGTACTGCAGAAGAAGAGGCGGCAGCTTACATCAAAGCCAACGTCACCAAGCCGGTTGTTTCCTATATTGCTGGTGTAACAGCCCCAGCAGGCAAGCGCATGGGCCATGCTGGCGCTATCGTTTCAGGTGGTAAAGGTACAGCAGACGAGAAGTTTGCAGCCCTAGAAGATGCAGGCGTTAAAACGGTACGTAGTCTTGCTGAGATTGGAAACGGCCTGAAAGAGATTACTGGCTGGTAAGGTTGTTTAGTAGTTAGGTAAGAATCAAGAAAGCGGCCCACGGGCCGCTTTGTGTTACTCCACAAGGTATTAGCCTGGGTGACCTAAATATCTTTCTTTCGGAATAAAATAAACAATTGCTGCACCCAAAATAATTTTCATGATCGCGCCTGGCCAAAATGGCCAAAACCCATACTCTAGCGCTTTATCAAGCCCATATAGATAGGTCAGTTGAGCAATGCCACAGATTAAAACCAGTGCAGTGCCAATCCCCATGGCGGTTAAACAGCCGGCAAAGCTGACCCCAAAATCGTTCTCTTGTAGTGCGCCACAAACATAACCACCAACTAAAAACCCATACAAAAAGCCGCCACTGCCGCCCATCAACGTGTCTATTCCAGAGGCGCCGTTGGCAAACACAGGCAAGCCAGCTAAACCCATAATCAGATAAATAGCGATGATCAGTAGCCCTCGTTTACGTCCTAGCACAAACCCTACCACCAGCACGGCGAGGCTTTGTCCAGTGATAGGAATTCCGCCATCTTTCCACGGCAAGTCAATGCTAACCATCGCGCCTAGACAGATAAGTAGCAGGCCTGAGCCAACCATTAAAATATCTTTATTGATATGCATTAAAGCAAGCCTTTTTTGATGTTACTTATCAACGAGTGGCGAGTGTTTTTTGTTTGATATTGGCCAGATACTTTGACCCCAAGGCAAAAACAATTAATCCTGCAAGTACCATGGCTGCAGCCGTTGCTATGGGCGTATTAATCATGGCGTGTGTGGTTTGAGTTTGAGCAACAAAGTCGATGTTCCATTGACTAGCTAAATAGTTAGTGAGATAACCAAATCCAAATCCCACGCCAACAACACTGCCGAGGTAAGCCGCGAGGGCTCGATTACCAAGCTCATTTCTGACCAAGCCGATTGTGGCTATGTTGGTTGCGGGTCCTACTAACATAAATACTAGTGTAGCTCCGGGGGATACGCCAGAGAATAGCAGCCCGGCGGCAATTGGTGTGGAGGCTAGAGCGCAGATGTACATAGGTACACCAATTAGCGCCATGACTACAAAGGCCATAAAGCCATCACCCCACTGGGTTAAAAACTCGGTGGGTACATAAGTCTTCACCACCGCAGCAATTCCAAGACCGATAATTAGCCACAGACTAATATCCCTAATGAGATCTACAAAGGTGAATTTCATGCTATCTCTGAGCCGATTACTAATGCTGTCAGCAGCGCTGTTCTCTTCACTTACTTTACTACAACAGCTTTTTGCGGATTCAGGTTCAGGTTCAGCAGTTTTGCTGGCGCAGCAGGACTGAACGGGCTCTGAACTCTGTGGAGCATGATCGTTTTTATCGGGGCCTACTAGCAACCCTGCAGTTATAGCGGTCGAAATGGCCGCTATAGGCCTAATTATGGCCATAAAGGGCCCCATCATCGCATAGGACACCGTAACCGAGTCTACGCCAGTTTCTGGTGTGGATATTAAAAAAGACGTTGTAGCAGCCTTAGAGGCGCCACTGCGTCTTAAACCGAGTGCTGCAGGAATGACACCGCAGGAGCACAAGGGCAGGGGTGCACCCAGAAGAGCGGCTTTAACGGTGGCCAAAAGTCCCGGCTCTCCTAAATGTTTGGCCAATACTTGGCTAGGAACAAATGCCTTCATAAGACCAGCCACACTAAAGCCCATTAGTAGCCAAGGAGCTGACTCAATAAATAGACCGATAAAATGTTGAGTAAAAGACATGAGCTTATATTACCCTGCTTGTTCGTTTAGAGCACCTAATATGGTGCATTGGGTTGCGGGTTCATCACCACCACAACAGGCATCACTCAAAGTTTGTAATGAGTGTTTTATTTTTTCTATTTCTAAAAGACGTTGATTAACGATAGTAATCTTGTTGTCGACAAACTCTTTTACATCTTGGCAAGACTTTTTGTCTTTTGTGACTTCAAGCTCTAAGAGTTGATGAATTTCATTAAGAGTAAAGCCGACTTCTTTGGCACTCACAATAAAGCTTATGCGCTCAACGTCGATATTTGAATACAAACGATAGCCAGACTCTGTGCGTTGATTGGGTATGATCAGGCCGTGCTTTTCATAAAACCGAAGGGTGTCTCTCGAGACTCCCGCTAGAGAGGCTAATTCACCTATTTTTAACATTTTGAATTGCTCCATAGGTCTACTATAAACCTTGGAGTATAGTCTAGAGTCAAGCCTTATAACAAACGGCTCAACGACAGCTGTTAGGCACTTTTGCGATTTAGAGTGTCTTTTGATGTAAATTGCAGAGCACTATCTGTCCCGAGCGCCTGATTAAAGATTTTGCGGTCTCTTCTGAAGTCCTGAGTATTCACCCAAGGCTCTCGGTCCCCTTGCTTTGGAAAAAGGTGCATAACACGCCGCATGTAGCCCGCCGGGAAGTCGTCAATCCAGTGTCGTACTGGCATATCTTTCAGTTCGCTGGGCACTTCAGGCACCATGCTTGTTGTGTTTGTTTCATTCATATGGTTAAGAGCTTTGCATACCCACTCTGCAGTAAGGTCAGCTCGGAGGGTCCAGGAGGCATTAATATACCCAAAGGTTTGAACTAAATTGGGTACGCTAGACACCATTAAGCCCTTATAGGTCCAGAGTTTTGCAAAGTCGACAGATGCACCATCCACTGATATTTCTGCTCCTCCCATCATGATTAACTGTAAGCCAGTGGCGGTAACGATGATGTCGGCATCTAGGTGCTCACCCGATTTCAATTGAATGCCGGTTTCAGTGAAGGTATCTATATGATCAGTAACCACACTGGCGCTGCCATTATTAATAGAATTGAACAGATCGCTATCAGGCACAAGGCACAAGCGCTGATCCCAAGGGTTGTAACTGGGAGTAAAATGTTTATCGACATCATAGTCCGGACCAAGTTCTTTACGTACCATGTCCAGTAACGTCTTTTTAACCTTTTCTGGTCGTTTGCGTGTCTGTTTATAAAGCAGTTCTTGGAATCTTGTGTTGCGCAAACGGGTTAGAGCATAGGCCCAGCGATGGGGTAACAGTTTACGTAATCCATTGGCAAACCAGTCTTCTGAGGGCCGTGAAACGATATACGTGGGAGAGCGTTGGAGCATAGTCACGCTAGCGGCTTTTTCCGCCATTGAGGGTACTAGGGTAACAGCGGTTGCGCCCGACCCTATAACGACTACTTTTTTGCCTTCATAATTTAGGTCTTCTGGCCAAAATTGAGGATGCACTAGTGTACCCCTAAAAGTGTCAGTAGCTGGAAGGCCAGGATCATGGGCTTGGTCATAACTGTAATAGCCAGAACACATGTATAAGAAATTACAGGTAATTTCTATGGTTTCGTCAGTCTTAGCCTTTACGATGGATAGTGTCCATCGATGGGTTTTGCTATCCCAGTTTGCGCTTGTTAATTTATGGTTAAAGCGGATTTTATCTGCGAATTTATTTTCAGTTGCAGTTTTGCGCACGTAGTCAAGAATAGAAGGCCCGTCAGCTATAGCTTTGGCGCTTTCCCAAGGTTTGAAGCTGTAACCAAGAGTGTGCATATCGCTATCAGAGCGAATACCAGGATAGCGAAAAAGATCCCATGTGCCACCAATAGCGGAACGCCCTTCAAGAATAAGAAATTCATGGTTAGGGCATTTTTCGCGGAGGTGGTAGGCTGCTCCAATACCTGACAAGCCTGCTCCTACGATGACAACATCTGTATGCTCAACATTCATATCCAATTTGTCCTTTTTATTAATGCTCTTGGCGCTTTAGCCACACATTGTAAATGACATCTGTTGTGGACTTGGACTCTAATAACCTCAAGTACAGATTCATTTACAATTTCTAATAGGATTCTTTTACGGTCAAACCTCGAAAACCAATGCATTAGAAATTAAGAGGTTTTTTATTCCTCAGCAATGTTAGCGGCATGGTAAATAGCGGAAATACCTTGTCATAATGCATAGGGAATAGTCGCTGTGAAAGATCCATCAGCTTGGCATCTGCGCCAACAAAGATTCGCTTTTTGTTTTTCAGTACACCATTGAGAATGATATTGGAGGCTCTACTTGGGTGCATGCCGTTATTACGGAAGAAATCTGCCATTTCTTCTTGGGTGGAGCCTATTCCAATAAGCTTACCCATCATTTCTTGCATTGGATTAACCGTGTCTTCACGGGTGTTCATTCTTGCATTAGTGACAATATTGGTTCCAATGTGCCCAGGGTGTACGCAATGAATCTGTACTTTACTCTCTTTTAGTTCTTTTGCTAAGCACTCGGTAAAGCCACGAACTGCAAACTTTGCGACGTGATAAACCGATTGGTTGGGGACGGTAATCATGCCAAAAATTGAGGAAATATTGATCAGTGCAGCCTCGGGTCGCTTTTGTAAGTGCGGTAAAAATGCTCGAGTACCATTGATAACTCCATGGAGGTTTATGTTCATTACCCAGTCCCAATCGGTTTCAGACATGTCTTCAAAACTCGAGTCAACGGTAACCCCCGCGTTGTTAAAAACCATATCCACATGGCCATGTTGTTCTATGACTTGCGCCGGTAGGGCATCAATGGCCGCTTTATCAGCCACGTCTAGCACATGACTAGAGACATTCACCGGATAGACTTTGACCATCTGTTCAGTCTCTGCCAATGTCGTCTGATTAATTTCACAGATTGCCACGTCGGCACCAGCTTTTGCTAACAGCACTGCAAGGTAGCGGCCCATGCCTGATCCAGCCCCGGTAATAACGGCGACTTTTTTGGAGAATGATTTCATAAGTGTTGACCCTAATAGAGGCTGCTAGTTGATTCTGACAATTTCTACTTTATGAGATGGCACTTATGGTGTCAATATATGTTCTTGTTCATCTGAAATTGCGTGATCTGATGTTAGTTTGATAAAGCAACTCGCTACAGTCGGTGAGTTCCTGTGCTATTACATGCACCACTGCACCATCTGTTTCAATGACCCCTTTAACCATTAGTAGTTGAGCTTTAAGAAGAGCTTGACGGCAACGTTCTTGAACGCTTTTCCAGATAACGATATTGCTGTTACCTGTTTCGTCTTCTAAGGTTAGAAAAACTACCCCTGATGCGGTTCCAGGGCGTTGTTTGCCAGTGACTATGCCGGCCATACGAACAAATCTTTGATGCCCCATTTCAGCCAAGTCTCGGTGGCGCTTACATCGCTGAAAAAAAGGAAACTGCTCTCGCAAAATACTCATAGGGTGACGGCCTAGACTTAGGCCATTATTATTGTAATCGGCATAGACATCGTCACTTTCAGTGGGTGCTTCAAGTGTTATATTTGATTCAGTGCCTATGTTGTTTAGAAGAGGCGTTTCGTTATTAAAAGCCAATGTTTGCCAATGCGCTTGCCGGCGGTGATCAGTTATCGATTGCAGTGCGCCTGCCCGACTTAACAGGCTTAAATCAGCTTTAGACAGCTCTGTGCGAATAGCCAAATCATTGAGTGTTGTGAAAGGCTTTTTGGTTTTGATAATACGCAGAGCTGACCTTTTGGAGAAACCTTTTATGATTCTAAGCCCTAATCTAATCATTGGTTTATCACTGTTTCTAATATCATCGTCACTCTCAAGACTATGATCCCAAAAACTATGATTAACGTCGATAGGTCTAATTTTTATATTATGACGCTGAGCATCTTGTATTAGCTGAGATGGTGAGTAAAAGCCCATGGGTTGACTGTTCATGATTGCACAGCAAAAAGCAGCTGGGTAGTGACACTTTAACCAAGCAGATACATAGGCAAGCAGGGCAAAGCTAGCAGAATGTGACTCGGGAAAACCATAGACGCCAAAACCTTGAATTTGACGAAAGAGACGCTGGGCAAAATCTAGGCTATAACCTTGTTTTAACATACCGTCGGTGAGCTTCTGCTCAAATTTGGACAGCTGATTGTTGCCGCCACCCTTGCTACTCCAGCTTGCCATGGCTCGACGTAATTGATCTGCTTCTCCACCAGAAAAGCCAGCGGCAACCATCGCTAGGCGAATAACCTGCTCTTGGAACACTGGAATACCCAAGGTCCGCTCTAATACAGCTTTAATCTCAGGACTGGGATAGTTGGCTACTTCAAGTCCCTGCCGGCGTTTTAGATAGGGATGAACCATGCCGCCTTGAATAGGACCAGGCCTAACAATGGCAATTTCGATGACTAGATCGTAAAAACAGCGAGGCTTAAGGCGCGGTAGCATGGCCATTTGAGCACGAGACTCTATTTGAAATACGCCAACACTGTCAGCCTTGCAGAGCATGTCGTAGGTGGCGGTATCATCCTTAGGGATGCTTTGCATACTCAGTTGAACACCCTGTTGGTTTTGAATTAGATCAAAGCAACGGTGAATAGCGGTGAGCATACCCAATGCAAGAATATCTATTTTCAATAAACCCAGTGCCTCTATGTCGGTCTTATCCCATTGAATAACGGTTCGCTCAGGCATGCTGGCATTTTCGATAGGCACTAGTGTGCTGGTAGGACTGCGAGTGATTATAAATCCCCCTACATGCTGAGAGAGGTGGCGGGGGAAGCCCATGATTTCTTGAAGGAGTTGATAAAAATGGTCAATAAGACGTTTGTCTGTGCTACTGCTCTCAGATTCACTATTTTGTTCATTAAACTGTTTCTCTAAATCAGCGCGGCGATCCCACCAAGATAGAGACTGACTCAGCTGCTCTATAAACAAAGGGTCTAAGCCGAGAGCTTTTCCCACATCACGTACTGCACTCCTTGGTTTGTAGGTGATGACAGTGGCAGCTATAGCGGCACGTTCACGGCTATAGCGCTTGTAGATATATTGAATAACCTCTTCACGTCGCTCGTGTTCAAAGTCGACATCAATATCGGGAGGCTCGTTGCGCTCTTTTGAAATAAAACGCTCGAACAACAGTGAAATTTGATCAGGAGATACCTCGGTGATAAATAAACAGTAGCAAACCACGGAGTTGGCCGCTGAGCCGCGCCCTTGGCAAAGAATATTACGACTGCGGGCAAAAGCGACAATGTCATGCACAGTTAAAAAATAGCTTTCATAACCAAGCTCAGCTATCACTTTTAACTCATAGTTAATTTGAGCAGTAACGACTGCTGATGGCTGATCAGGCCAGCGCAGCTTAACACCTTCATCAACAAGGTATCGCAATTGTTCAGCAGGGGTTAAGTGGTCAGGCACAACCTCAGAGGGGTATTCATAGCGCAACTCTTCAAGTGAAAATTGACAGCGCTTAGCAATGACAATGGTTTCGGCTAGTAATGCAGGCGGATAAAGTTTTTTAAGGTAAGAAAGACTGCGTAGACGCCGTTCAGCATTGGCAAAGCGCCTTTTACCTAACTCCATAACAGAGCAATTGTGGTGTATGGCAGTGAGAGTATCCTGAAGATTTTGACGTTCCTTAACATGCATATGAACATCACCACAGGCAACCATTGGTATCTCCCACATAGCCGCTAGGTTACGAAAATAGTAATACTGACTAGATTCATTACCATCGAGTAAGTGTTCAATACCTAGCCATAGTCGACCACTAAACCAAGTGCTGAGTTGTTGCCCAATAGCATTGTCAGTTTCAGAGTTACCACAGGGTATCCAAATGACTAGAGCATTGCTCAAATTGCACTCTAGGTCTTGCCACTCTAGGCGGTATTCACCTTTTTTACTGCGTCTTCTAGCCAGTGTAATTAATCCTGATAATTCAGAGTAAGATTGACGGTTTGTTACTAAGGCTATGATTTTATGGCCATCAATTTGAAACTCACTACCAATAATCAATGGTAGCCTGCAATCTAGTGCAGCTACATGGGCTTTAACTACACCTGCTAAAGAGCACTCATCGGTAATCGCAAGTGCTTGATAATCTAGTGATGACGCCGTATTAACCAATTCTTGCGGGTGAGATGCCCCGCGTAAAAAGGTAAAGTTACTCACGCAATGAAGTTCCGCATATTGCATAATCGCTATAACTCAATAACTGTATATATATACAGTATTAAAGAGTAATTTGATTGAACAGTAAAGCTAAAATTAAAGCTTTTAAAATGCACTAATACCGAAGATATATTTTGATTTGGGCTATTAAATAAACTTTTAAAAAGGGATAATTGCAGAACACGCTAAAGGATTACTAAATGAAAAAATTATTTGTTATTTTAATGCTATGTTTATCTCAATCAGGTTGCTTAGCTGTGGCAGTTGTTGAAGGTGTTACTGATGTGGCTATAGCGGTTGTTACGGCACCTATCAAGGTGGGTACAGCAGTTGTTGATGCAGTGAGCGGAGAGGATGATGACGAGGATTCTGGAGATCTTGAATAGCAAAATTATTGTTTAAAGCTCGCATATAAAAAATGGCACCCTGAGGTGCCATTTTTTATATTGCCTGCATTTATTAACCTGCTGCAGCCAGTGCCTGCTCAATATCTGCAATAATGTCATCGATGTGCTCGATGCCAACAGAGATACGAACCATTTCTCGGCTGGTGCCGGCAGCTAAAAGTTCTTCGTCATTTAACTGTCGATGTGTGGTACTAGCTGGGTGGCATGCTAGAGATTTGGCATCGCCAATATTAACCAGACGTTTAATGAGCTGGAGTGCGTCGATAAACTTAGCTCCGTTAGCTTCTCCGCCTTTAATACCAAAGCTTAAGATTCCTGATGGCTTGCCACTCACTACTTTCTTTGCCAATTCATGGTACTTATCATTCTCAAGGCCGGCGTAGTTAACCCATTCGACAGCATCGTGTGATGATAGGTATTGAGCAACAGCAAGAGCATTTTCAGTATGTCGCTCCATACGCAGTGCTAATGTTTCTAAGCCCTGCAGAATTAAGAATGAGTTAAAGGGTGAAATAGCTGCACCCATATTGCGTAAAGGAACTACGCGAGCACGACCAATAAAGGCAGCTTCTCCTAAAGCCTCAGCATACACAACACCATGATAGGAAGGATCTGGCTCATTGAAGGCCGCAAAGCGAGGATTATCTTTCCACGGGAATTTACCTGAATCAACGATAATTCCACCAACAGAGGTACCATGACCACCAATATATTTAGTCAGTGAGTGAACAACAATATCTGCTCCTTGCTCAAAAGGTCGGCAAAGAATCGGGGTAGCTACGGTGTTATCGACAATTACTGGAACGCCATGTTTATGAGCCATATCTGAAAGTGCTTGAATATCAACAATGTTACCTGCTGGATTACCAATCGACTCACAGAATAGAGCTTTTGTGTTGTCATCAATCAATGCTTCTAATGCGTCGATATCATCGCCAGAGGCCATGCGTACTTCAATACCTTGATTTGGCAGAGAGTGAGCAAAGAAGTTGTAGGTACCACCGTAAAGCTGGCTAACACTCACAATATTGTCTCCAGCACGGGCAACTGTCTGAATCGCAGCGGTGATCGCCGCCATGCCTGATGCCATCGCCAAAGCGCCAATGCCGCCTTCGAGTTGAGCGACACGCTGTTCCAGTACATCATTGGTAGGATTCATGATGCGCGTGTAAATATTGCCAGGCTCGGCTAAATTAAATAGATCCGCGCCATGCTGTGTGTCGCGAAAGCTGTATGAGGTCGTCTGGTAGATAGGTACTGCAACTGCATTGGTTGCAGGATCATCATTAAATCCAGCATGAATTGCTTGAGTTTCGAATTTCATAAATTGATTTCCATATTTTCGTATTTAACTCGTAATTATAGATTACTGATAGGAACTGGTGGAGAGTCAACTTAGAATTATTTATTATAACGTTAAGTATAATTGTCAAACCTACTATTCTCTCGACTAGACATTGATAGGCGAATATGATTTTCTGGCATTTATTCCGAATAAAATGGCACCGTTCGCCTTGTTCGTTTTCTCAGCTCTGTTTAGCATTATTGGGCAGGACTGGGGTGCAGCGGAAGGTTGTATTCAAAAAAAAATATTAAGGGCACATTTATGTCATCGTCACAATCAGCAGAAATTGGTTTAGGTCACACTATTCTTCGTAGAGCCTCACTTACTCCTAACGCAAGAGCTCTCACTTTTGAGGGACAAACTTGGACCTGCGCCGAGCTGGGCGACAGAGTTCGTCGGTTGGCAACGATATTGCGCGATGGGGGAGTGTCTCGCGGAGATCGAATTGGTTATATAGGGCTCAATCACCCTGCGTTTTTGGAGCTACTATATGCCTGTGGTTGTGTTGGTGCGGTCTTTGTACCATTAAATTTTCGATTAACTGGACCTGAGGTGCGGTTTATCGGCAATGATTCAGATATTACTGTCATGTTTGCTGATGACATGTTGCGGCCACTGATTGAGAGTGAAAAATCAAACCTTAACTGTTCTCGCTACCTAACTATTGAATCAGATGCAGAGGGTTGGGAGCCATTAGCGCCCTTAATGGAGAGTGCATCAATGCTCGCAGAGTGTGAGCATGTGGATGCTGATGAAGTTGCTTTTATCATGTATACCTCTGGTACTACTGGGCTTCCAAAGGGGGCGATGCTGACCCATGGCAATATTTTCTGGAACAGTATTAACGTTTGCTTTGGTGAAGACACCATGACCACCACCACTCTAACCTGTGCGCCACTATTTCATATCGGTGGCCTAAACGTCACGACGCTACTTTCCCTAGCAAAAGGTGTAGAAGTCGTGCTATTGCGGAGTTTTGAGCCAGGAGAAGTGTTGAGGTTAATCGAGGAGCATAAAGTTGGCAGTATGTTTGGTGCGCCTACTATGTTTTTAATGATGGCTCA